>ENA-OQIZ01000064-OQIZ01000064.1-human-gut-metagenome-genome-assembly--contig:-NODE-64-length-92221-cov-31.062490_pt1 | contig 92221 bp, 83 predicted proteins | sample MGYA00242593_ERZ504758 | MGnify/ENA primary metagenome ERZ504758 (study PRJEB26092, sample SAMD00036364) | human gut metagenome | host: Homo sapiens | study: EMG produced TPA metagenomics assembly of...
CACAGTGGAGAGATGCAGTGCTTGAGCGTGCAAAAAACAATTTCGAAACTTTTAAAAACCATACATCCATCCTTTTCTGGTCATTAGGAAATGAATCCTATGCAGGAGACGACATTGAGGCAATGAACGTTTATTTTGCCGAAAAGAAGGATGGAAGATTAGTTCATTATGAAAGCGCTTATTATAATAGGGCATATGAGGATACTATTTCTGATTTTGAGACCAGAATGTATGCAAAACCGGAGGATGTAGAGGAATACTTGAATAACAGTCCGAAAAAACCGTATATTTTATGCGAATTCATGCATGATATGGGAAATTCAATGGGTGGACTTGGCTCTTATATGAAGCTGATTGACAAATACGATATGTATCATGGCGGATTTATATGGGATTTTATTGACCAGGCAATTATGGTAAAAGATTCCGTTACAGGAAAAGATGTTTTACGCTATGGCGGAGATTTTGATGATAAACCGGCAGACTATGAATTCTCAGCAAATGGAATTGTATTTGCTGACAGGAAAGAAAAACCGGCAATGCAGGAAGTGAGGTATTACTATGGCTTATACAGATAAATTAAGAGTGGTCTATGGTGACTATACATTAGGTGTACATGGTGAAGGCTTTGATTATATTTTCTCTTATGCACAGGGTGGACTGGAATCTATCGTTAAAAATGGATATGAGTGGCTGTATCGCTGCCCAAAGCCTACTTTCTGGAGAGCGTTGACAGATAATGACAGGGGAAGCAAGTTCCATATTAAAAGCGGAAGCTGGCTTTCGGCAGATATGTTTATTGACTGTAAGGGAATACAGGTGATCATGGATGGCAAGGAGCAAAAACCATATGCACCTGATAATAACAGCTATGGCGGTGATGTTTATGCTGATGAAATTATTGTAAAATATACATACGAGACCATAACAACTCCGGCGACAACTGTTCTTGTGAGCTATAGCGTTGATGCGTCCGGAAAGATTCGCGTGGATGTACATTATAATGGAGTACAGGGGCTCCCTGAATTTCCTGTATTTGGAATGAGATTTATTATGCCAACATTGGCTGACAAATATTTATATAAGGGACTCTCCGGGGAAACATATCCTGACAGAAAAGCAGGTGCACAAGAAGGAGTCTATGAGATCGGTGATCTGAGTCTTACACAATATCTTGTTCCGCAGGAATGTGGTATGAGAATGGATACAGAGTGGCTTGAAATTACAAGACATACGGCTCTTGATAACAGCAGGACAGATAGCTCATCACAGATACTGCGCATTGAAAAGAATGATGAAAAATTTGCATTTTCTTGTCTGCCTTATACCGCATCTGAGATTGAAAACGCTCTTCACCATGAAGAAATGCCACCGGCAAGAAGAACTGTTTTATGCATATATGGCGCAGTAAGAGGTGTTGGAGGTATCGACAGCTGGGGAACAGATGTGGAAGAGGATTATCGTATCAGTGCGGAGACTGATAAGGATTATTCTTTTACAATCTGTTAGTCATTCATTAAAAAGATAAGTATCCGGATAAAGCAGGAGCATTTGCTCCTGCTTTTGTCTTTTTATTATGTATTTCTGGCTCTGTATTCAGAAGGAGAACATCCTTTTTGTTTATGGAACAATCGACTGAAGTATAGTGGATTATTGTATCCGACAATGCCTGCAATCTCGTTTATAGAGTAGGATGTCGTTTCGAGCAACACCTGAGCATTTGTCATCCTGAGTGATGTGATAAATTGTATTGGTGTACTACCTGTGTATTTTTTAAAGCTTCGAATAAACCAGCTTATGCTCATACCAATTGATGAAGCATATTCCTCCACGTTAATAGCGCGGTTGTAGTTTGTATTGAAATATGTAATTGCTGTATCCATCTGGCTGTCAAGGAATTCATTTCTGATTACATGCTCAGTTGTTATTTTACGGTTAAATATAATCAAAAGGTGTCGTAGCAAAAGCATGAGCATTTCCTCATAATTGTCCTGACATCTTTGAAGCTCTGTAATAATCCTTTTGAAAACCTGTTCATATTCAAGAGACGTTCCAACATTAAAGACTCTTTTATTGTCTGTAAATCCGTATTTTCTTAAAGTGTTTTTTACGTCGCTTCCGGTAAAGTGAATCCAATATATCTGAGTCTTATCCTTACCATAAAATTCATATTTTTGAAGCTCTTTTGGGCGAAATAACACTATATGTCCTGCTGGAATGATTGTCTCATTTTCAGGATTGTCAAAGTGGAAATGAACAAGACCAGATGATATGTATATAATCTGGTAATCCAGTCTTCCTCTGGGCCTGTATGTAGGCATCTTAGGATGCTGTGACAGGCGATAGGTCCCGCAGCTTCCTACAATCAGAGGGCGGCTTTTATCTTTAAAATCTTTATGTGAATGATTCAAATATCCCGTGTTAATATACATTACACACCTCCATTCGAATTATAGCATTTTATGCATGCTTTGTCTATTTGCATTTATGGACAAAATGTTTAGAGCATGATATTGTGTATTGATTACGTTTCAAATGGAATTGAGTCAAATAGCTGTGAAACTGTAGTGTTTGAAAAGTATCATTTTGTGCATATTATAGCCTATTATGTTTATAGACAAAATTTGCACAAATATATAAAATTAGTATAGCTGTTAAAGATAAAACAAAGTAATTAATTGGAGGTTTTTCATGGAAGAAAAGACGTACTTAAAGTGGTACAACAAAATTGGTTATGGTTCCGGTGATATTGCAGGAAATGTAGTATATGCATTCCTGACATCCTTTGTTATGGTATATCTTACAGATACTATAGGACTTGCATCAGGAATCGTTGGAACATTAATCGCAGCATCTAAATTATTTGATGGTTTTACAGATGTTTTCTTTGGTTCACTTATTGATAAAACACATACAAAGCTCGGAAAAGCAAGACCTTGGATGATTTATGGCTATATAGGTTGTGCTTTGACACTTATAGCAGTTTTCGCTATTCCTACAAGCTGGGGCAGGACTGCTCAGTATGCATGGTTCTTTATAGCATATACATTGTTGAATGGTGTATTTTATACAGCAAATAATATTGCATATTCTGCACTTACTTCGCTGGTAACAAAGAACAGCAAAGAGCGTGTACAGATGGGCTCTTACCGTTTTATTTTTGCCTTTTCAACAAGTCTTATAATTCAGTCTATAACAGTTGCATTTGTTGATGTATGCGGTGGAGGTGCTGCTGCATGGAGATTTGTAGCTATTATTTATGCAGTGATAGGTCTTGTAGTAAATACAATTTCAGGATTATCGGTTAAGGAGCTTCCGGAAGAGGAGCTTAACTCCGGAATAGAGAACGATGAAGAAAAGAAGTATGGTCTTGTTCAGGCATTTAAGCTACTTGTTAAGAATAAGTACTATATGATGATTTGTGGAACTTATATTTTGCAGCAGTTATACAGTGCTATGATTGGGGCAGGTATTTATTATTGTACATGGGTTCTTAAGAATAAAAATCTGTTTGGTGTATTTGCGTGGGCTGTAAATATTCCTCTTATAATAGCACTTATTTTCACACCAACTCTTGTCGGAAAGTGGAAGGGAATGTATAAGCTTAATAAACGTGGATATATTCTGGCTACGATAGCAAGAGCACTTGTGATTGTAGCAGGATACATGGGAAGCGTTCCACTGATGATGCTGTTTACTGCAGTTGCAGCATTAGGACAGGGACCTTGGCAGGGAGACATGAATGCAGTAATTGCCGAGTGCTCTGAGTATACTTACCTGACTCAGGGAAAGAGAGTAGATGGAACTATGTATTCATGCACATCACTTGGAATCAAAATTGGTGGTGGAATTGGAACAGCTATTGTAGGATGGCTGCTTGAAATCAGTGGTTATGTAGGTACAAATGCGACTCAGCCGGCATCTGCAATTACTATGCTTCAGGTAATGTATTTATGGTTACCATTTGTATTTGAGATTCTTATTACAATTCTTCTTTCAAAGATGAATGTAGAAGCTGCAAATGAAAAGCTTAGAAGAGAAAAAGGAATTGAATAATTATCGTATAATATAGGAGAGATGATCTGAGTGCATTTAACGTATGAAAATACAAATGAAGAGATTATTGCAGTAAAGCGGAAACCACGGCACCAGCCACCACATCTGCATAATGCAATGGAAATTGTATGCGTTACGAAAGGAACATTAGAGCTTGGTGTAGGACAGGAGCTGTATCACATGGAAACAGGTGATATAGGAGTAGTATTTCCTGATGTTATACATCATTATCAGGTGTTTTCATCAGAAGTCAATGAGGCGGTTTTTATTAATGCTCCACAAATGATTTTTGGTAGATTTGAAAATGTACTGCGGAATAATGCTCCACAATATCCTGTTATAAAAAGTGATGTTATTCCGGATGAAGTGTACAGAGCAGTGGAATCCATAATAGATACCGGGCAGAATGATATATGGGTTGTTCAAGCTTATTTACAGATTATACTTGCAAGATGTATTCCGATGATGAAATTGGTGGAGAAGAGCAAAATTGGCAGCGATGATATAATATACCGTACCGTATCATATATTTCTGCCAATTTTAATAAGAGTATATCACTTGATGGAATGGCACATGACCTTGGCGTGAGCAAATTTTCATTATCAAGATTGTTTTCAAAGACATTCCACAGCAGTTTTAATCAATATGTGAATGAGACGCGTCTGGGGTATGCCTGTCAGAGAATTGAAACTACAGATGATACCCTGACAGAAATCTCGATGGACAGTGGTTTTGGGAGTCTTAGAACCTTTAATCGTGTTTTTAAAGAAAAATATAGATTGACACCAAGCGAGTATAGAAATAAATTACAAAAATGATAGAACATTCCATTATTGAGTTTAAGTAATTTCTAATGTAATTTAATGGTGTATGCATTACTTAGTGGGTATGGCATACACCATTTTTATTGGAGTCAAATTATTCATAAATCGTATTATTTCAAGTAAAGTAATTTCAAATTGCGGATTTGCAAGGTCAAGTTGGTAGATGTTATGAATGAAAAAATGTATTATAATAATACATAAATATAGAGGGAGGAGATGCAAGATATGACATTTGCTGAAAAATTACAGAAGTTAAGAAAACAAAATGGATTATCACAGGAACAACTGGCAGAAAAACTGAATGTATCCAGACAGGCTGTTTCTAAATGGGAGATGGGAACAATTCCTGATATGGAGAATATGGTTAAGCTTGGAAGATACTTTGACTGCTCATTGGATTATCTTATGAATGATGATATTGATACCAATGCAAAAAGTCATCAAAGTCCTAAAATAGAGAATAAAAATTTAGCTTGGAAATGTGTTGCGACAGGGCTTATTATTACAGGTTTAATACTTTCTTTGTTGATGCCATTGTTTGCAAAAATGTATCAGGGATTTGAATTTTCGAATTTTCATCAGTGTTTTACTGATTCGTGGAGATATATTTTTAAATTCCCATTACTGGGGATTTTGTTGATAGCATTGTTATGTTTGTTTACAGGAATAGTATTATTTTTAATGAAGAGATATAAGGGTACATCGTAAGATGGAAGCACCAGAGACTCAGGGGAACGGCAGGAAGTACAAAGGCAAAGCTCGTTGCAGAAGCTGATACAAATGTCGTGTTAACACGACAAAATTGTCTCGTAAACACGGTCGGCAATTCATCCGTGACAATATACAATAAAATGGTTGGTGCTACAGTAGCAGTTGCCGTTTCCATCGAATAGGCTGCTGATGAGGGCAAATTCTAAATAGAAAGCTTGATTTTATAGGCTTTTTTGAGACTCATATCATTTATGGTATGGGTCTCTTTTTTTCTCATTTACTGCAGAGTGTGGTGAGAAAAATAGTTGTGAAAAATCTAAAAAGTATACTTGACAAATGAATAGAATGAGTTAAAATATAACAGTACTATATAACGCTGTTATATTTTCGAAGAGACGTTCAGGAGAATAAGAAAAAGATGTCGACAAAAGCAGAAGATACAGAGAAAAATATATTAAATACAGCCAGAAAGCATTTTTTAAAAGATGGCTTTTCCGGGGCATCTTTAAGAAATATTGTAAAGGATGCCGGACTTACAACGGGTGCCTTTTATAAATACTATCCGACAAAAGAGGCGCTTTTTGATGCACTGACAGATCCGTATATAGAACATATATATCAGATCTACGACCGTGTAGTTGAGGATTTTGAAAAGCTTTCTGCCAAAGAACAGACCAGTAATATGTCGGACACATCCGGCGACGGAATGGATCAGATGATTGACTATATCTATGAGCATTATGATAATTTCCGATTATTGCTGAAATGTGGAGACAGTGGAAAGTTTGAGACATTCATACACAATATGGTAGACAGGGAAATGAGATCCAGTTTGGAATATGTGAAGAAAATGAAGGAGGATGGAATTGAAATACCGATTGTCGGGGAAAGCCTCATGCATATGATCTATACTGGATTTTTTTCATCTATATTTCAGATCATTGAGCACGATATAGATAAGGAAACTGCAAAGAGAAATGTGCACAAGCTTCGGGAATTCAATACCGGTGGCTGGGAGCGATTATGGAACGTTAAATTTTAGGCTTACGATTCAGAAAGGTACATTTTAAGAAAATAATATCAGGTGGCTGATGCCGGCATGCCACCTATTTTATTATACAAGGGTTAGGGATAACTAACAAAATTAAAACTATAACAAGGAGTGAATACGTGTGAAAGAAAAGAAAAAGTCAGCAGTCAGCTGGATACTGACATGGGCTGGACAAAAAAGAAGTGCCTATGTGTGGAGTGTATTGCTCGCAATAGGAAATGTTATTTTTAAGATTCTTCCGTACTTTATAATTGCGGATGTGGTGAAACTGTTTTTAAACGGTGAAAAGGAGTTTGAAAAATATCTGATAAAAGCAGTCCTGATCGCACTGTCGTTTGTGATCGCAGAACTGTTTCATTCACTTTCAACGTCATTGTCACATAAAGCAACTTTTGTGGTACTTGCAAATATAAGAAAAGCGTGTTGCGACAAGCTTGCCAGGGTACCTCTTGGATATGTGAAAGATACACCGTCAGGTACTTTTAAAAATATCATGGTGGAAAGAATTGACAGTATCGAGACAACTCTGGCTCACATAGTACCAGAATTTACCTCCAATCTGCTTGCACCGGTTGTAATCCTGATTTATTTCTTCCTGACAGACTATCGGCTGGCACTTTGGTCTTTAGTTCCGATTGTTGTTGGACTTTTCTCATATTTTGGAATGATGCTGGATTATAAGCCAAGTTTTGAAAGGACGGTTAAGACCACAAAGGAGCTGAATGATGCTGCGGTAGAATATATTGACGGAATAGAGGTCATAAAGGCATTTGGAAAGACAGAAAGCTCTTATGCTAAATTTACAAAAGCGGCAAGGAAATATGCGGATTCTTTCATTTCATGGATGAGAAGATGTTCTGTCTATCATGCATTGATGATGGTGGTGACACCGTATACACTTCTTACAGTATTGCCTTTTGGAGCCTATTATGTATCGAATAAAACCTTAGAGTTATCTGATTTTGTCATTTGTATCATTCTCTCACTGGGAATTGTCGGGCCTCTGATCACGGTGGGCTCCTATACAGATGACCTTGGGAAAATCGGAGTGATCGTTGATGAGATAGCAGGTATTTTAGAACAGCCGGAGTTAAAACGTCCGGATAAAAGTAAAGATGTTCCAAAAGATAATTCCATCATTCTTGAAAATGTAAGGTTTGGCTATCACGACAAAGAAATCCTGCATGGAGTAAATATGGAACTGAAAGCAGGGACTGTAAATGCAATTGTTGGACCTTCCGGAAGCGGAAAGTCAACTATCGCAAAGCTAATCGCATCTTTATGGGATGTGGATTCCGGCAGCATTAAAATCGGTGGGGTTGATGTAAAAGAGCTGGCACTTACAGATTTCAACCGGAAAATTGCCTATGTCGCGCAGGACAATTATCTGTTTAATGAGACAGTTCGTGAAAATATCAGACAGGGAAATCCAAACGCTACGGATGAACAGGTGGTTGAGGTTACAAAGAAGAGCGGCTGTTATGAATTTATCATGCAGTTAGAAAATGGATTTGATACCGTTGTAGGCGGTGCCGGTGGACATCTGTCGGGAGGAGAGAGACAGCGTATCTCGATTGCCCGGGCGATGCTAAAGGATGCACCGATCGTCATTTTAGATGAGGCAACTGCCTACACCGATCCGGAAAACGAAGCTATATTACAAAAATCCATTGCAAAACTGGTGGACGGAAAGACACTGATCGTCATAGCACACAGGCTTTCTACCGTTAATGACAGTGACCAGATCTTTGTGGTAAATGATGGAAACGTGACAGCACATGGCACGCATGAGCAGCTTCTGGTGTCATGCCCGCTTTATAAAGAAATGTGGAATGCCCATATTTCAGTAAAAGATACCGTAAAGGAGGGCGAATGATATGTTTGAGATTCTGGCGAAATTCTTTCGATTTTCAGGGAGGGAAAATGGAAACAAATTCAAACTGTCGATGGTCATTGGGCTTGTAGAAGCACTTGCATCTGCAATGAAGATACCAGCCATTATGTACATATTGATTGGTTTGCTTGGTGGAAAACCGATAGGAAAATATATCGGAGGTTCCTTAGCCATTATGGTCATTGCGATTGTGATTGCTGTTATATGTAAGAGAAGTTCTACGGTACTTCAGACAGAAGGTGGCTATAATGCAAGTGCTTTTACGAGAATCAAAATTGCAGAGCATCTGCGTTACCTTCCGATGGGATATTTTAATTCCAACAGTATTGGGGAAATTTCTTCGGTGACAACCAATACGATGGAATCACTAGGAGATATAGCGGCCAGGGTGGTTATGCTGACAACGCAGGGGATTTTAGAGACTTTGATGATCATCCTTATGCTGCTTGTTTTTGATTGGAGAATCGGACTGATATCTGCAGCTGGAGTCCTGATTTTCTTTGGTGTAAATTCTATGATGCAGAATGCAGGGAAAAAAGATTCGGAACAAAAGGTGGTATGTGATACAGAACTCGTAAGTCAGATCATGGAGTATCTTCAGGGAATCTCAGAAGTGAAATCCTACAATCTGCTTGGAAAACAGGCAAAGAGATTAAATGATGCAAACGATGCGAGTGCCAAAATCAATACTAGGATGGAAATGGTATTTGTCCCGTATCATTTTTTGCAAAGCGTGATAACGAAGATAACAGGAGCCGTAATTGTGGCATGCAGTGCATATTTTTATATCAATGGAACTATGAGTGCGGTTTATGCCATTGGTATGACAATCTCAGCATTTATGCTTTATGCCAGTCTGGAATGTACAGGAAATTACTCATCCCTCTTACATGTGGTAAGTGTATGTGTGGACAAAGCAAATGCAATTCTGGAACTGGATACGATGGATATCGACGGCAAAGAGATACAGCCGGAAAACTATGATATCAGACTTTCAGATGTTACATTTTCCTACGATAAGCGGAAGATTATTGATGGTGTATCACTCTCTATCCCAGAAAAAACAACGACAGCAATCGTTGGTCCGTCTGGCGGAGGTAAATCTACACTTTGTAATCTGATTGCCAGATTCTGGGATGTGGATTCCGGAGAAGTGACCCTTGGCGGTGTAAATGTAAAAGAGTACAGCATGAACAGCCTGATGAATAATTTTGCATTTGTCTTTCAGTCCGTCTATCTTTTTGCAGATACAATTGAGAATAATATTAAGTTCGGGCGTCAGGATGCAAGTCATGAGGAAGTGGTGGAAGCAGCAAAGAAAGCCTGCTGTCACGAGTTTATCAGCAAACTTCCAAATGGATATAATACCGTGATCGGAGAGGGCGGTGCCACGCTTTCCGGTGGTGAAAAACAACGGATCTCCATTGCCAGGGCGATTATGAAGGATGCACCGATCATTATTCTTGATGAGGCAACTGCGAATGTAGATCCTGAGAATGAGAAAGAACTTGTGGAGGCTGTGGATGCACTGACGAAAGAAAAAACGATCATTATGATCGCACACAGACTGAAGACGGTACGCCATGCAGATCAGATCGTGGTCGTAGAGAAAGGGCAGATTGTGCAGAAAGGAACCCATGAGCAGCTGATGAAGCAGGAAGGAATTTACAAGCGGTTTGTGGATGCAAGAGAGCAGGCAGTCAGCTGGAAACTGGCACGTTAAGAAACAAAGTAATATATTGATAAAAAACAAGGAGAATTCAAAATGAAAAATAAAAAGAAATTAAAAGGAAAAGATTTGATCAATATTGGAATCTATGCAGCGATTTACTGTGTGATTATGACAGCAGTTGCAATGCTGGGATTTATACCGATCATGATGCCGCTTTTATGTGTGATTGTCCCAATATTTGGAGGTATTCCATATATGCTTTTTTTGACAAAAGTTGATAAATTTGGAATGATAACTATTTATGCTATGATCGTTGGATTGTTTTTGTGGATTACAGGAATGGGATACTGGCCGTTTATTTTTGGAATTATATGTGGTGTTATTACAGACCTTATTGTAAAATCGGGAAATTATAAAAGCAGTAAGAAAAATATATTAAGTTGTGGAGTATTTAATCTGATCATCTTTGGAAACTTTGTTCCAATGTTTATGAATATTGAGGCATATTTCAGTACGCGTCAGAGTTTTGGACAGGAGTATATCACTAAAATGACAGATATCTTTGCGAACTCATGGCTGATCCCATTACTTATTGCAGCATGCGTGATTTGTGGATGGATCGGAGGAGTATTTGGAAAATCATTGTTGAAAAAGCATTTTGAGAAAGCGGGAATTGCATAATGATACATACATACGTCACATTTGATCCAAGAACGAAAATGCTTCTTTTAATGACAATGGCAATATTTGTTCTGGGAGGAGCAGGAGATAAATTATTTGGTGCGTACCTTCCGTTATTCTGTCTGCTTCCGTTCGTGCTTTTTATACTTGTAGGTAAGTGGAAAAGAGCAGCAGGATACATCATTTTGTACAGTGTATTTTATTTGCTGACAGTGTTTGTGCTGCCTCATATGACAGGTTTTATTGGATTTATATTGCTTGCATTCTGCGGGATTATGACAAGGTTTCTGCCGGGAATCATGGCTGGAACCTATCTGATGCAGACAACAACAGTAAGTGAGTTTTCTTCGGCTATGAGCAGGATGCATGTTACGGATAAGCTGACCATACCACTTTCTGTTATGTTTCGTTTTTTTCCAACGATTGCGGATGAATTCCGGGCAATCAATGATGCGATGCGTATGCGGGATATTCGCTTCGGCGGGAAAAATGTCGATAAAATGATAGAGTACAGACTGATTCCACTTATGGTCTGCTCCGCAAAACTTGGAGAGGAGCTCAATGCCGCAGCTATTACACGGGGACTTGGCGGTGATGTAAAGCGGACCAATGTGTGCCGGATTGGTTTTCATTTTCAGGACTATATTGTAGTACTTATTTGCTTTATTCCTTATGTAATATGGAGCGTTTCAATGATTTCAAGATTATTTATGTAATATATAGATAAAACCGCATGCTGTCATGATATTGGCAGAGTGCGGTTTTGTTACAAATGGAGGATATTATGATACAGATAGAAAATGTCAGTTTTCAGTATAATAATTCAGAAAAAGGAGCGTTAAAAGATGTTTCGATTTCAGTTGATAAAGGAGAATGTGTTTTGTTATGTGGGGCATCAGGTTGTGGAAAGACAACAATAACGCGCCTTATAAATGGTCTTATCCCACATTTTTATGAAGGAGAGTATAGCGGAAATGTCAGCGTTTATGGAATGAATGTGCAGAGTGAAGAACTATATAATATATCAAAAAAGGTGGGGAGTGTATTTCAGAATCCAAGAAGTCAGTTTTTTTGCATGGATACGATAAGTGAAGTTGCGTTTGGATGCGAAAATATGGGACTTGTAGAAAACGATATTAACGAACGTGTAAAACTGGCTGTAAGCGAACTGGAAATGGAAAATCTTATGGACAGAGATATTTTTAAATTGTCAGGCGGTGAGAAGCAGAGAGTTGCCTGTGGTTCTGTAACCGCGATGCAGCCCGACGTATTTGTACTTGATGAACCGACATCAAATCTGGATAAAGAATCCATAGAAAGACTAAAAAATACGCTTTTACTCTGGAAAAAGCAGGGAAAAACAATCGTGATAGCGGAGCATAGGTTGTATTGGCTTAAGGAAATATGTGACCGTGTAGTCTATCTTGAACATGGAAGAATTATGTTTGATATCACAATGCAGGAATTTCTGAAATTTTCAGAGCAAAAGCTGCAAAATCTCGGACTTCGTACAATGCAGCCACATTGTGATGAAAGCAGTAAAAGACATGAGTATATTGCCAAAAAGTCGGATATAGTACTGAAGAATTATTATTTTTCATATGGAGAAAAAAAGGTACTGGAGTTTGGAGATATGCAGCTCCCAAAGAATGAACTTATAGCAATTACAGGACAAAACGGAGCAGGAAAATCTACGTTCGTCAGATGCTTTTGCGGATTGGAGAAAAAATTTAAGGGACAGACGGTCATAGAAGAGAAGCAGTATAAACCAAAGGAAATGCTCCGTAAATGTTATCTTGTAATGCAGGATGTAAATCATCAGCTTTTCTGTGAATCTGTAGAAGATGAAGTTCTTCTTGGAGCATCGGATACCGGAAAAGAGATAAAGGAAAGAGCCAAAGAAATTATGCAAAAACTTGGTATATGGGAATTTCGTGATAAACATCCGATGTCATTATCCGGTGGTCAGAAACAGCGTGTGGCTATTGCATCGTCTGTGCTTGCAGAAAAGGAGATACTGATATTTGATGAGCCGACGAGCGGTCTGGATTATTATCATATGGTAAGTACTGCACAGCTGTTTAAAGAACTTCGTGACATGGGTAAAAGTATTTTTATTATCACCCATGACAGGGAATTGATTGAACGATGTTGTAATTATGAATTTTATGTGGCTGATCGACAGGCGACATTGTATGGATTATAAATACTCGCAAATAAAATTGAGAACTATTTCTAATATCACGGATCAGGTTATAGAAACGGCAAATGAAAGGCAGACTCGTGGCTAATTGGGCATTGGTAAGGAATCAGCTTTCAATGGATGACAAGCTGCAAACACGAATATTAAAATACGAGAATTACTAAGGAGATTTTAAATAAGTAAACGGAAATCAACACCATATGAAGTAGATGAAGAACTTCCGTTTGATTGAACCCCATAAAAATGGTGGTCGATTTATCGACCACCACAAAAAAATTAAAAAACTTACACACTTTACTTGACAAACTCTGTAGACATTTATTTATTTGTGCTGTCTGCATCAATTACAGACTGAATCTGCTTCATAAGGGCATCATAGTTGTCCTTGTTATCAATTCCGCCGAGCATTGGTTCGCCTACAATATTGCCATTTCTGTCAACAAGTATAGTTGTTGGAAATGCCATGATTTCTGAGGCATATTTACCGGCAGCACTAGAGGAGTCAATTGACAGATTACGATATTTGACACCCTGGCTTTCAAGAACAGAGGCAGCCTCTTTGATAGCTGTTTTATTGCCATCGAAGGTCTCGGTGTTGATGCCAACCACTTCTCCGCCCATTGATTTGATAGCATCATTTAATTCGTTAAGCTTGGATAATTCAGCGACACATGGTTTGCAGCCGGTAAACCAGAAATTGACGACTGTTACTGCATTACCGGAAAACAGGCTGTCATCAACCTTATTGCCATCAAAATCCTCACCGGAAAAATTACTGAATACAGATGAGGCTTTAGAGCTGTCCTTCTTGTTATCGTCTGATGATGTATTTTTGTTTTCAAGCTCTGCTATCTGTTCCTCGATTTTTCGTATGGTTTCAATATCCTCATTAAGTGTTTTAAGCTCATCGTCTGTGAATGAATCCTTGTTTGATTCTACGGTACCGGCAAGATAATCAGCATAATTTCCGTTTGGATCGGCGTAGCTTTTGCTCATCATGCCAAATGCCTTGTTCCACACATCAGCGTGATCTGCAAAAAGCTGATTTTCCTGCTGATATAAATCATCAAGCCTGGAATCTGATTTGCCGGATGCTTCTGAGCCGGCTTCAGTCTGAGTGTTTTTAGAATCTGTTGTGGAAGCTTGCTTTACGCCGCATGCTGTAAGTGATAATGCTATGCAGAGTGTAAAAATAGAAATAAATGATAATTTGTTTTTCATGAGTAATTTCTCCTTTAAAAATAATAGTAAAATGTTTAATAGTTATCTGTTGTCATTTTTTTGACATGATTTTCCCATAAACCGGTAGCAGATGGCGTCCTTCGGACAGGCCTTTATGCAGGCACCGCAGCGTATGCACTCGGGGTGATCCGGTGTCTTACATACATCCACATCCATCTTACATGCCTTTGAGCATTGACCGCATCCGACACATTTGCTGCTGTCAACGGTGATTTTGAGAAGGCTCACCTTATTAAATAATGAGTAGATTGCTCCAAGCGGACAAATCCATTTACAGAAGGGCCTGTAAAATAAGATACTTAGTACAATCACTGCAATTAAAATCATACACTTGAAAGAAAAAAGCTTTCCCAGCGCAGAACGGATAGCAGCATTTCCAATAGATAACGGTATAGCACCCTCTAAAACACCCTGAGGACAGATGTATTTGCAGAAGAATGGGTCTCCCATTCCTATGGAGTTCGTCATAATCATCGGAAGAAGTATAACGAAAACAATAAGAATTACATATTTTAGGTATCTAAGAGGCTTTAGTTTGGCTGTGGATAATTTCTTTCCGGGGATTTTATGAAGTAAATCCTGAAACCATCCGAATGGGCATAAAAAGCCACATATAAATCTGCCAAGGGTCACACCGAGTAAAATAAAAAATCCGGTTATGTAGTATGAAAACTTAAATTTTGATGATCCGACGACTGCCTGAAATGCCCCTATTGGACATGCACCTGTCGCGGCAGGGCAGGAGTAGCAGTTTAATCCGGGTACGCATACTGTTTTTGCATTGCCCTGGTATATTTTACCCTTAAATAAATTTGGAATATGAATATTGGTTAGCAGCGTTGCTGCGGCCTGTATCCATCCACGTATTTTTGCCAGTTTTCTTGATAGTAATTTCTTTTCCTTATCCAATTCCGACACACTCCAGACATAGTTTTATTGCTTTACCAAGCACGGTAGCCGCCTCACCTCTGACTGTACCATAGCTTACCATGGATACACCAAGGATAAGCAGAATGATTTGACATGTTTTTTGGTATTTCAACATAATGTTGCTCCTTTTTTGTTGTATTGTTGACCAGCTGACTTTGGTATTATACAATATAGGTTGTAAAATTATTGTTAAGAAGCAGGAGAACATTTTGAGATTATTAATTGTTGAGGATGAGAAACAAATATGTGATATGGTTGCAAAGAGTCTGTATGCTGCCGGTTATGAGGTGGATACCTGTTATGATGGGAAAGAGGCTCTTGAATGTATACTGTCGGAGAATTATGATCTGATAGTTTTGGATCTGAATCTGCCGGGGATGGATGGCATGGAGCTTCTTAAGGAGCTTAGAAAATACAATGATGAAACTAAGGTTTTGATATTATCTGCAAGAGGTCAGATTGCTGATAAGGTGGAGGGACTGGATGCAGGAGCAAATGATTACATGGAAAAACCATTCCATCTGCAGGAGCTTGAGGCACGTATCAGAAGCCTTACAAGAAGGAAGTTTGTACAGAATGATATATGTCTTAAATGCGGAGAAATAAAGTTTGATACGATTAAACGCGAGGCATATGCAAAGGGAGAGCCGGTTTCCCTGACAAGAAAAGAGAATGGTATTTTGGAATATTTACTTATCAATATAGGCAGACCGGTGAGTCAGGAGGAGCTGATAGAGCATGTGTGGGATGCCACGGCAGACAGCTTTAGCGGAGCAATCAGGGTACATATGTCTTCACTTAGAAAAAAGCTTAAGGCGAAGCTGGGATATGATCCCATTTTGAACAAGGTAGGTGAAGGTTATAAAATACGGGAGGAGTCTGACAGATGAAAAGAATGTCGCTACAGTGGAGACTTACGTGCATTACTACATTGTGTATTGCTATTATATGTGGCTGCCTGACTATGTTTGTCTATAAAAATGGTGTGCATTACATCGATTCTTTGCAGGATGCGGTAGAGGCACAGGGGGATGAAAAAGGAAACAAATCAGATGAAATATATATCAGCATACCGGAAGATAAGTGGGATGAGTTTGCGGATGAATTTTCGGTTCAGGTGTACAATAATAAGGCCGACTATAAAAGGAACAGTCTGATAATCACTGTTTTGCTGGCGCTTTTGGGAGGTGTTGTCACTTATTTTATAAGCGGGCATGCACTCAGACCAATCAGGGAGTTTTCAGATAAAATTGAAGAGGTACAGGCTCAGAATCTGTCTGATTCAAGAATATTGGAAAACAATGTTAAGGAACTGAACCAGCTGGGTATTTCTTATAATAAGATGCTTGAGCGTCTGTCGGAAGCATTTGAGATACAGAGACAGTTTACTGCAAATGCAGCACATGAGCTGCGTACTCCATTAGCGTTAATGCAGGTACAGCTTGATTTATATAATTCTGCCTCTCACCCGGGAAATGATGCAGACACTTTGCAGACCATAAAAATGGTTACGGAGCAAAATGATAAATTAAACAGGATGGTAAAGACACTTCTTGACATGAGTGAGCTTCAGACGGTAGGAAGGGATGATAAAATTATATTGGATGCTATTGTTGAAGAGGTTTTGGCAGACCTTGAGCCTCTTGCCGTGGAAAAGAATATAAAGCTGATTGGAAAATGTGAGGATGCCACTATGATAGGCAGTGATATCCTTATTTACAGGCTTGTATACAATCTGGTTGAGAATGCCATCAAATATAATCATCCGCTCGGACAGGTTACAGTAACCGCATATCAGAGAAACAAGCATGTTTATCTGTCTGTAGAAGATACGGGAAGCGGAATACCAAAGGAGCTTAGGGAGAGAGTGTTCGAGCCATTCTTCCGTGTGGATAAATCCAGAAGTCGGGAGCTGGGTGGCGTAGGACTCGGACTTGCTCTTGTCCGTGAAATCGTTAGAGTACATGATGGCAGTATTTGTATTAAATCAGGCAAGACCGGGGGAACGATTTTCGAGGTGACTTTTGCACAGTGTTCGATTTAGCGTTTCATTTCACACCTTTGTCAACGCTATTAAAACAGATTTCTTGTATCCCGCAATATATGAAACAGCCGCTTGACAGTCCGGCTTTCTGACTTGAGAAATAGATTTTTAACGGCAAAATATAATAATTTAGATTAAAATATACTGATGTTTTTGCCGATAATGTGGTATACTATATAATAGATTAACAAGGTTATTTAATATAATTTATGGCGGAGGATAATAGATGCGATATCTTTCAGTTGCTGAAATAGCAAAAAAATGGAATATGTCAGAGCGCAGTGTTAGAAATTACTGTGCTAAGGGGCGTGTGAACGGTGCATTTCTTACAGGTAAGACATGGAACCTTCCTGAAAACGCAGAGAAACCTGAGCGCATTAACAAAAGAAAAGAAGAACCGATTACGCTGTTGGATATTCTGAAAGAGCAAAAGGCAAGTAAATATTCCGGTGGAATATACAATAAGACACAGATTGATTTGACATACAACTCCAACCATATGGAAGGAAGCCGTCTGACACATGATCAAACCAGATATATCTTTGAAACCAATACTATTGGCGTAGAAAAAGAGGTGCTGAATGTGGATGATGTGATTGAAACGGCAAATCACTTTCGTTGTATCGACATGATTATTGATCATGCAAAAGCCGCTTTGACGGAGAAATTCATCAAAGAACTTCACTTGATTTTGAAGAATGGCACCAGCGATTCCAGAAAAGATTGGTTTGCTGTTGGTGATTATAAGAAACTTCCGAATGAAGTCGGTGGCATGGATACAGCCCTTCCGGAAGAAGTTGCCGATAAAATGAAGGCATTGCTGGCGGAATACAATGCCAAAGAAGAAAAGAATTTTGAGGATATTCTGGACTTTCATGTGAAGTTTGAACGGATTCATCCGTTCCAGGACGGAAACGGTCGTGTGGGCAGATTGACTATGTTTAAAGAGTGTCTAAAATACAATATTGTTCCGTTTATCATTGAGGATAATTTGAAAATGTTCTATTATCGTGGATTGAAGGAATGGGACAACGAAAAAGGATATCTGACAGATACCTGCCTGACCGCGCAGGACAAGTATAAAGCGTATTTGGATTATTTTAGGATTAAGTATTAATAAATGCTTTTTCTTTTCCAGGTTGATAAGCTGCTGTCGATTTTATCGGAAGTAATAAGGAAACAAGAAAAATGAAATAGAGAGGAATAGCAGAATGATGACAGTAAAAGAATGTTATGAGAGTATGGAAGCCGATTTCGAAGGAGTAATAGGAAGAATGGGCAGTGAAGAAATGGTTAAAAGATTTGCCCTAAAATTTCTGGATGATCCCAGTTATTCAAATCTGGAAAAGGCTATACAGGAGCAGAACGCGGAAGAAGCTTTTCGCGCAGCGCATACAATAAAGGGACTTTGTCTGAATCTTGGCTTTGACAGGCTATATAAAGTCAGCGCGGAGCTGACGGAGAAGCTGAGGGGAAGAGAACTCGACGGATACGAGGCATTATATGGGAAGGTACAAACGGAGTATAAAAATACCATAGATGCCATTCAAAAAATGAAAGAGTAGCTTGTATCGGTAGCGGATGTTTATGATGTTAAAAAATGGACGTATAAGAAGGGAGAAATTCATATGCCTAGGATGAAATGGGATAAACTCAATCAAAGACAATTAGGCCAATATGGGGAATATTATGCAAAGATGGAATTTGCTTCATATGGATATGATGTTTATACATCGGAAGTAGATGATCATGGTGTTGATTTTGTTGCAAGGGATATAGTAACGGGAACATTTTATGAGGTTCAAGTAAAAAGTATATATAAAGGTAAGTATACATATATGCAGAAACAACATATGAGTGTGGATGATAAATATAGATTAGTATGTTTCTTGAAGTTTGAGGATGATAGATTACCTGAAGTATATATAATTCCAGCAACGGCATGGCAAAAACCAAATGCAATACTTGTGGATAGAAAATATGATAAACCGGGGCAGAAAAGTAAGCCAGAATGGGGAATTAGTTATACAATTAAGAATAAGAAATTGATTGAAAAATATAAAGCAGAAAACTTTTTTGGTTAAGTATTTTTATAGGAGGTGCCACAATGCCATTTAAGATTGTCCGAAACGATATAACAAGGGTAAGACCTTTTGGAACAGCACACATTTTGAAGGCAAGCTGTATATTCAAACTGGCAGGGTAAAGGATGTTTCAAAGCAGATTCACGCAAACCCGAAGGTAGAAATCTGTGCATTTAAAAATGGCGAGTGGCTTAAATTCCTATTACTAAAAAAGTTATTGACAAAATAAAATGAACGGTGTATATTTTAAACATGAACACCGTTCATTTGATGGAATAACTTAATGACATTACATTGGAGAGGAGTGAACTTGTGAACCATCTTGCAACTTCAAAAGAAGACATATTAGCTGCAAGCAGAGAACTGATAAAAGAAAACGGATGGACTGCTGTAAGCATACGAGCTGTTGCATCCCGATGTTCTGTTTCGGCGGGGACAATCTACAATTACTATGAATCCAAGGCCGAGCTGCTTGGGGATACAATTGAGAGTATTTGGCGTGAAATCTTTTTTAACCCTGAAGATGAGCAGGTTTTTAAAGATGTTGCTGCCTGTATCTCATGGATTTATAAAAGACTGCAATATGGAAATGAGCAATTTCCGGGCTTCTTTTCACTGCATTCGTTTGGATTTATGAAGGATGAAAAAACGGATGGAAAGAAGAAAATGCTGCAAACATGGGAGCATATTCTTAATGGATTGTGTGATATATTAAAGAATGATCCTAAGATTCGTCCAGATGTATTTGATGAACAATTCACGGAAAAACAGTTTGCAGATATATTATTTTCTTTAATATTGGTATCAATGATTCGTCAGGATTATAATCCGTCTTCGATTTTGATGTTGATTAACAAAACATTATATTAAAATTCTCCCACATTAGAGTGTGGGAAAATTTTTAAGACAAAATGAACAATGTTCACCTAAGCGTTTAAAGATGTATCGTAAGAAAGGAATTTTATTATGCAGGCAATTGTAGAAACTTTATTTGATACCGTATATTTGTTTTCGGTAATCACAATCGGAATTTTAATGATCCGAAAAAGCAAAGGAAACCGTCAGTTTACCATGTTTGGAATTATGGCAGTTATTTTAGGAAGTGGAGATGCATTTCATCTGGTTCCTCGTGCAACAGCGCTTTGTACAACAGGTCTTGAGAACTTTACCGTACAGCTTGGGTTAGGAAAGTGGATTACCTCTGTCACTATGACTATTTTTTATGTCGTTCTCTATCATATATGGCGTGAGCGTTATCAGATTAAAGGCTATAAAGCAGCTACAGCAGCTATTTATGGTCTTGCAGGATTAAGAATTGTTCTGTGTATGATGCCTCAGAATGCCTGGCTCAGTGCAGATGCTCCGCTTTCATGGGGAATCTACCGAAATATTCCGTTTGCACTGATGGGATTATTTATCATCGTTTTATTCTATAAAAGTGCAAAAGAAAATAATGATAGCTCTTTTCGTTGGATGTGGCTGACAATTGTCCTGAGCTTTGCATTCTATATTCCGGTTGTACTGCTGGCTGATGTAATTCCGATGATCGGCATGCTGATGATTCCAAAAACCTGTGCATATGTTTGGACAGTATTAATTGGCTACAAGGCAATGAAAAAAGACTTAGCCATTTTTTAGTAGTTTTATTGTAACACAGAACAAAATATGATTTTGATGCATTATATGATGATGGGAAAGCTCCTAATAAGCATAAAAAGATAATGGTCAATTTTATGGAGGATAATGCTGATTCAGAGATTTATTCCAATGAATTGAAAAAACAAGCTGGATTTTGCAAGGATGGAGAAAAAGGATTTGATGGTGCAATAACGAATCTTATGATGCAGACATATCTGTGCAACTGCGATTTTAAGATATGCATGAGATGTATCCGGAGGCGACTGATAAGCAGATAAGGAAGATATTAAAGTAATACAGGTACATATATAGCGATGAAGGAATATTAAACAATGTATTTGAATAGTACATAAAAATAACCATATTGAATACAATCTAAATAAAGATAATTTATGATTGACTTTCTTAGTTATATCAGTTATATTATCTTTAGTGATCAGATTGCAGAAACTTGAGAAGCCTGCGATCGGGGGAGGGTGCCGAGGCCCCTCTCCTTTTTTTATTTGGAACATTTTGCAGCGAGGTACATATGAGCAAACCGTTTATTACATATACCGCACAGGTTGAAAAACTGAAAAATGAAAAAGATCTAGTTATTACAGATGATGACTTTGCGGTAGAATCCTTGCAAAATATCAGTTACTATGCACTAATTGGCGGATACAAGCATCCTTTTATTGATATTCATACCCGCAAATATATTAATGAAGCATGTTTTGAAGATATAGTTGCTCTTTATGAATTTGACGAAGAGTTACGTGGAATATTCTTTAAATATTTATGTCGTGTAGAAAGAAAAATGCGTTCGTCCATTTCTTATCATTTCTGTAAAAAACATGGAGAACGTCAAGAAGAATATCTTAACTCCAATAATTACGGCAATATTCCAAAAAATAAAAATGGAATTACTAAATTAATCAAAATGCTAGATATGATGGCTAATAAAAATAAGGATCATGAATATCTTGTTTATCAGCGTAACAAATATCATAATATTCCGTTATGGGTGATTATGAATACCCTTACTTTTGGTCAGATATCCAAAATGTTTGAATTCTTACCTCAAAATATGCAAGGAGCAATTTGTCAGGATTTTGGAAATATCAAGAAAAATGAAATGATAAAATATTTAAAGGTATTAACACTGTACAGAAATGTATGTGCTCATAACGAAAGGTTGTTTTCATATCACACATATATTGACATTCCAGATACATTGTTACATAAAAAATTAGGAATTTCTAAAAACGGTTCAAAATATATATATGGTAAAAATGACTTGTTTAGTGTAGTCATTACTTTTCGTTATCTACTTCCAAAGACTGATTTTTTACTGTTTAAAAAGCAATTATGGCATATTTTTGACAGATATCAAAAGCAAAATTTAAATTTGAAGTTGAATGATCTTTTTGAATATATGGGATTTCCGTGTAACTGGAAAGAGATAACAAAATTTCGCAAAATATAAGTGGAGATATGAGTAAAAATATTTCCGCTAATATTTAAAGCTATTATATTTTTAGCGATTTCTTCGAACTATTCAACCCATCCACACAATTAAACAAAAAAAATTCTCATATTAAATTTTTTCATAGACCAGGCGGGGATACTTCACATGTACCGGCTTCCTCTTTGTAATGGAAAAAGTATTGCGTAAAGTAAATAAATCAGTATCATATATTTATACACACAAATAACGGAAAAGATATAGAATACAAACGGTATTTACAGGGCAAATCAAATTCGATGTAAATCGGTTTGATTTGCCCTCGTTTTTTAGTTCGATATTGCAGAGTATCACTCCACAGACACGCAGTACGAACAAGTCTATAATTCCTTGATTTTTTCATTCATTTTTCTGACATCATTGCGATAGTGAAGCATGAAGCCTCCCCAAATTATAAATGCCAAAGCTATTTGAAATATGGCTGCAATAATTCCGTGGAGGATAGAACTTGTTCCTCCTATCCATCCGACAGTATATGCGACGATTGTATAAATAATACAGCCTGTTCCCATGTGAATAATTATTTTAAAAGGCATTGGAAGATTGTCTTTGTGATAAATCATAGCCGGAAGTCCAAAACCCAGACCTACAATTATGCATCCGATAACCATTTTGGAAAATTGGTAATTATCTAAACAGAAATTACCGTCATAGGCGATGTCAAATACCATTCCTGTAACGCAGAAAACGGTTAATGCTATACCAATGCTGGTTATAGTGTTTTTAATCAAATTTTTCATAGTTTCTCTCATTTTTATCCTCCTATAATCCCAGATATTTTTTAAACTCAGGCAGATATTTTCTTGATACGTAATCCTTACATCCGTTTTTTAGTTTCAAAAGAAGAGTGCCGCTAAAACCAGCCTCGACATTGCTCATATAAGACAGATTGACCAAAGTTGATTTTGAAATTTGCATAAATCCGGCACCAAGCTGCTGTTGCATTTCGTACAGTCTTTTTCGGCAACGGTAGCGGTGTTCTTTGCCATAAATAATAGTATCCTTGTTTTCTACCCTTACCATGTATATTTCTTTTGGCTGTAAAATGACAATATCATTTTCGTTTTTAAAAGCTGTAATGGGGCTTTCATTTGAACCGAATATATCAAGGGTACGCTGGATGTTGTCAGTGATTTTATCTGCATATATGATGGCATATGGTTCGCTGTATTCAGGGGAAAGTTCAATACTTACTTTCATGTAAAATCCTCCTTTCTTTTTGGTGAGTTAATCATACAATATTTCATATATAATGTCTCGCATTTGGATGTAAGTAGCGAAAAAACATGTGTAAGATGCGTTAAAGGAGGATAATCCTGATAAGTTCCGCTATCGGAAGATATGTGAGTCTGCACACCGTACGGCACAATCAACATTTGACATGTTGGAAGTTTTAGTGATTAATATTTCTTTAATTTTGTCAGCATACTATTTACATAGTACAAATAGTAATGTACTTTAAAAAAGTACAGGACAGTACAAATAATCAGAAAGAGATATGATAACCATGAAGAAGAAATTAATTGCAATAATAGTTGGAATGATGCTTTGTGCAGAGCTGTTGGGCGGTTGTGGTAATAAAAATATAAACAAGGATAATATTACCACGGATACTGCCGAGGAGTCGAAACAGCAGGATTCGAATAAAAAACAGGAGCTGCCAACTGCAACATATATGGGTGGAAGCAATACCATTACTGAGGTGTGCGATGAGCTTGGTTCAGCCGGGGCATCGCATGTAGATACCTTTAAAGAATGGGTGACCGATTTTGCGGATTCTGCCGGGAAGAATGCAAAGCTGAAGGATACATGGTCAGATGCATATAAAATGAAAGCAGATACTGTTAAATGTATGGATGGCTGGGAGAAAAAGCATGACTATTCAGATGCAGATTGCAGAATGACAGCTTTTCTTTTGCTGGATGGGCTGCTTCACGCACAGTCAACGGAAGATAGCTATAGTGGCACATATTTAATGTTTGATACGGAAGCAATAGATAATGTAGACAGGTATGAAATCATAAGGCAGAATAAAGACATGTTTACTACATTATACGGAGAAAAGAGCATTACGGATGATAAACATCCTGAAAAAGCATTCTCTGACAACTGGAAAAAGTATGGATTTCAAATAGACAGTAATCGTATTTCACTTATTAGTATAGCAATATATGATCCGGATTCTGATGCTATGTTCGTGGGACATACAGGTGTATTGATAAAGTACAGTGACTATTATTTGTTTGTAGAAAAAATAGCATTTGAGCAGCCATATCAGGCAACAAAGGTGAATAATATGGATGAACTATTAAGTATTCTTTCACTAAGACCTGAGTATTTCGGAGAAGAGAAAGAGGCTGGACCATTTGTATATAATAATGGAGACTATGTTGGAACATTAGAATTGCAAGGATAAATCGGAAAATGAAGTTAAAGAATAAAAAAAGCAGAAATATAATAGGTATTATACAAAGCTGTCTTATCTTTGCATTGGTTATTCTTGTTATTTTTATGATGATACAGATTAACCGGCTGCAAGGAACGGCAAGGGTAATAAATTACGCAGGTCTGGTACGTGGAGCAACACAGCGTGAAGTAAAATTGGAGATTACAGGATCCCAAAATGATGAGTTGATTAAATATTTGGATGATATTTTAAGCGGATTAAAATATCAGGATGGAAATTATGATCTGATAAAGCTTCAGGACAAGGAATATCAGGATAAATTGCAGGTCCAGATTGATTACTGGAATAAAATAAAAAAAGAAATTGAAGCTGTAAGAAGCAGCGGATATGAAAATACAGATATTGTCAATATGAGTGAGACTTATTTTAAGCTTGCTGATGATACTGTGTCTGCAGCGGAAAATTATTCAGAAAAGATTGCTACAAAGATCCGCACGATAGAGCTTTTGTCAGCACTTGATATGCTGTGTCTTGTGATATTGATTATTGTACAGACCATAATGGCAATGAAGATGGCAAGGCAAAATAAACTGTTAGAGCAAAGAGCATATACTGATGCACGTACAGGATTGCCTAATAGAAGTGCCTGTAAAGAAATTCTGAACAATAATGAGATAATCAGTTCACCTACGGCATGCATTATTTTTGACTTAAATAATTTGAAGTTTATTAATGATACAATGGGGCATTCGGCAGGAGACCGGCTGATAGTAAAGTTTGCCGGACTTTTGCGCAGCGTATTTCCTGAAAAAGATTTTGTGGGAAGATATGGCGGCGATGAATTTATGGTAGTCATTTATGACACAGATAAAGCGGAGGTTGATGAAATCCTGAAATGCTTATGTCTGGAAAAAGATAAATTAAACAACACCGGAAATGAACTGCAAATTGATTACGCTTGCGGATGGGCGATATCGGAGGATTATAAGGAGAGTACATTACAAATATTATTTGATAGTGCTGATTCTTATATGTATGAAAATAAACAGTTATGTAAGAAGCAAAATCAATGAGTAAAAGCAGATACCATAATTACCGCTGATGCAGTATACTTATCCTTACCGGTCCGTTATTGTGCTTTATCAGGTGTCTGTATATCACAATCACTGCGATTATGAAGCAGCCAATCTGGATTGAGGCTGTTTTTATAGTCAAAAGGACATTGAATGCAAAAAAACCAAATGTCAGAATAGATCTGAGCGAATGTGGATTTATTATTACTACAACTGAAAAGAATATAAAGAAAAATGCCAAATAGACAGCCGGATGCAATTCCGGAAACAGGCCCAAAAGGACTCCGAAGGAGGCGGTAATAGCTTTACCGCCTTTTTCTTTTTGTAGAAAAGGAAATGCATGTCCAAAGACAGGTGCGACTAAAACCGGTACGAACGGCAGGGAGTTAATATCTAAATATTTCTGACCCAGATACACCGGGATAAATCCCTTTGCAAGCTCACATATGAGTGATAGTATTCCGCATAAAAATCCACCATACATAAATGCGTTGCTCACACCCGGATTGTGGTCATCGGGAAGTGTGCAGATATCAATGTTTTTTAATAGTTTTGGTATCCAGTAAGCAAAGAGAGTGCTTCCGAGTACGAAGCCTAAGAGTGTAAATAAAAAATATAGCATGATAATTTCCTTATAGTTTTATAGTTACATGGTTTTATAGTCAGTCAGTTGTATTAGTGTGAGTCAGTTCTTCGAGCAGACCAACAATCTGTATGGCAGCATAGGGCTTTCGCTCACGGCGCTGTGCACGTATCATTTCTGCATTTAGCTCTTTATTTTCTATCATTATTTTCCCAAGCTCAATCTGCTTTGACAGACGCTTTGATGAGACAGACAGATGACGTTTTTTGAAAAATGCAACATTTGCTGCCTCGCATCCGGGGATTGGAGCAGTGTGTACAATCGGTATATTTTTTACAAGTGCCTCAGTTGATGTGAGGCCGCCTGGCTTTGTATAGATTACATCACAGGCATCCATGAAAAGTGAAACCTGATTGGTGTAGCCTATTACGTGTACACGTTTGTTGAACTTAAACTCATTTTGCAGTATGCGTTTTATTTTAGTATTGTTGCCGCAAATGATTACAATATGCTCATTATTATGGCATCTTATTGCAAGCTCTGCGGCAAAGACAGCAAGCTTGCCAAAACCCATGCTGCCACTCATCACAAGAAAGATAGGCACATCGGATGGCAGATGTAATCTTGTTCTTGCAGCAGCTTTAGAAGTCCTTGTACAGAAGGACTGTCGTACCGGGATGCCTAATGGCAGCAGCTTGTTTTCAGGAATACCACGTTTTGCAAATTCATCGGTCAGATCATCGTGTGGAATAACATAATAATCCATATTTGTCTCTTCCCAGAATGGGATGCAGGTGTAGTCGGTTCCCACAGCGACGGCAGGGATATGAAGCAGATTTTTTCGCTTCATGCAGCTCAGGGTCTCAGCAGGGTACAGATGAGGTGTGACGACAGCATCAAAGTCGTTTGATTCAATGTATGCTGATAGCTTTTTACAAAGCAGGGCATTGGCAAAATAGACAGGGGATTTACGTTTATCACTCGATATCAGCATGCCAACCTTATAGAGTAGTCCGAAGAAAAACGGAATATGCTTTACAATGCCTATATATGCTCCTGATACTGCGTGCGATGTTCCTTTACCCGATAAGAGAAACATATCTATCATTGTCACAGAATGTCCTTTATGCTCTGCCGCTTCTTTTATAGCTTTACCGGCACTGTTGTGTCCCTCGCCGGTGTCACAGGATAAAATAAGAATTTTCAAACCGTTTAATTCCTTCCTAAATAAAATATGCGATAAGTGTACCATAATTTTTTAAAATAATCTACAGTGCAATAAAAGGTTGACATATCTAAGTTCAAAGCTTATTGTGGTAGCTGGAATGTACAAAATAGTATAATTATAAACTACAGATTACTGATATGACGGAGGCTTAATTTGAGATGGAAAATTTAATGTTTTGTCTAAATGCCACAGGACCTATTTTTCTGATGATGGTGTTTGGACTTTTTCTTCGCAAGGTGGGGATTTTGGACGAAGACTTTGCAAACAGGATGAATAAGTTTGTGTTTAAGATACCTTTACCTTTTTTACTGTTTAGTGATCTTGCGTCAGTTGATTTTTCAAGGGTTTGGAACATTAAATTTATAGTATTCTGCTTTGTGGTTACGTTGATAAGCATTACAATATCAACACTTGTTTCCTGTCTGTGGAGGGATAAATCTATACGGGGCGAGTTTATACAGGCCTCATACAGAAGCAGTGCTGCGCTGCTTGGAATTGCTTTTATCCAGAACATTTATGGAAACGCAGGCATGGCACCCGTCATGATTATAGGAAGCGTACCGCTTTACAACGTGATGGCTGTTATAGTGCTTTCATTTTTCAAGCCGGGGCAAAACGGCATAGACAGGGCAGTGCTCAAAAAGACATTTAAGGGAATAGTGACCAATCCTATTATTTTAGGAATTGTTGCAGGACTTCTGTGGTCAGCTATAGGCCTGCCATATGCAGGAATACCGGCAAAGGCTGTGACGAGCATTGGCAATATGGCAACACCTATGGGGCTTATGGCCATGGGTGCCACCTTTGATTTGAAAAAAGCATCAGCAAAGGCAAAGCCTGCATTTGCAGCCACATTTATCAAGCTTGTAGGTTTTGTGGCTGTATTTCTTCCTATTGCGGTAGCATTCGGGTTCAGGGACAGTGAGCTTATTGCAATTCTTGTGATGCTTGGCTCAGCAACTACAGTGAGCTGCTTTGTCATGGCAAGGAACATGGGACATGAGGGCGTTATCTCATCGACCACGATAATGCTCACAACACTGCTCAGTGCGTTTACGCTGACACTCTGGCTTTATATAATTAAAAGTCTGGGGCTTGTATAAAATGGAAGAACATAACTGTTGATTTGGTGGATAATTCCTCTTTACTTTAGTGTGATAATTTGCTAATATGTTAAAAGGTTGTAGTTATTGGATGATTTTGAATAATTACAATGATTATTTAACATATGGAGGAAATGAGCATGAGAAGAGGATTAGCACTTCTTTTGACAGCAACTTTAGCACTTTCAATGACTGCCTGTGGTGGCAGCAAGGGTGCAGGAACACAAAAAAGCGAAAAGGGCGACGGCATGACCTACGCAGTTGAGGCAGGCTCAGCAGGAGAGGCTGTGGCAAAGGAAAAGGGCTTTAATTACAATTCGGTTTCATCACAGGCTGATGCGCTTATGGAGGTTAAATCAGGTACATCTGATGCGGCAATCATAGACCTTTTAATGGCAGGAGCCATGATTGGAGAGGGCACAAGCTACCCTGATTTAGTACATACAACAGAGCTTACCTCAGAGAAGTATGGTGTCGGATGCCGTAAGGGTTCTGATCTTGCTTCATATATCAACAGTGTACTCGCAGATTCATATGCTGATGGCAGCTCGCAGGAGATTGCAAAGAAATACGGAGTACAGGATTCACTTCTTGAGCAGGAGCCTTGCGAGTTCAAGCAGGCTGACAGCGACAGTGATGTGGATTATATCAAGTCACAGGGCAAGATGATTGTCGGTATCACAGAGTTTGAGCCTATGGATTACAAGGATAAGGATGACAAATGGATTGGCTTTGATGCAGATATGGCTAGACTTGTCGGTAAGAAGCTCGGCGTGGATGTTGAATTTGTAGTTATCGACTGGGACAACAAGGTTATGGAGCTTGATTCAAAGAAGATTGACGTTGTCTGGAATGGCATGACACTCACAGATGAGGTTACAAAGTCTATGGAATGCACAAATGCATACTGTAACAATGCACAGGTAGTTGTTGAGCGGGAGAAATAAAATGTTTTGGACTGTTACACAAGCACTAATGAGTGGTCTGTGGACCACCTTTGAAATATTTATACTGACACTTATATTTTCACTGCCACTGGGGCTTATATTTGCATTTGGGCTTTTGAGCAGGTTTAAGCCTGTCAAGGCTGTCATGAATGTATTTGTATGGGTTATCCGCGGCACACCGCTTATGCTTCAGCTTATCATTATATTCTACGGACCGGGTTTGTGGCTTCATCAGGCTATATGGAGTGGTGACGAGACCGGACGTATTACAGCGACGGTTGTAGCGTTTGTCATCAACTATGCATGTTATTTCTCTGTTATATTCAGAGGTGGCATAGAGGGTGTTCCGGCCGGTCAGAGAGAGGCAGGACAGGTGTTAGGCATGACAAAGCAGCAGATTTTCTTTAAAATCACTCTGCTTCAGATGATCAAGCGTGTTGTTCCGCCTATGTCAAATGAGATAATCACTCTTGTAAAGGATACTTCTCTTGCCAGAATTATTGCGGCATACGAGCTTACCTTTGCGGGAGCGGCGTTTATGAAGTCTGACGGACTTACATGGCCGCTGTTTTATACAGGTGTATTTTATCTCGTATTTGTCGGAATCCTTACACTTTTATTTAATTATATCGAGAAAAAGCTGGATTATTTCAGGTAGGAGGAAGACATGGCAATTTTAGAGGTTAGAAATATAGAAAAACACTTTGGAAGGACTAATGTGCTTAAGGATGTCAGCTTTTCCATGGAGGAGGGCAATGCTCTTGCCATAATCGGTTCATCAGGCTCAGGAAAGACTACTCTGTTACGGTGCCTTAACTTCCTTGAGAGACCTGACAGTGGTCAGATTATTGTAAATGGTGAGACTCTTTTTGATGCTTCCGAAGCGGGCAAGGATAAAGACGCGGAGCTTCGCAAAAAGAGGCTGCATTTTGGTATGGTGTTTCAGCAGTTTAATCTTTTTCCACAGTACACAGCACTTGAGAATGTTACTCTGGCAGAGCGACTTCTGGCACAGGAGACATCTGAGTTTAAAAAGGATAAAAAAGCAATCCTTACACGTATTGATGAGCATGGAAAGGAACTTCTGGACAGAATGGGGCTTGCTGAGAGGATGAACCATTATCCGCATCAGCTCTCAGGTGGACAGCAGCAGCGTGTAGCTATAGCAAGGGCACTGGCACTTAAGCCTGATATACTCTGCTTTGATGAGCCTACATCAGCTCTTGACCCGGAGCTTACCGGAGAGGTGCTTAAGGTCATACGTTCCCTTGCGCAGCAGAATACCACAATGATTATTGTCACGCATGAGATGGCCTTTGCGCGTGATGTTGCGGATCAGGTGATCTTCATGGACGGTGGTGTGATTGTTGAGCATGGCGACCCACATGAGGTGATTGACCATCCGAAGGAGGAGCGTACCAGGCAGTTCCTCACCAGATATGCGAAAGGCTGATGTGTGGGAAATATATTATACATGTCGAAAAAGTGTGAAATAAGTGTAAATTGAAAAGTAGATATTGATTTTTTTTTAACAAACATATATACTAACAAAAGAAATGGATGTAAATCCATAATTTATAGAAAAGAGGTTTATTCAAATGGCAAATGTTGATTTAACAAAGTATGGCATTACCGGAACAACAGAGATCGTTCACAATCCTTCTTACGAGACATTATTCGAGGAAGAGACAAAAGCCGGCCTTGAGGGTTACGAGGTTGGTAAGGAGACAGAGCTTGGTGCAGTTAACGTTATGACAGGTATCTACACTGGACGTTCTCCTAAAGATAAATATATCGTTATGGACGAGAATTCTAAGGACACAGTATGGTGGAATACACCTGAGTATCCAAACGACAACCATCCAATGAAAGAGGATGTTTGGGCAACAGTTAAGGATCTTGCTAAGAAAGAGCTCTGCAACAAGAAGCTTTTCGTAGTAGATGCATTCTGTGGAGCAAACAAGGATACACGTATGGCAGTTCGTTTCATCGTTGAGGTTGCTTGGCAGGCTCATTTCGTAACAAACATGTTCATCCAGCCATCAGCAGAGGAGCTTGAGAACTTCGAGCCTGATTTCGTAGTATACAATGCTTCAAAGGCTAAGGTTGAGAACTACAAGGAGTTAGGTCTTAACTCAGAGACATGTGTTGCATTCAACATCACATCAAAAGAGCAGGTTATCATCAATACATGGTACGGCGGAGAGATGAAGAAGGGTATGTTCTCTATGATGAACTACTACCTCCCACTTAAGGGCATCGCTTCAATGCACTGTTCAGCAAACGCTGACATGAACGGAGAGAACACAGCAATCTTCTTCGGTCTTTCAGGAACAGGTAAGACAACACTTTCTACAGATCCTAAGCGTCTTCTTATCGGAGATGACGAGCACGGCTGGGATGACAACGGCGTATTCAACTTCGAGGGTGGATGCTACGCTAAGGTTATCGGTCTTGACAAAGAGTCTGAGCCTGATATCTACAACGCAATCAGAAGAGATGCTCTTCTTGAGAACGTTACAGTTGCTGATGATGGAAAGATTGATTTCGAGGACAAGAGTGTAACAGAGAATACACGTGTATCTTACCCAATCAACCACATCACAAATATTGTTAAGCCAGTATCTTCAGCACCGGCTGCAAAGAACGTAATCTTCCTTTCAGCAGATGCATTCGGAGTACTTCCACCAGTATCTATTCTTACACCTGAGCAGACACAGTACTACTTCCTTTCAGGATTTACTGCAAAGCTTGCAGGAACAGAGCGTGGAATTACTGAGCCAACACCTACATTCTCAGCTTGCTTCGGACAGGCATTCCTTGAGCTTCATCCTACAAAATACGCTGCAGAGCTCGTTAAGAAGATGGAGAAGTCAGGCGCTAAGGCATACCTTGTAAATACAGGATGGAACGGAACAGGAAAGAGAATCACAATCAAGGATACAAGAGGAATCATCGACGCTATCCTTTCTGGTGATATCCTTAATGCTCCAACAAAGAAGATCCCTATGTTCGATTTCGAGGTTCCTACAGAGCTTCCTGGAGTTGATTCAGGAATCCTTGATCCTCGTGACACATATGCTGATGCTTCTGAGTGGGAGGCAAAGGCTAAAGATCTTGCAGAGAGATTCAACAAGAACTTTGTTAAGTACACAACAAATGAGGCTGGTAAAGCACTTGTTGCAGCAGGACCACAGTTATAATATATTAAACAGAATTATATTAGATAATTCTAAAGCCGGGCGGTTGTATGTCGCCCGGCTTTTTTTGAAGATACTGTATAAAACGTTATAAAACAGGCATTTATCGAGGTTATGGATGTATAAATATTGTTATTGATAATATGAATTTAAGTTATATTAACGATATTGCTTGACAAATACAGATTATAGTAATATTATCATCATGTGAACAGAAATAATAGAAATTGTGAGGAAGGTTTTTCGATGAGAAGACAGGCATTATCTCTTTTAGTTGAGAACAATCCCGGAGTGACCAGTCGTATTTCAGGACTGTTCAGTCGCAGGGGATTTAATATTGATAGTTTCTCCTCAGGGGTTACAGCAGATCCGCGCTACACACGTATCACAATTGTTGCAAGCGGTGATGAGCAGGTGCTTGAGCAGATAGAGAAGCAGTTGGCGAAGCTTGAGGATGTACTTGATATCAAGAAGCTTGAGCCGGGACTCTCAGTGTGCAGGGAGCTTATTATGATAAAGATAAGAGCACTCGATACACAAAGACAGGCAGTTATGAATGTGACTGAGATCTTCCACGGCAAGATAGTTGATGTCACTCATGACTCTATGATAATTGAGCTCATAGGTACACAGGACAAGCTTGATAAATTCATAGACTTACTTAGCGGCTATGAGATATTAGAGCTCGCAAGAACGGGAATCACAGGTCTTACCAGAGGTTCCGATGATGTAGTTATGTTGGATTAGTCACAGGACAATCCTTACATATAAATAGTTTACTTAAATTAACAGGAGGAAAACAAAATGGCAGAACCAAGATTATTTTATCAGGATGATTGTAACCTTTCATTATTAGAGGGCAAGACAATTGCCATTATCGGTTACGGCAGCCAGGGACATGCACATGCACTTAACTTAAAGGATTCAGGATGCAATGTCATCATCGGTCTTTATGAGGGCAGCAAGTCATGGAAGAAAGCAGAAGAGCAGGGCTTCAAGGTATATGTCGCTGCAGAGGCTGCAAAGCAGGCTGATATCATCATGATTCTTATAAATGATGAGTTACAGGCAGATATGTACAAGAAGGATATCGAGCCAAACCTTGAGCCGGGCAACATGCTTATGTTCGCTCACGGCTTCAATATCCACTTTGGATGCATTAAGCCACCAAAGGATGTAGATGTAGCTATGATCGCACCTAAGGCTCCGGGACATACAGTACGTTCAGAGTACCAGGCAGGAAAAGGAACACCTTGTCTTATCGCTGTAGAGCAGGATGCTACAGGAAAGGCATGGGATCTTGCACTTGCTTATGGTCTTGGAATCGGCGGAGCAAGAGCCGGACTTCTTGAGACAACATTCCGTACAGAGACAGAGACAGACCTCTTCGGAGAGCAGGCAGTTCTTTGTGGTGGTGTTTGTGCACTTATGCAGGCTGGTTTCGAAACACTTTGCGAGGCTGGTTATGACCCAAGAAACGCATACTTCGAGTGTATCCATGAGATGAAGCTCATCGTAGACCTTATCTACCAGTCAGGCTTCGCAGGTATGAGATACTCTATCTCTAATACAGCTGAGTATGGTGATTATGTAACAGGACCTAAGATTGTTACAGCTGAGACAAAGAAAGCTATGAAGAAGATTCTTTCTGACATCCAGGATGGTACATTTGCTAAGGAGTTCTTACTTGATATGTCACCGGCAGGACGTCAGGTACACTTCAAGGCTATGAGAAAGCTTGCTTCTGAGCATCCTTCAGAGAAGGTTGGTGAGGAAATCCGTAAGCTTTACAGCTGGAATGATGAGAGCGACAAGCTCATCAACAACTAATCTGTCAGACATATATGACAATAAGACCCGGGGCAGTGATGCACCGGGTTTTTTACATAGCAAAACTTGACAAAATATAGTGTGATGTGTAAAATTATGAATGTTAATCAGACGGATTAAAAATACGCCTTCGTCTCTTTGAGAGGCGGAGCGTTTTTGATATAAGGAGGCAAGTATGTCAGAACCATACAATCACAAGGCCATAGAGAAAAAATGGCAGGAATACTGGAAAGAACACGAGACATTCAAGACAGATGTTTGGGATTTTTCAAAGCCTAAATACTATGCACTTGATATGTTCCCTTACCCTTCAGGAGTAGGCCTTCACGCTGGACATCCGGAGGGCTATACAGCTACAGATATCATGTCGCGTATGAAGAGAATGCAGGGCTACAATGTACTTCATCCGATGGGATATGATTCATTCGGTTTACCGGCAGAGCAGTATGCTGTAAACACAGGTCATCATCCAAACGGTTTCACTCAGAAGAATATAGAGACCTTCTCAAAGCAGTTAAGAGAGCTTGGTTTTGATTATGACTGGTCAAAGATGATTTCTACAAGTGACCCTGAGTTTTACAAGTGGACACAGTGGATTTTCAAGAAGCTTTATGAGGCCGGATATGCAAAGCATATTGATATGCCTGTAAACTGGTGCGAGGAGCTTGGAACAGTTCTCTCAAACGATGAGGTTATAGATGGCAAGTCAGAGCGTGGTGGCTATCCTGTAGTCCGCAAGAACATGAAACAGTGGGTTATTGACCAGCCGGCATTTGCTGAAAAGCTCCTTGAGGGGCTTGATGAGATAGACTGGCCTGAGTCTACCAAGGAAATGCAGAGAAACTGGATTGGCAAGAGCACAGGTGTCGAGGTCAAATTCCAGATTGTAGGTGGTGGAGAATTCTCTATCTTTACTACATGTATCGAGACAATATATGGTATCACATTTATGGTGCTTGCTCCGGACGGAGATATAGTAAAGGGTCTCATGGACAGAGTCGAGAACAAAGAAGAGGTTCAGGCTTACATAGATGAGACTGTAAAGAAGAGTGATATGGACAGAACTGAGCTTAACAAGACAAAGTCAGGCTGTGAGCTTAAGGGACTTCATTGTATCAACCCTGTAAACGGCAAGGAAGTGCGCATGTTCATCGGTGATTTCGTACTGGCAAGCTATGGTACAGGTGCTGTTATGGCAGTTCCTACCCATGATCAGCGAGATTTCGAGTATGCACAGGCTCATGATATTGAGATGATTCAGGTAATTGATGGTGCAGATGTATCAGAGCATGCATTTGAGAAGCATGATTACCTTGGCAAGGGCTGCAAGCTCATCAACTCAGAGGAGTTTACCGGAATGGTAGTCGAGGATGCTAAGGAAGCTATCACAGCCAAGCTTGAGAAGATGGGCGTGGCAAAGAGAACTGTAAACTACAAGTTCCGTGAGTGGATTTTTGCACGTCAGAGATACTGGGGAGAGCCTGTTCCATGTGTATACAAGGAGGATGGTTCAATCTATTTCCTTCCTGATGATGAGCTTCCGCTTGTCCTTCCTGAGCTTGAGGATTACAAAGGCAAGAATGGCAAGGCACCTCTTGAGAACGCTACAGAGTGGAAGCAGTATGACAGAAACGGCGTAAAGGGTACTCGTGAGACATCCACCATGCCTGGCTCGGCAGGCTCCTCATGGTATTATATGAGATATATCGATCCACACAATGATAAGGAATTTGCAAATCAGGAGCTCTTAAAGCACTGGATGCCTGTAGATCTCTATGTTGGTGGACCGGAGCATGCGGTAGGACACCTCATGTATTCAAGAATCTGGAACAGATTCCTCTTTGATCAAGGCTTATCTCCTGTAAAGGAGCCTTTTAAGAAGCTTGTACATCAGGGAATGATCCTTGGATCAAACGGTATCAAGATGGGCAAGAGATTCCCGGAGTTCGTAGTAAATCCTAGTGATGTAGTCGAGGAGTACGGCGCTGACACACTTCGTCTCTACGAGATGTTCATGGGACCACTTGAGGTTTCAAAGCCTTGGAACGACAGCAACGTACAGGGAGCAAAGAGATTCATCACACGTGTATGGAATTTCTTTACAGAGCCTGAGAATATTATTGAAGAGGATGATGGAAAGCTCACAAGAATCTATCATCAGACAGTAAAGAAGGTCACAAACGACTTCGAGGCACTTGGCTACAATACAGCTATCAGCCAGATGATGATTTTTGTCAATGAAGTATACAAGGCAGGCAGATGTCCTAGAGAGTTTGCAGAGGGACTTATCAAGATGCTTTCTTGTGTATGTCCACATGTTGGTGAGGAAATCTGGCAGAGAATGGGACATGACGATACAATCGCATTTGAGCCATGGCCGGTATACGATGAGGCAAAGACTGTTGAGGATACAGTAGAGATTGCTGTACAGATCAACGGAAAGACTAAGGGCACTCTTGCAATCGGAAAACAGGATCCTAAGGATGAGGTTATTGCAAAAGCAAAGGATGTTATTGCAGATAAGCTTACAGGAAATATCGTAAAAGAGATTTATGTTCCGGGACGTATTGTAAACATCGTAATGAAATAAAAATTACCCGGTATTTTGCACAGCCATTAGATGGCCGGCAGAATACCGGGTGATTTTATTTTTTGAGAACATGTGGTGGAAGTGATGGATCACTTCCGCGAAGCTTCTGCATACCGCGCTGGATCGCATCCTTGGAATTTTTCCAGTCGGCATCTTTATTTTTATAATCATATTTTTCGATGAACCATGCAACATCTTCATATATGCGGTTCATGTTTTCGTGCATTAGAGGGAGCACGATATCGTAAAATTCTTTGCGCTTATCACCTTTTAAATAAGTGTCAGCTCCTTCCAGAACCACTTTCAGGTGATCGAGACAAAATCCTTTTGTGTTCTTTAATTTTTCTTTTAGTTCAGGATCCTTTTCATACATAGTGAAGAAGGTCTTCATGTATGCATTAAAGGTCTTGTTTACGCTGTCACATATAAAGCAGGTTGATTCACGTTTGTTAATCCAGTCCACGATGGAATTGGAGGAGGCGTTTGCTTTTTTGAAAAGACCGCTCCTTTGCACTGAATCAGGCTTAAAGTTCTTAAATTCTTTGTCCATCTCCTCAATATGGCGCATGTACATGGTTTTTAGTATCCAGGCGTTTCCGAGTGAATTGCCATAGTCAAACATTTTTTTGAAATGTGCACGGCAGAAGCCCTCCTTATCGGTCATATCGCGTATGTCAGCCTCCATGTAAGAGGCACCATGACCAAGTACAAAATCCATGACGTGATCCTCAGTGCGTTTTTCTATATAGCAGAAGGGGCATTCGCCGGCATTGTTAAAGGCGTCTGATATGGGGATAGTGTGTATTTGTTCTTTCAAGGTAATACCTCCGGGGTCATATTTTGTTATTTAAAAATCCTCTGGTGTGTAGCTCTCATAAAACTTGATAAAGGTCTGCAGAGAGGTGGAAAGCTTTGAAGACTCCTTGTAAGCAAAGCCAACCTCACGCTTGTGGATTGGTATGCCGAGAGGAATTTCAATCAGGGTACCGTCAGCAAGCTCCTTTGAAACTATGCTTTTTATGACGCAGGCCACACCTACGCCTATTTTGGCAAAGTCGATGAGCAGGTCCATATTTGATATATCTATAGAGTCCTTTACGTGTATCTGGTTCTCCTGCAGATAATCATCAATATATTTACGTGTCATATTGCCTTTATCGAGAAGCATGAGAGTAGAGTTTTGCAAAATCTCGCTCTTTTTGACACCACGGGCGCTTAAGTTGCGCAGATAGTCCTTTGTAGTGACAAATATATCTTCGATGTTGTCCAGATAATAGAAATTGAAAGTCTTAAGGGATGCTGGTTTTCCAATCAGACCTATATCTATTTTGTCATCATCAAGGAGCTTTAAGGTCTCATTGGTGGACTGACATTCGATTGAGATGCTTATATGAGGATTTCTGTGTATGAATTCCTTGAGGTATGGCAAAAGCATATATTTGCAGAGTGTTGAGCTGACACCAATCTTAAGCTGGCCGACACCGAGCTCTATTGAGCGCTTCAGCTTTTCCTCCCCCTCATTTAATGCCTCAAAGGCCTCGCTTACATGATCATAAAGAAGCCTGCCCTCATCGGTCAAGACGACACCTCTGGAGCTTCTGGAAAAAAGCTTGCATTCCAGTCCGTCCTCGAGCTTTTGAATTGACTTGCTGATGGCAGGCTGGCTGATATAGAGCTCCTTGGCTGCCTTTGATATATTGCCGGCATTGGCGACAGTATAGAAAATCCAGTAAGATGAGAGATTCTGGTTCATTTGTACCTCCTGTGGTTTGTACTTTTAATGGGCTGTAATCGTTGCTTGTCACAAAAAGGGTGTGAACATCAACAAATCTGTGTATATTATACCATGAGATTTAGTTATGGTAAATATGTTTATTATGTATTTTTATTATGGTAAATCATATGTTATGATGTCTTAAGTAAACTTGATTCAGATACAATCATAATACAATATTTTTATATGCTAGGAGGAATATAAGCATGGGAATGACAATGACACAGAAGATTCTTGCTGCACACGCAGGTCTTGACTCTGTTAGTGCAGGACAGCTCATTGAGGCTGATTTAGATCTTGTGCTTGGAAACGACATTACCTCACCTGTAGCGATTCATGAGATCAATAAGATGAAGGTAGAGGGAGTGTTTAATAAAGATAAAATCGCACTCGTTATGGATCACTTTGCACCAAACAAGGATATCAAGTCAGCAGAACACTGTAAATGTGTTCGCGAGTTTGCCTGCAAAAACGAGATTACAAATTACTTTGATGTAGGAAAAATGGGCATCGAGCATGCACTTTTACCTGAGCAGGGACTGACTGTAGCAGGTGATGTGATTATAGGAGCTGATTCTCATACATGTACATACGGAGCTTTAGGAGCATTCTCTACAGGTGTGGGAAGTACTGATATGGCAGCAGGAATGGCTACAGGCAAGGCCTGGTTTAAGGTACCTTCTGCTATCAAGTTCAATATTGTCGGAAAACCGGCTGAGTGGATTAGCGGCAAGGACGTCATACTTCATATCATCGGTATGATTGGTGTGGACGGTGCACTTTATAAGTCAATGGAGTTTGTCGGAGAGGGACTTAAATATCTTTCTATGGACGACAGATTTACTATCGCAAATATGGCAATTGAGGCCGGCGGCAAGAATGGTATCTTCCCTGTAGATGATCTCACAAGAGAGTACATGAAGGAGCATTCAAAGCGTCCGTTCACAGAGTATGAGGCTGATAGTGATGCAGAGTATGATGAGGAGTATACAATCGACCTTAGCACACTTAAGTCTACAGTTTCATTCCCACATCTGCCTGACAATACACGTACCATCGATGAGGTGGGTGATGTAAAGATTGACCAGGTAGTAATCGGTTCATGTACCAACGGCCGTATGGATGATCTGCGTATTGCAGCAAAGATTCTTGAGGGTAAAAAGGTTGCGGATGGTATCAGGGTTATCGTGATTCCTGCCACACAAAAGATTTATCTTCAGGCTATGGAAGAGGGCCTTCTTAAGACATTTATCGAGGCAGGTGCCATTGTGAGCACACCTACCTGCGGACCATGTCTTGGCGGATACATGGGAGTGCTCGCTGAGGGCGAGAGATGCGTATCTACCACAAACCGTAACTTTGTCGGACGTATGGGTCATGTGGATTCTGAGGTTTATCTGGCAAGCCCTGCTGTTGCAGCTGCAAGTGCCATTACAGGTAAGATTTCAGGACCAAAGGATGTTATGTAAAGATTGGAGGAAGCACAATGAAAGCAGCACACGGTCGTGTATTTAAATATGGAGACAATGTCGATACAGATGTAATCATTCCTGCAAGATATCTGAATTCTTCTGATCCTAAGGAGCTTGCAACACACTGCATGGAGGATATCGACAAGGATTTTGTAAATAATGTAAAGGCCGGAGATATCATGGTAGCCAACAAGAACTTCGGCTGTGGTTCATCAAGAGAGCATGCACCGATTGCCATCAAGGCTGCCGGCGTAAGCTGTGTTATCGCAGAGACATTTGCAAGAATTTTCTACAGAAATGCAATCAATATAGGTCTTCCTATTATTGAGTGCCCTGAGGCAGCAAAGGCAATAAATGCAGGCGATGAGGTGACAGTGGACTTTGATTCCGGTATCATCACAGATGAGACAACAGGAGAGAAGTTTAAGGGACAGGCCTTCCCACCGTTCATGCAGAAGATTATCGACTGCGAGGGACTTGTAAACTATATAAATCAGAAGTAATTATAAAAATTCCCGAGGTTATATAACCGCGGGAGTTTTTAGTACAATATTAAAAGTAATGGTAATATGCGAACTATGGGATATGTGTTCTATAAATCAAATTGCTGCAGATACTGCACATATTTATCGGAAACTGTCACAGAAGTGTAAATATCCGCGTATTCCTTGCCTGATATACTTTCGATATAGTTTTCGGGATAGTTTTTTTCTATGCCATGTGCATGAGCCATATCGACAGCTTTATTGTAGGCAATAGCGGCCTTTTCGATTGTGTTGTAGGTTCCTATGACAAAATTACCGTTTATGTGTATGCGTGCTTTATATTTGTCGAGCCCTGCAGTTTTGACAATCTCTACACCATGGTATGGATTTAACAGCTTGATGTTTTCGTAGCGCATGTCGGTTGGATCATTGTTTACAAATACATAGTCCCGTCCGCAAACAGCATGAGGCTGTATGCCATAGCGGCTAAGCAGGGTGACCTGCATGCCGTAGTCGTTGACGTACAGATGTCCCTGGCGTTTTAATATGCGATGCTCAGAGTAGTAAAACAAATCGTCTATATCGAATTTCAGCTCATGTGATATATCCAGATAGTAGCTGAAATAATTTTTGCGCAGATATATGGGCGTCTTTATGTACATGCCGTTGTCCCGGTAGTTAATAAGAGTTACAATTTTATCAAATGCAAGTGCATGGGTGTGAAAGTAAGAGTCCTCTATGCTGTTTGTTTCTTTTAATAAAATTGTCGATGCAGTGGCATAGGCGCGGCTTGCAGAAAGCTCACTGTCAAAGCTTCCGAGACTGATGTGTTTGCTTTTGTAGGTGATGTTGGACCTGTAGTAAATGGTGCCGTCTTTTCTGGCAGCGGTGTAAACTCCTTGCAGCATAGATGTATTGTGTCCCTTTCACATATATTTTGTTATTGTTTGTTAAAACATTTATATAATTGTAGCATTTTTGTTATTGATTTGATATATGAAATTTATTATACTATAAAGGATAATAATTGTCTGCATATAGATGCAGCAATATGGATTTAGATAAGATAAAAAGAGAAATGAGGTAAAAAATGGATTTATTATATTCAAGCACAAGAAACAGTGAAAAGAAAATAACAGCTTCACAGGCTATCCTTAAGGGCCTTGCCGATGACGGAGGATTATTTGTACCTGAGAGCATTCCGGCACTTGATGTTTCTGTTGAGGAGCTTTCTAAGATGTCATACCAGCAGGTAGCATATGAGGTTATGAAGCTTTTCCTTACGGATTTCACAGAGGAAGAGCTTAAAAATTGTATCAACAGGGCATACGACAGCAAGTTTGATACTACTGAGATTGCACCGCTTAAGTTTGCTGACGGCGCTTACTACCTTGAGCTGTTCCATGGCTCTACAATAGCCTTCAAGGATATGGCATTATCCATTCTGCCTCATTTACTTATCACATCTGCAAAGAAAAACAATGTTAAAAACGAGATTGTCATCCTGACAGCCACATCAGGAGACACAGGAAAGGCAGCTATGGCAGGCTTTGCTGATGTTGAGGGGACACAGATTATCGTTTTCTATCCAAAGAATGGTGTCAGCCCGATTCAAGAGAAGCAGATGCTTACACAAAAGGGTGCCAATACTCATGTAGTGGGTATTCACGGCAACTTTGACCAGGCACAGTCAGCGGTAAAGGCTATGTTCAATGATAAGGCTCTTGCAGAGACGATGGATGCCGCAGGCTATCAGTTCTCATCCGCCAACTCAATCAATATAGGTCGCCTTGTACCACAGATTGTGTACTATGTATATGCTTACTCAAAGCTTTTTGCACAGGGAGCTGTCGCAAAGGATGAGAAGATAAATATCGTTGTTCCTACGGGAAACTTTGGAAATATACTTGCAGCGTTTTATGCAAAAAATATGGGACTTCCAGTTGCAAAGCTTATCTGCGCTTCAAACGAGAACAAGGTGCTTTACGATTTCTTCACAACAGGAGAGTATGATAAAAACAGAGAGTTTATCCTCACAAATTCACCATCCATGGATATTCTCATTTCTTCAAACCTTGAGAGACTCATTTACCGTATCGCAGGAAATGATGCAAATAAGAATGCTCAGCTTATGGCTTCGCTTGCTAAGGATGGCAAATACACTGTAACACCTGAGATGAAGGAAAAGCTTTCTGACTTCTATGGAAATTACACAAGTGAGAAGGAAACCGCTGAGGTTATTAAAAAGCTTTACGAGGATACAGGATACATTATTGATACTCATACAGCAGTTGCAGCAGGTGTATATGACAAGTATAAGGAGGCTACAGGTGATACAGCCACAAAGACTGTTATCGCATCTACAGCAAGTCCATTCAAATTCACAAGAAGTGTGATGGATGCAATTGATCCTAAGTACGATTCAATGACAGACTTTGAGCTTGTAGATGAGCTTTCAAAGCTTGGCAACGTTAAGGTACCAAATGCCATCGAGGAAATCAGGGATGCAAAGATTCTTCACAACACAGTCTGTGATGTGGATCAGATGGAAAACACTGTTAAGAAAATGCTCGGTGTGCAGTAATAATATAATGTTACCTTTTGCCCATTTAATCATATAATTGTAATTTGTTTGATATATAATTATGTATAGCGCAACATAAAAGAACATCTGCTGATTGCAGATGTTCTTTTTGTGCTCTAATTATAGAGTAAATAATTATCAGATTACTGAAACCGCCTTGCAGAGATATTAGAATTCAATAATAAAGTGAATGGCTCCGAAAGGGTATAACAGCTTGAGCTTGCAGGCTTTATTGAAGCTGAGTGTCTGTCCGTCAAAATGCTCAGGTGCAGTGAGAGTAAGCTCAAGTGCCTGATCATTTGAACAGTTGACCAGAAACAGTCCATTGTTCAGGTTCAGGAAATCATCGAGAGATGCCTGTACATACTCGTCGTATACTGAAAATGATTCATTTACATAGCGTGATGCAAAATTGATGGCTGTTGTCTGACTCATGCCTATGTATGTAGATATGGCATAGCTGCCCTTGATGTCCTGACGTACCATGCAGTCCGCACTAAAGCTGTCACATATCTCGGCAGAGAGCGGAGTGTAGTCATCACCGACAAATCGGATAAAGCTGTTAAACAAAAGCTCAAGATACATAATGTCAATGGCAGAAGGATCTATGCCTGTATTGGCAAAAAAATGACCTATCAGATGATTTATACTGTCCTTATCCTCGAGTACCATGTCAAGATCGGAAATAGCATTCTCACTGCGGTAATCATGTATACTCTTTTCGAGAGTGGTATTGTCAATTATGCCTTTGTCTAAAAGAATCTGTCCTAAAAGAAGAAAGTCAGGGCTTTGGATGCTTAAGAGCTCCTTTACCTGCTCGTCTGTCAGATAGCCCATTTCTATTGTAAGCTCACCAAACTTCTTGTCCTGATGGGTCTGCTCGACTATTACTGAATCAACCTCGGCAGCTGTCATAAGCCCTGAGTGGATGGCAAGAGTACCGAGCTTTGCGTGCTTTTGTGCTTTTTCTTTGAGTGCGTCAAAAAGCTGCTCATTAGTGATATACCCCTTTGATAGGAGAAAATTGCCAAAAAATTGAGTATACATATTAATTTCCTCCTATGTGCTTCTTAATCAGACTTATGACCTGATCCTTGTCGATTGGTTTCTGAATGAAGTCACATGCTCCGGCGGCAAGAGCCTTTTTAAGCTCGGACTGTGTGCCGACAGATGATGCAACGAAGATGGTAGCACTGCTGTCATACTCCATAATTTCTGAGATAGCGGCATTTCCGTCCTTTACCGGCATTACAATGTCTATAAATGTGAGATTTGGCTTATGCTCCTTGTACATATCAATGGCGAGCTGTCCGTTTGCCGCCTCAATGATAGTCGGTGAACCAATGGAATTGATTATGTCCTTCATCTGTTTTCTTGCGAGAATCGAATCATCGCATATAAGTATTTTTAAATCGTCAAGTTGCATTTTAAAAACTCCTTCCCCTTGAAAATATAAATATATTTTACTACATTAATAATAGAAATTCAAGAAATAGTTGGGACTTATTTACCATTTATTTTTTCCTTACATGAGGTTATACTAATTTTGGTGATTTAACATATTTTTTGTATATATAAGATCCGTGATAACTATTTAGGAATAATAAATAAAAATACAGGAGAAAGAAGCATGAACTATTTTATTATAATAGATGCGGTCACACTGATACTGGGAATTTACATAATATTTGTGTCACTACGAATGAAGAAAAGCGGCAAAATTGAAAGTACCTTTGTGGCTGAGGATGAGATGAAAAAGATAAAGGATACGGCCGGATATATAGCTTATATTTACCCAAAGTCACTTGTATTCGGCATTGTGATTTTTGTTATCAGTATAGTTGCGATAGTTTCGGATTGCCTCAAAAAGATACCGTACTGGTCATATGTGGAGATGATTATATTCGTCGCAGTAATTATCTGGTTTTCAAATATGTTACGAAATGCCAGAGAAAAATTTGTTAAATTCTAACATGAATTTTGCATTGCAACATGAGACATAATAAAGTATAATGAATTTACAAAGATACCTGAGATGTTCGACAACCCTGTGTATTTAGAACCTACATTTACTTTAAACGGGATTCCTATATGAGCTGTTGGATGTCAGGCCGTCATTATGCAGCGGAAGGCAGAAGGCAGACTGCGGTTACCCACCTAGCAAGAGCGCTAGGAGTCTAAATTACAGGACCGGCATTTTGGGTTCTTACAAAAGAATAATAATGTACAAAAGAACTCCGGACGCACAAAAGATTTATGAGATACAAAAGATTTTTAAAGCACAAAGGATTCTTAAGTACAGATGATAAAGGGAGCTGTTTTTGCAGCTCCCATTTTTTGAGCAGTAACCACTATTTGGGTGTTAAGGAGAACAGAAATTTGGCAAATAGAAGACGAAGACGGCAAAAGCCGAATCAGATGGTCTGGATAATGCTTGCGATAACCGTGGTATGCGTGGTTATTGTTTTTGCAATTGTTATGGCGCAAAAGGAAAAGGGGGCACTTGTAAAACAGGCGAAGGCAGTGACGAAGGATATGGTGTATGAGAATGCATATATTGTGTCAAATGACGATGGAAGGCTGATTTTCATATGTGATGGAGAGCTTTACAGGGCAAAGGGTACCATGGAAGAGAACTTTACAGGTGTCTGTGATATTGAAATCAGTGGCTCTAAGGTCAAAAAGATACAGATAAAGCCGGATGATATATCAGGTGTGATGCTGTCATACGGAAACGGAACCATGCAGATTGCAGGGCAGGGTGACATTCCAATGCAGTCAGACAAGCTGCCGGTGTATGATGAGACAGGCACTTCACCTAAGGAAATAGCGGTTTCTGACCTGATAATCGGAAGTGAAACACTTTCTTACATACTTGATTCCGGCAGGATATGTGCCATCGTCAGAAGACAGGCACCAGACCTTACATACATAAGAGTGCTTATAAAAAACGATGGAAAGGATGCATTTCCAACAATTGCGGCAGCTGCCGCAGCTAACCTTTATGTGGATGATGCTGACTGTGGAAGCAATGCTATTGACGATGTGGGTGCATATATGGCAAATGCGCAAAAAAGCCGGATAAAGGTGAGCTCAGCGGACAATTATGTCAGCATAAACGGTAAGAGCTATCCGGGCTCATTTGAGTTTATCGGGACAGAGGAAGGTATTGTGGCGGTGAATACAGTCGATGTGGAGACATATGTGCGCTATGTGCTGCCGTCGGAGATGCCGTCTACATTTGATGCAGAGGCGCTTAAGGCTCAGGCAGTTTGCGCAAGAACCTTTGTATATTCACAGATGAAAAATACACAGTATGCGCTATACGGAGCAAATATTGACAATACCACGGCTTTTCAGGTCTATAACGCTTCAGAAACAAAGCAATCGACCGATGAGGCTGTAAAAGCTACGGCAGGACAGGTTGTCTCATGTGGAGGAAGCTTAATAACATGTTATTATTTTTCTACATCTGCCGGAAAAACAGAGGATATGGAGGTATGGTCTTCGAGTACACCGGATTTCATACACAAGGTGGAGTCGGTGGATGACAATTCGCCATACTACAGATGGACCTCGGAGCTTGATTTATCGGCATACAATGATCCTCAGTATGGCACAGCAACAGGTATTTCTGTCGATAAGACGTCGGATGCTGGGTATGTACTTTCGCTCACAATAAATTATGGAAACAAATCGCAGACCTTTACGGCGGAGAATGATATAAGAAAGGCGTTAGGGCATTATCAGAAAAAAGTTACATTAAACGATGGCTCTGTGAGGGAGAATATGTCGATGATACCAAGCGCCTGCTTTAGTGTGAGTGCCGGTGCAAATGGTCACTATACACTGTCCGGAGGAGGCTTCGGCCATGGAATAGGCTTCAGCCAGTATGGGGCAGACAAGCTGGCAAAGGCAGGAAGCGGCTATAAGGATATAATCGGATATTATTATAAGGATGTGACAGTGGTGGATATAAGCAGTGTACGTAGTGAGCAGTGATATGCCTACAAAAAATTGATAGCATGGATAGTAGAAATGTGGTAATATCGAAGTGCTTAGATACATGACTATGTGTGTGATAGTAAGATACATTGTAATTATTTCGTAAGAAAACAAGAGGATTTGACAATGAATTTACCGATAGAGTTTGAAAAAAAGATGAAGGCCTTTCTGGGCAATGAGTGGGATGATTTCTTATACAGCTATGACAATAACAGATTTCAGGCACTCAGATTCAATACATTAAAGGTACAAAGCCAGGAAGAAAGAATGCGGATATTGAAAACACTTAAAATATCCTCAGATAAAAAGGTTTCGTGGGCAGATGAGGCATATTACTTTGATGAAAATGTGCGTCCGGGAAAGCATCCGTATCATGAGATGGGGCTTTACTACATACAGGAGCCAAGTGCCATGTCGGCGGCTGCACTTTTAGCTCCAAAGCCGGGGATGAGAGTGCTTGACCTGTGTGCGGCACCCGGTGGAAAGAGCACACAGCTTGCCACATATTTAGGAGACAGCGGACTTTTGGTATCAAATGAGATTAACACACAAAGAAGCCGGATTTTGTCGCAGAATATAGAGCGTATGGGAATCAAAAATGCGATTGTGACAAATGAGGACAGCTTTGTGCTTGCTTCACATTTCCCAGGCTTTTTTAATGCTATACAGGTGGATGCACCTTGCTCAGGAGAGGGAATGTTTCGAAAGCTGCCTGAGGCAATAGAGCAGTGGAGCATGGAAAATGTGGCAATCTGTGCGGCAAGGCAGAAGGAAATACTGGATAATGCTGCGGTGATGCTTAAGCCGGGAGGTACGATAGTGTACAGCACCTGCACCTTCTCGAGGGAAGAAAATGAGGATGTAATTGAGTGTTTTTTGGAGAGACATCCTGATTTTACACTTGAAGAAATGGAGCGCTTCTGGCCGCATAAGGTGGACGGAGAGGGACATTTTGTGGCAAAGCTTGTGAGAAGAGGCTGTGTGGACACAGACCTTAAAGCTGACAGGAAAACCAAAAAGAACAAAAATAGTAAGAACAGGAAAAATGAAACGAAGCCGGCTCTTACAAAAGAAAATATGAAGCTTCTCTCAGAGTTTCTTGATGAGACCATTTCAGAGGATATGGCAGCATGGATAAAAAACTCAAGGCTTGTCATGTTTGGGGAGCAGCTCTACAGGCTGCCTGATATGGAAGTTGATATTAAAGGGCTTAAGGTGCAGCGAGCTGGGCTTCATATAGGAGAGTTTAAAAAACAGCGCTTTGAGCCGTCGCATTCGCTTGCACTTGCGCTTAAGATAAGTGAGGCTAAAAACGTAGTAAAGCTTACATGTGACAATCCGCAGACTATCGGCTTTTTCAATGGTCAGTCAGTTATGTTATCTGATGAGCAGGCGGCTGAATGCAAAAAGGGCTGGGCACTTGTATGTGTAGATGGATATCCGGCCGGCTGGGGCAAGGTGAATGGTGCACAGGTTAAAAACCATTATCCTAAGGGGCTTAGAAATAAAATATAAAGAAAATAGAAAAATTTTCTACTTGCAAAATATAGAGATTGTGCTAAAATGACTTATGTGTTATTAAGAAATAAGCATTTGCGATATATATGTCGCAGCTATATATAATAAAAGCAATGAAGGTGCATAGTAGATTATAGTACTTTGACCAGAGAGAGATTGTCATCGGCTGAAAGCAGTCTTACAAAAAGGCTATTGATTGAAGTTCACACTGAAGCTGCATGGATGAAGCACAGTAGTTCATGACGTGTTATGTACGTTACACATATCAATGAGAGTCCATTGGATATTTCTTCAATGGAAATCAGGGTGGTATCGCGGAATTTTCGTCCCTGCATGGTTTAATAGCCATGCAGGGGCGTTTTTTATCGCATAAACGGCGAATTCAAGCTTGGATTTACGAGTTTATGCAAATTAAGAAAAATATTATGAGGTGAAATTCGATGAGAGACAAAATTCAACAGATCAGAGAAAAAGCACTTGCTGAAATTGATAAGGCTGACGGTCTTGAAAAATTAAATGATGTGCGTGCTGCAATTCTTGGAAAGAAGGGTGAGCTCACAGCAGTCTTAAAGGGCATGAAGGATGTTGCTCCTGATGAGAGACCAAAGGTAGGCCAGTGGGTCAATGAGACACGTGAGGCAGTTGAGAAGCTTCTTAATGAGAAGGTTAAGAAATTTGAGGCAGAGGCACTTAAGCGCAAGTATGAGAGCGAGAAAATAGATGTCACTATGCCTGCAAAGAGAAGCAAAAAGGGTAATCTTCATCCTGTAACACAGGTAAAGGACCAGCTCTCGGAGATTTTCACATCTATGGGCTTTGAGGTTTACGAGGGAACTGAAATCGAGAATGATTACTATAATTTTACAGCTTTAAATACTCCAAAGGATCATCCGGCGCGTGATATGCAGGATACATTCTACTTATCACCTGAGTTCTTACTTCGTACACAGACCTCAGCAGGACAGATTCACGTTATGGAAGCAAAGAAGCCGCCTATCAAGGTTGTTTCACCGGGTAAGGTTTTCCGTTCGGATGATGATGCGACACATTCTCCTATGTTCACACAGATGGAGGGACTTGTGGTAGATAAGGGCATCACACTCTGCGATTTAAAGGGTATGCTTGACCAGCTTGTAAAGAAGATGTTCGGAAAGAATGTCACAACACGTCTTCGTCCTTCATACTTCCCATTTACAGAGCCGTCTGTAGAGGTTGATGTAAGCTGCTTCCAGTGCCACGGCAAGGGCTGCTCTTTATGCAAGGGCACAGGCTGGATTGAGGTGCTTGGTGCAGGCGTAGTAAATAAAAAGGTGCTTGAGGGCTGTGGCATAGACACAAATGAGTACAGTGGTTTTGCATTTGGTATCGGTCTTGAGCGTATTGCAATGCTCAAATACGGAATTAACAACATCAAGCTTTTATTCGAGTCAGACCTTAGGGTATTAGACCAGATTGATGACAACTAGATTCATTTTTCTTGAATATATAACAGGAGGCAAAAATTATGTTAACACCACTTAGCTGGTTAAAAGATTATGTAGATATAGATGTAACACCAAAGGAGTTAGAGGAAAAATTATTCTCATGTGGTTTCGAGGTTGAGGAATCATATGAGGTGGGAAAGGATATCTCAAACGTAGTAGTCGGCCTTGTAGAAAAATGTGAGCCGATTCCTGAGACACACCTGAGCCTGTGTCAGGTAAATGCCGGAGCACATGGCACATTCCAGATCTGCTGTGGAGCGGACAATGTAAAGGCAGGGGGCAAATATCCTCTCGCACTTATCGGTGCCACAGTATATGCCACAGCAAAGGATCACGTTACAATAGAGGGCGTGATGGAGATAAAGCAGGGCAAGCTGCGTGGATATGATTCATATGGAATGTTATGTTCAGGCGTAGAGCTTGGCTTAAATGAAGACCTCTATCCGGGTGCAGGCTACAACGGACTTTTGGTTTTACCTGAGGATGCTAAGGCGGGAGATGATGTAAAACCTATCCTCGGCCTTGATGACTGGATTTTTGATATTGCAATCACAGCAAACAGACCTGACTGCCAGTGTATATATGGCATGGCAAGAGAGGTTGCTGCTGTTTTGGGAAAAGAGCTTAAGGAGCCTGCAACTGACTATACTGCAGATGATGTGAAGAAGGAAAATTTCAAGGTATCTGTCCTGGCACAGGACATCTGCCCTCGCTACACAGCTCACTATGTGCATGATGTAAAAATCTCTGAGTCACCGGCATGGATGAGAAAGCGTCTTGCACTTGTCGGAATAAGCTCTATTTCAAATGTGGTAGACATCACTAACTTTGTTTTAAAAGAGCTCGGACAGCCAATGCATGCTTTTGATTACTCATACCTTGAGGGAGATGAGATTGTAGTAAGACGTGCAAACGATGGAGAGAAAATTGTTACACTTGATGAGAAGGAATTTGAGTTAAACAGCAATAACCTGGTTATCTGTGATGGAAAGAAGCCAGTTGCGCTCGCCGGTATCATGGGCGGCTTAAACTCTGAGATTAACGACGGAACCACAGAGGTAATGTTTGAGTCTGCAAAATTTGCAAGAGACAATATCAGAAAGAGCTCACGTGCGTTGGGACAGTCATCTGATTCGAGTGCACTTTACTCAAAGGGTGTAAACGAGTACACAACAGCCATAGCCATGAAGAGAGCGCTTCACCTGATGGAGGAGCTTGGCTGTGGTAAGGTTTCTTCAACTCACGTTGAGGTGACTACAGGAAATTCGCTTGAGCCAAAAGAGATGAAGGTTTCTATTGCAAAGGTTAATGGTGTGCTTGGAATAGAGGTTCCTACAGAGGATATCGTGAGAATACTCACAAATTTAGGCTTTGCACCGGTTGTAAGCGGTGATGAGCTGACACTCATGATTCCTGCATATCGTGAGGATATGGAGGATTATCCGGATGTGGCCGAGGAGGTTATCCGTATGTATGGCTATGATCATGTCATTCCTGCATTCATGCCTACGGCACAGGTTACACTCGGAGGACTCAACCTTAGACAGCAGACAGAACGCAAGATAAAAGAGGTGCTCTGTGCAGCAGGCGCGTATGAGGGAATACATTACTCATTCTTCTCACCTGCTGATCTTGATTTGCTCAGATTCCCGGAGGATGCACCTGAAAGACATGCTATCAGGCTTATAAACCCAATCAATGTTGACCTCTCGCTTATGAGAACAACACTTGCTTCTGAGATGCTTTATGCCATAGCAAGAAATCAGAAGAAGGGTATCCTGGAGGGAAGAATCTTTGAGCTGGGAAATATCTTTATCGCAAAGGAGCTTCCGCTTACAGAGTATCCGGATGAGAGAGAGACACTTTGTGCAGGCGTATTCGGTGAGGATGAATCGTTCTTTACTATAAAGGGACTGGCTGAGACTGTAGCAGATGCGCTTGATGTGAAGTTTACATACAAGCCGGCTCAAAAGCCATTCCTTCATCCGTATCAGACCGCAGAGGTATTCTGTGACGGTCAAAAGGTCGGATATCTCGGTCAGGTAAGATATGAGATATGCGATGAGCTTGACATGAGAGTACCGGCATATGTGATGGAACTTGACTTAAGAGTACTTTCACAGTGGTATGGAAAGGATAGAGTATTTACTCCAATCTCAAAATTTGATGATGAGAAGAGAGATTTTGCCTTTGTTGTGGACAAGGATATCACATGTGAGCAGATTGAAAACGGTATCAGGGAAGCCTGTGATTATGTCTCAGATGTTACACTGTTTGATGTTTACGAGGGTGTACAGCTTCCTCCGAATAAGAAGAGCATGGCGTACAGTGTAGTATTTACACCAAAGGATGAGGAGCTTAAGACTAAGAAGGTCGAGGGCTTTGTAAAGGATATACTTGCTCATCTTAAAGAGACTGCAGGTATCACACTTCGTGGTTAGACGTTAGTATAGTGTTAGGAATAGGAAAATTATGGACGTAAAAGATTTTGATTATGATCTTCCGGAGGAGCTAATAGCACAGGATCCTCTGGAGGACCGCTCCAGCTCAAGACTCATGGTGCTTGACAAGAAGACAGGAGAAGTCAGCCATCATGTGTTCAAGGAGATTGTTAAATATTTAAGACCGGGCGACTGCCTTGTGCTCAATAATACAAAGGTCATTCCTGCACGTCTGTTTGGCGTGAAGGAAGGAACTATGGCAAAGATAGAGATACTTCTTCTAAAGCGCAGACAAAATGACGTATGGGAGACTCTTGTAAAGCCCGGTAAAAAGGCAAAGCCGGGCACGAAAATTATATTCGGTGACGGACTTTTAACAGGTGAAGTAATAGATGTGGTTGATGATGGAAACAGGCTGATTCAGTTCAGCTATGAGGGTATTTTTGAGGAGATACTTGATAAGCTCGGACAGATGCCGCTGCCTCCGTATATAACACATCAGCTAAAGGACAAGAACCGCTACCAGACAGTATATGCAAAGTATGACGGCTCGGCCGCTGCGCCTACGGCAGGACTGCATTTCACAAAGGAGCTTTTACAGCAGGTAAAAGATAAGGGGGTAGATATTGCAGAGGTGACTTTACATGTGGGGCTTGGCACCTTCAGACCGGTAAAGGTGGATAATGTGCTTGATCACCATATGCATTCTGAGTTTTACATGGTGTCACAGGAGGCTGCAGACAAGATTAATAATGCAAAGAAAAATGGCGGCAGAATAATATCTGTCGGCACTACAAGCACTCGTACCTTAGAGGCAGCATCCGATGAAAACGGCATGCTAAAAGAGTGCAGCGGATGGACGGATATCTTTATTTATCCGGGATACAGCTTTAAGGTGATTGACTGTCTGATTACAAATTTCCATCTGCCACAGTCTACACTTGTCATGCTTGTGTCAGCATTAGCAGGCAGAGAGCATGTCCTCAATGCATACAAAGAGGCTGTAGAGGAAAGATACAGGTTTTTCAGCTTTGGTGATGCGATGTTTATAACAAACGATATGCATATGGACGATGAGACAGCTGAATAAATTTTACTTGTAAAAATCAGTCATATATACTAATATGTTGTTTGAGGGTAATTTGTTCCCTTAGTCAATAATATAATAGATGGGGTAAAGTGAATGGAAGAAAAGAGAAGACATAAAAGACTTGACATTGATGTATCGGTACAGTTAGAGCGGCTGGATGAGGACGGAGTGACAACACTTAAGTATTGTCATGTGGATGTCACAGATATTTCCAGAAGCGGTATAGGATTTAATGCAAAGGTACCTCTTGATATACATACATATTATGACACCAAGATCCAAATTTGGACCAAGGAGGTTGTGGATGCGGTTGTCGAGATTGTACGAAGAACAGACAGTGAAGAAGGAGTATATCACTATGGTGCTGTGTTTATCGGTATGACAGACACTGATGCACTCAAGATTGATATTTATCAGATTTTCAATGATTTATAAAGTAAAAAAAGTAAATCATCCACATGATATAGTAACCAGTGTACCTGGCTCAAAGAGTATCACAAACAGGGCCCTTTTAATCGCTGCACTCGCAAGCGGGCGCAGCGTTTTAAAAGGGTGTCTTTTTAGTGATGATTCGAGACATTTTATAGATGCACTGATTCGTCTGGGATTTCCGGTTTTGGTGGATGAGGATAAAAGAGAAATAACAATAACAGGCTTTGGAGGCAGGATACCAAAGAATGAAGCTGAGATAGATGTGGGAAGTGCAGGTACCGCTGCGCGTTTTCTTACAGCTCTTCTTGGACTGTCAAAGGGCAGATACCATATAGTGTCCTCTGAGCAGATGAAGAAACGTCCTATGAAGGATCTGCTTGTATCGCTTGAAAAGCTGGGAGCTCATATTGAGTATGATGAGAACGAATATCATTTTCCTTTTACCATCGGAAATACAGGGGAATATGCTGATACTGTTGATATAAACGTAGACAAGAGCAGTCAGTTTTTGAGTGCCCTTCTTATCTCGGCTATAGTGATGGAAAAGAACTTTACGATTAATGTCACAGGAACGCATGGTATGGCATATGTTGAGATGACGCGTCTTATGATGAAGCAGTTTGGGCTTGATGTGATGCAGGACAAAAAGAATAACAGCTTTATTATCCCTAAGAAAGCAGCGTATGAAAGCTTAGACTATGATATAGAGCCGGATGTGTCGGCTGCATGCTATTTTTATGCAATGAGCCCGCTTTTACATGTTAAGTCAAAGGTGATGGGGGTGCACCAGAACAGCTTGCAGGGAGATGTGGCATTTCTTGATGTGCTTGTGGATATGGGCTGCACAATTTCCGACGAGGCAGACGGCATAGTGTGTATGCCACCAAAGAATGCTCATATACATGGCGGAAGCTGGGATTTGTCAACATTCTCAGATCAGGCGCTGACACTTGCCGCGATTGCACCGTTTGCAAATGCACCTGTAGGGATAGAAGGCATTTCGCATATCCGTCTGCAGGAGTGTGACAGGATAAAAGCCATCGAGGAAAACCTGGCTGAATTAGGTGTGAGGGTTGAAGAAATTGAAAATGGCTTAAGGATTTATCCGGCAGAGTGTATTAAGCCCTGTAAAATTAAAACGTATGACGATCATCGCGTAGCCATGTCATTTACTTTGCCGGGGCTTAAGGCAGAGGGGGTTGAGATAATAGACCCTTATTGCTGCCGCAAGACTTTTGAGAATTTCTATGAGGTACTTGAGGAGAGCGTCTATTAATAAAGTGTTATTGGTTTCTGTTTATTTGTAAACAGTGCTGCATTGGACGGTATAAAAAGAGCCGTAAAACGAATCAAATTCGTTTTACGGCTCTTTGTTTTTGGTATTAAAACCATATAACAGGATAAATCATCTGCGGTGAATAGTATAGTTTCTTTCTTTAAGTACGCTGATAGCCGATTCAAGAGCATCTTCGTCATAGAACTCTATGCGCAGTACACCCTCCTCAAACTCACGGTTGTTTATGATGCCGATATTCTTGATGTTGATGCCGTTGAAGGCTAAAAGGCTTGCAAGCACTGCAATACCGCCTGCCTCATCGGCAATATCGACAAATATCTCGTGGAAATCCTTGCGGATTTTGGCACCGGGCAGTGTGAGTGAATCCCTGTAATTCTTTGAATCCTGGAAATAATCAATCATCTTTTGAGAACTGCCCTCTGCAATTATTTCGCGAAGCTTATGGAAATTGGCTTCATACTGGTCCATGAGTGAGAGCAGCTGTGTTTTGTTGGACTCACATATGTTTTCCCACATGACAGGGGAGCTTGCAGCGATACGTGTCACATCGCGGAAGCCTCCGGCAGCGATAGTTTTCATGGTCTCTTTTTCGGAATCAATATGCTCAATCAGATTGACAAGAGAGTATGCAATCATATGTGGCAGGTGGCTGATGGCTGCGGTAGCATGATCGTGCTCCCTATAGTCTAAAATGAGAGCTATCGAGCCCAGTGAAAGTACAAACTGTTTGAAATCATTCTGATTTTCTTCAGTAGTTGCAGCAGTAGGAGTGATAATATAGTAGGCGTTCTCCAAAAGCTGCTTGTCTGAATTGAGTATGCCCGTTTTTTCAGAGCCGGTCATAGGATGACCGCCGATGAAATTGCGCTCAAGACCAAGCTCTATGACCTTTTCATGAATCTGGGTTTTGGTGCTGCCTACATCTGTGATGATACAGTCATCCTTTATGATATCCTTAAGCTGTGTGAGGTATTCGATATTTTTGTTTACCGGTGCACACAGAAAGATTACGTCGCAGTCTTTAAAAGAGTTAAGCTCTAAAAGCTCATTATTATCTATCAGGCCAAGCCCAAAGGCATCATCTATGGTCTGTTGATGCCCGGCTGTTGCGATAATTGAGACCTTTGGATTATTTTCTTTCATTTTTCTGGCTATCGAGCCGCCAATCAGACCGAGCCCTATAAAGCCAACTTTATCAAAATGCATTTATGTGTATCTCCTAATTCTTTATTGTAACTATTCAGAATCACCACACGCACATTCTCAAAATCGCACTATAGTGGTTTTGAATATTTACAATATATTATATCCAATTTAACACTATAAAGCAATAAATTATTGGCATATTTATTCAAATATAATAATAAAAAATAATCGTCAGATTGCATAAAAGTGTTGTAAATTATATAAAATATTAGTACAATGTTTACATACTATAATAATGTCAGGGAGGTACTTGAAATGAATGTTTACACTACTGAGAAGATTCGAAACGTCGTGCTTTTAGGCCATAGCGGCTGTGGCAAGACATCACTCGTGGAAGCTATGGCATATCTGGCAGGACAGACCACCAGAATGGGCACTGTAGCGGATGGCAGCACTATCAGCGATTTTGACAAAGAAGAGATAAAGCGTCAGTTCTCTATACATACATCGGTTGTACCGATTGAGTGGGATAATGTCAAAATAAATATTCTCGATACTCCTGGTTTTTTTGATTTTGTGGGAGAGGTTGAAGAAGCTGTATCGGCTGCAGATGCTGCAATCATCGTGGTTTCAGGCAAGGCAGGCATACAGACAGGCACAAAAAGAGCATGGGAGATATGCGAGAAATACAAGCTGCCGAGGATGATTTTCGTGACGGACATGGATATCGACAATGCAAGCTTCAAGGATGTGGTATTAAAGCTGCAGGAGCTTTATGGCAAGAAAATAGCTCCATTTCATCTGCCAATCAGAGAGAATGAGAAGTTTGTGGGCTATGTCAATGTCATCCAGCAGAGGGCAAAGAGATGGAATGAAAGCGGAGGCGTGGATAAGTTTGATGTGCCGGAGTACTCAAAGGAGAACCTGGGAATATGTCGTGAGGCTTTAGTTGAAGCTGTAGCTGAGACAAGTGAGGAGTTCATGGACAGATATTTCGGCGGAGAGGAGTTTTCTGATGATGAAATCAGGGCTGCGCTTCGTGCAAACGTGCTTGAGGGCTCTATTGTACCGGTGCTCATGGGATCAAATATTCTCGCAAGAGGCATGTATACACTTATGGCTGATATTGTGAAATACCTGCCTAGTCCTGAGAAGAGAAGCTGTACCGGTATTAACACCAAGACAAATGAGGTGTATAATGCTGATTATGATTTTGCAAAATCAAAGAGCGCTTATGTGTTCAAGTCGATAGTTGACCCGTACATCGGTAAGTATTCACTGATCAAGGTTAATTCGGGCGTACTAAAGACAGACGATGTGCTTTACAATTATCACAGGGACTGCGATGAAAAAATCGGTAAGCTCTATGTGATGAGAGGCAGTAAGGTGGAGGAAGTGAAGGAGCTTCATGCAGGTGATATCGGAGCGCTTGCAAAGCTTGCAAAGACTCTTACGACAGATTCACTTTCCACCAGAAATATGCCGGTTACATATCTTAGAACAAGCATATCAAAGCCGTATGTGGCAATGCGCTACAAGGCAAAGAAAAAGGGCGATGAGGACAAGATTTCCCAGTCTTTACAGAAACTGTTAATGGAGGATCTGACATTAAACAGTGTAAATGACAGTGAAAATGGACAGACTGTACTATATGGTATCGGTGATATGCAGCTTGAGGTAGTGGCAAGTGAGCTTCTTGAAAAGTACAAGGTGGAGATAGAGCTTATGCGTCCAAAGGTAGCCTTTAAGGAGACTATCAGGAAAAAATCTGACGTAGAGTACAAGTACAAGAAGCAGTCGGGCGGACACGGACAGTACGGACATGTCAAGATGACCTTTGAGCCGTCAGGAGATATGGATACGCCATATGTATTTGAGCAGACGGTCGTAGGAGGAGCTGTACCGAAGAACTTCTTCCCGGCTGTTGAAAAGGGTATTGCAGAGTCCGTGAAAAAGGGACCTCTTGCAGCCTATCCTGTGACGGGGATAAAGGCTGTACTGTATGACGGCTCTTATCATCCGGTTGATTCATCCGAGATGGCCTTTAAGGTGGCAACACAGCAGGCATTTAAAAAGGGCATTATGGAGGCAAAGCCTGTGCTTCTTGAGCCAATTGCCACTCTTAAGGTAGTGGTGCCTGAGGGCTATACAGGTGATGTGATGGGTGAGCTTAACAAGAGACGTGCGCGTGTTATGGGCATGAACCCGACAGACAATGGATATCAGGAGATAGTTGCGGATATTCCTTATCTGGAGCTTTATGGATACAATGCCACACTTCGCTCAATGACGAGCGGAAGCGGCACATTCTCATATGAGTTTGCCAGATATGAGCAGGCACCGGATGATGTGGCTGCAAAACAGATAGAAGAAAGGGCAAGCAAGCTTGTTGAAGTTGAAGAGTAGAATAGCATTAATTATATTACTTACATTGATTTTTACCAATACTCATGTGTTTGCATCGGAGATAAAAGAGGCAGAAGCTGCCTCTTTTGCTTCCGGGCCATCACTAAATACACTGGTTGACAATATGTCAGAAAGTGATGGTGTTTCATATATTTACTATAATCTGGGTGGTGCGGCAAACAATATCAATAATTATGGATACATCACGCCAAAGCAGAAATTCATGGGACTAAGAGAACCGCACAAATACGGTTATAAATTTGATGGCTGGTATCTGGATGAGCATTTTTCAAAAAAGGCGGATGTTCTGACATACGAAAAAGCAAATGGATATGTGGTATATGCCAAATGGGTCAGGACGATTAACAATGAATACAGCGTAGAGCATTACAATTACAGGAGTAATAAAAAAGCGCATACACTGGCGCTTAAGGATTGCGATTACGATTTTATAGATGAAATAGATATTCCGGGCATGCCGGAGACGAAGGAAAATGATTTTCTCAATAATTATATTTTCAGTGAGGCACAGTGTCCTCAGGGGATTTGTATCACGGATGAATACGTGCTTATCACAAGCTATTCTGATGACAAGGGCTCACTCGGGGAGCTTATGGTATTTGACAGGGAGGACGGAGAGTACCTTGTGACACTTGGCATGGATGCAAACAGTCACCTGGGAGGAATTGCCTTTGACGGGGAAAATGTATGGGTGTGCAATTCCTACGACACAACTGTGGAGCGCATCTCGTATGATTTTATCTCTCTAATGGCCACTGCGAATTCCAAGCAGGTCATCGATGCGACAGGTGTGGTAGATGTGTTTGATGTGGGAAACAAGCCGTCATGCATCACATTCTATGGAGGCAGGCTGTGGATAGCCACTCATAATATCCTTTTTAAGTCAAAGATGGTAGCATATTATTATGACAAAAAGGACGACAGGCTCACAAGCCTGAGCACATATACGATACCTGCCAGAGTGCAGGGCGTTACATTTGATGCCTCAGGAAAGGTATATCTGAGTACCTCCTATGGCAGGAATGAGTCATCGTATATCAAGTGCTACAAATCACTCATAGCTCTGTCGTCAAGGCCAAACAGCCCAGACATCACAATAGAGATGCCGCCGGGCTCAGAGGAGCTTGACAGTGTGGATAAAAGCTTGTATGTCATTTTTGAATCTGCGGGAGAGAAGTACCTTGAGGGTACGGATGGCAAGGGAAACTCGCCTGCACCGATAGACAAGATACTTCGCATAAATACAGATTCATTTAAAAATTAAACTATAGCATTTTTAAAAGCTTTTCAACCTGCCTGCGGTTTTTCTCAGGCAGGTTTTTGCTTAGCTCAGTGCACATGGAATAGACCTCTTCTTTGGTAAATTCTATGCCGTTACGCTTTGCCTCCTTAATACTTTCCATGAGAAACGGCATGGCACTTGTTGTGTCCTTTGGTTTTTCCTTTTGTGCAAAATTATTTAAAAATTCCTGCTTTGTCATAAATCTCCCTATTGTCCAAAACTGAAAAAATATTTAATAGATTGTCTATCGTATCCTGTTCGCTTTTGCTGCAGTATTTCTTTAAGGCATTGAGCATGGATAGTCTTCTGTCTGACATACTTTCAGTCTCCGCAACAGACAGTGCCGGTGCACAATCTATCATTCTCATTGAATTCATAAGTGATATGTAGTGAACCATAAGAGTCATCTGCTTTTGTGAGTCATGAGGCATATATGGGATTATGGTTTTAAGCATCTGAAGCTCCCTTGTCTGGGTTATTTCATCGAATGGTGTAAACAGGCTGTTCTCGTCCATAAAAATCCTTTAAAATCTATTTCTATATAATATGTCACCTGATTCACATTATGCATGTTTACAGCATATATTATTAAAAAAAGATATATGCTTATCATAGATGGTCACGACGTATACGAGATAGATGAAGAATGCATCAAAAAGCACAGGGTGAAGGGCGAATGTAAAGTTCTTGAAAAGCTCAAAGAAAAAGAGCAGCGCAGGCAAAAAAAGAATACTGAAAAATCGTAAAAAGCTGCGGGCCGAAAAGACCCGCAGTAAAAATGTAAATCAGCAGCCGCAGCCACATCCGCATCCGTTATTGCTGCTGCCGCCACAGCCAAAGCCACCACAGCAGAAAAGTAAGATGATAGCCCAGATACAGCTGTTATTGCCGCTTCCACAGTCGTTTCCTCCGAAGAAAGAGCCTCCGTTACCATTTCCACAACAGCAGCACAGTAACAGGATGATCCATAAAATCGAAGAACATCCGCATCCGTTATCTGTATTGCTGCATGAACAGTTTGTTGCTGCTAAATCACTCATAAGTGACCTCCAATAAAATTTATTTACACTCTAGGTTATGATAGACATAACAAAGTGTTACACTAAGATTTAAATTTTTTTATTGACACAAAAAGTATAATTGTATACAATTATTCAAAAGATAAAACTAAGCACAGGAGATGTGAAGATGAGAGAAGTTTTGATGAACGAAAAAACAAATTTACTGCAGCTTGAAGAGCATTTTTACCAGCTCGTGGATGTAGATGAGCCGAATACTTTTAGAAATCTCTTTCCTTATTCAGAAGTTCCTAAGATAGCATTCAATGACAGAATAGTGCCTCACAATATGCCGGAGGACATTTGGATTACAGATACTACATTCAGAGATGGCCAGCAGTCGAGAGCACCGTACACGACGGAGCAGATTGTTACCATTTATGATTATTTACATAAGCTTGGTGGCCCTAAGGGAATAATCAGACAGAGCGAGTTTTTCCTCTACAGCAAAAAGGACAGGGACGCTGTTTACAAGTGTCTCGAGAGAGGATATAAGTTCCCGGAGGTTACATCGTGGATTCGTGCCAGCAAAAAGGACTTTGAGCTTGTAAAGGATATAGGACTCAAGGAAACCGGTATACTTGTAAGCTGTTCGGATTATCATATTTTCTATAAGATGAAGATGACCAGACGCGAGGTAATGAATATGTATCTGTCAGTCATCAGGGAGTGTCTTGAGACAGGAATAAGCCCTAGGTGCCATCTGGAGGATATCACACGTTCTGATATATATGGTTTTGTTATTCCATTCTGTGTTGAGCTCATGAAGCTGCAGGAGGAGTACAAGATTCCGATTAAGGTGCGTGCATGTGATACAATGGGATATGGAGTAAACTTCCCGGGAGCAGTTATACCTCGAAGCGTTCCGGGTATCATATACGGACTTAACACACATGCAGGTGTGCCTTCATCACAGATTGAGTGGCATGGACACAATGACTTTTACAAGGCAGTAAACAATTCGACTACGGCATGGCTCTACGGAGCAAGCGGTGTCAACTGTTCACTGTTTGGTATCGGAGAGAGAACCGGAAACACACCACTTGAGGCTATGGTATTTGAGTATGCACAGCTTAAAGGCACACTCGATGGAATGGATACAACGGTTATCACAGAGTTGTCAGAGTACTTTGAGAAGGAGCTTGGATATGTGCAGCCGAGCCGTACACCTTTTGTCGGCAGAAACTTCAATGTGACGAGAGCCGGAATCCATGCTGACGGACTGCTCAAAAATGAGGAAATTTACAACATATTCGATACAGGTAAATTCTTAAACAGACCACCTCTTGTAGCTGTGTCAAATACATCAGGACTTGCAGGAATAGCGCTGTGGATAAACACTTACTACCGCCTGCCGGATGACAGAAAAGTAGATAAGAACTCAAAGCTTGTGACCATGATAAAGCAATGGGTAGATGAGCAGTACGACGAGGGCCGTGTGACTACCATCACAGATAATGAGCTTGTAGTTCAAATTACTGATTGCTGTAAAAAGCTTAATATAGTATTATAGTGAGGTGGATTAGTACATGTCACATGATAATTACAGCCTGAGTGCCAGAGTATACAATCATATCAGGGATGGTATACTTGCAGGAACATTTGCAAAGGGCGATGAGCTTAAGGAAAAGAATATCGGTGATGAGCTTGGAGTGAGCAGGACTCCCGTGAGGGAGGCACTGCGTCAGCTTGAGCTTGAGGGACTTGTGTCTATCATCCCCAATAAGGGAGCGTTCGTGGAGGGTGTTTCCACGGACGATATCAGGGATATATACGAGATAAGAGCTTTGCTTGAGGGACTTTGTGCCAGATGGGCTGCAACGAGGATATCGGATGAGCTCATGGCGGCCATGGAGGAGAATATTTATCTCACGGAGTTTCACGAAAAAAAGGGCAATGCAAAGAAGCTTCTTGAGCTGGACAATAGGTTTCATGAGCTGCTGTATGAGGCCGGCGGAAGCAAGGAGCTTATGAGGGTATTAAAGGACTATCATGAGTATGTCGGCAGAGTGAGAAAGGTGACACTCGGCGAGACAAAAAGAGCCAAAAACTCCACTCACGAGCATAAACAGATATGCGAGGCAATTAAGAATCATGACGCACTGCTGGCAGAAAAATGCGCCAGAGAGCATATAAACAATTCAAAGGAAAATATGGAACACCTTGGTTGGGAAAACCTTATTAAGTAAAGGAGATTTAAGAATGAGCAAGATTACGATGACAACACCCCTTGTAGAGATGGACGGAGACGAGATGACCAGAATCCTCTGGCAGATGATAAAGGATGAGCTTTTAATACCTTTTATCGATTTAAAGACAGAGTATTATGATCTGGGATTAGAGGAGCGAAATCGTACAGATGATCAGGTGACCGTTGAATCAGCAAAGGCAACCATGAAATACGGTGTCGCAGTAAAATGTGCGACAATCACACCAAACGCAGCCAGAATGACAGAGTACAATTTAAAGGAGATGTGGAAGAGCCCTAACGGCACAATAAGAGCCATGCTTGACGGAACAGTGTTCAGAGCACCAATCGTTGTAAAGGGCATAGAGCCAAACGTAAAGACATGGGCTAAACCAATCACAATCGCTCGTCATGCATATGGTGATGTGTACAAGGCAACAGAGATGAAGGTAGCCGGTCCAGGAAAGGCTGAGCTTGTATTTACAGCAGAAGACGGAACTGAGACCAGGGAATTAATACATGAGTTTAAGGGCGCAGGAGTTATTCAGGGACAGCATAACCTGGATGATTCAATCGAGAGCTTTGCACATAGCTGCTTTAAGTATGCACTTGATACAAAGCAGGATTTATGGTTTGCCACAAAGGATACCATCTCAAAGAAATATGATCACACCTTCAAGGATATCTTCCAGGAAATCTTTGATGCACAGTATAAGGATGCTTTTGAGAAGGCTGGAATTACATATTTCTACACACTTATTGACGATGCAGTTGCCAGAGTAATGAAATCTGAGGGTGGATTTATCTGGGCATGCAAGAACTACGACGGAGATGTAATGAGTGACATGATCTCATCTGCATTCGGCTCACTTGCCATGATGACATCAGTGCTTGTATCCCCTCACGGATACTATGAGTATGAGGCAGCACATGGAACAGTTCAGAGACATTATTACAAGCATTTAAAGGGTGAGGAGACATCAACAAACTCTGTAGCTACTATTTTTGCATGGACAGGAGCACTCAGAAAAAGAGGAGAGCTTGACAAGCTTCCGGCACTTTCTGAGTTTGCAGACAAGCTTGAGGCAGCTTGCATAAAGACTATTGAGAGCGGAAAGATGACAAAGGATCTCGCACTCATCACAACAATTGAAAATCCTACTGTTTTAAACAGCGAAGGCTTCATCAAGGCAATCAGAGAGGAGCTTGAGAAGACAATTTAATCTGAAATTTGGTTTTTAGCCTTAGAATAAGATATAACCCGGGGATAATTATGAATTTTTTGAATGTTAAATTCTTAACACATTGACAGATGACCTTCAAAAAATTATAATTAATCTTGGGTTTTTGTCTTTAAAAGAGAAATGATATCCTGATGATTGGAGGAATAAGACTTGAGTAAAGAAATATCACAGGCGGTTATCAGAAGGCTGCCACGATACTATAGATATCTCGGAGAGCTTTTGGATGAGGGAGTGGAGCGTATTTCATCAAACGATCTGAGTCACAGAATGAAAGTGACAGCTTCACAAATCAGACAGGATCTCAATAATTTCGGTGGCTTTGGACAGCAGGGATACGGATACAATGTTCAGTTTCTCTACGAGGAAATCGGAAAGATAATGGGACTTAACACAGAGCATAGAATAATTATCATCGGTGCAGGTAATCTGGGCCAGGCACTCGCCAATTATGTAAAGTTTGAAAAGCTTGGCTTTGTCATAACAGCGCTTTTTGACGTAAATCCTGAGCTTTCAGGAAAGAGTGTGCGAGGTATTCCAATCCTTATGCTAAGTGAGCTGGATGAGTATTGCAGAACACACAGGGTGGATATTGCGGCGCTCACCATGCCAAAGTCAAAGGCTGACTCTATTGCGTCAAAGCTTGTGGATTTAGGAATAAGGGCTATATGGAATTTTGCACATGTGGATCTTGAAATTCCAAATAAAGATGTGGTTGTGGAGAGTGTTCATCTGTCTGACAGCCTTATGCAGCTCAGCTATAATATTGTTAAAAACTCCAAAAATAAATAGAGGGTGAGTCTTATGAATGATAAAAAAGATTTTGAGGCTGCATTAAAAGGAAAAAAGGTGCCTTTACTGGTTTTAGACCAGAAGTGGCACAGACTTTTTGCCATTCATGGTAAGACTGACGAAATATCAGCCACGGAAAAAGAACTGGATGAGCTGTTAAAGCTGCAGGGAAAGTACAACAATGAGCTTAAGAATTTAAAAAAGCTTAAGTCGAAAATTATGTCTAATATTGTTGCCAACATGGGAGATGACAGCGATGAAAAGCGTGACAAGGATAAGCAGCTTATAGATGAGATAAATGAGAAAGCTGACAACATTGAGGGAGAGCTTATTGAAATCCAGAAGAATATAAAAGCTGTAAATGACAGGCTGATGCTTTTATCGATGGATTATTTCAGTGAAAAGATCGAGAAAAATAAACTGGAATCAAAAGAAATTGACGACTGGATTGCAAATATAAGAGTTGAACTTAAGAAAAATGTAATCAGAAAACAGAACAGAGATATTAACAACAGGGAGATTTATTCGTATCTTCATGATATTTTTGGCGCTGAGGTTTTAGATCTTTTTGATATTGAATATGACGATCCTATGGTTTTCAATGCCAATAATGCAAATACTGATAATGCAAACAATGAGAATAAGGGGAATTGATATTGGAATATATTGTTACAGGTAATGAAATGAAGCTTCTGGACGATACAACATCACAGGTCTTTTTGGTTCCTTCGGTGGTGCTGATGGAGCAGGCTGCGGCCGGTGTTGTCCGGGAGCTTGTTGCATGTTTTGATAAATCAAAGGAGTTTGCCGTGATATGCGGCAGAGGCAATAATGCAGGAGACGGTATCGCGATAGCAAGACTTTTAAATCAGGCCGGATACAGATGCATGGTGTACTATGCTTTTGGCACAGATGAGGCAGGAAGCGAGCTCTTTGAGCTGCAGAAAAATATATACGCAAGGTATGGCTTTAAGGTGGTCTCTGATATTGAGTGCGTGTGTAAAAGTGACGTAATAATAGATGCATTGTTTGGCACAGGGCTTAAGCGAGCCATAGAAGGCTCTTTAGCAGATGTGATTTCAGCCGTTAACAAGGCAAATGCTTACAGGGTGGCGGTCGACGTGCCGTCGGGAGTGGATTCTGATAAAGGACATGTGATGGGATGCACTTTTAAAGCAGATTTCACATATACTTTTTCTTATAAGAAGACAGGCCTTCTCCTGTGGCCGGGCTGTGATTATTGCGGTCTGGTTAAGGTGGTGCCTATAGGCATAGATGACCACAGCTTTTGTGGTAATCTGCCATCAGTAAGGGCTCTTGATGAGTCTGATTTAAAGAAACTTGATAACAGACCGGCACACTCCAACAAGGGAACTTTCGGAAAACTGTTAGTTATAGCAGGAAGCCGCAATATGGCCGGCGCCGCGGTGCTTTCGGCAAAGGCTGCATACAAAAGTGGAGCAGGGCTTGTGAAAATTATAACGCCGGAGTGCAACCGCTCAATAATTCAATGTGCTTTGCCGGAAGCACTGCTTTGTACTGATATCGCGTCAGCTAAAGCACTTGAGACAGAGCTTGAGTGGGCAGATGCAGTGGTGATAGGTCCAGGTCTTTCAAAGTCTGATAATGCCAAAATGTTAGTTGAAACAGTACTAAAAACAGCAGAGATACCTCTTGTGATTGATGCGGATGCGCTTAATATCATATCAGACAACATGACTTTACTTAATGAGCATAAAATGCCGGTCATTGTGACTCCGCACCTGGGCGAGATGTCCAGACTTATGAAAAAGAGCATTGCTAATATACAGGAGGATATCATCGGTGTGGCAGGAGAGTTTGCAAGCTTGTACAATGTGACTTGTGTGCTTAAGGATTTTCGTACGATTATCGCAGCGGCTGATGGCGAAAAGTTTATCAATCTGTCCGGCAACTGCGGTATGGCAACAGCCGGAAGCGGAGATGTGCTAAGCGGTGTCGTGGGAGGTCTTCTGGTACAGTGGCGTGACACGAAAAAGGCCGCGGCATACGGTGCATTTATTCATGGACTTGCCGGTGATATGGTATTTGACAATACCGGCTCTTATGGTATGATAGCAAGTGATATTATTGATGGATTAGATAAAGTTTGGATTAAGGTGGAAAAAAATGGCAATTAACAGAATCAGAGCAGATATAGATCTGGATGCAATTTTATATAATATGGAGTCGATGCACAATAAGCTAAAGCCGGGGACAATGATGGCAGCAGTCGTAAAGGCTGATGGTTACGGTCACGGTGCTGAGGCTGTTTCAGAGATACTGGAGCCACTTCCGTATCTGTGGGGCTATGCCGTTGCTACAAGCAACGAGGCAATGGAGCTTATTGCGGCAGGCAGGAAAAAGCCGATACTTATTTTAGGACTCAGCTTCCCGGAGCAGTTTGAGGAGATAGTGGACAACGATGTGCGCCCGGCGGTATGTACATATGAGACAGCTAAGGAGCTATCGCGTATCGCTGTCGCTAAGAATAAAACCTGTAAGATACATATCAAGATAGATACCGGTATGTGCCGTATAGGCTTTCAGGTGACAGAGGAAAGTGCAGATATTATTGCACAGATTGCTAAGCTGCCGAATATTATGATAGAGGGAATATTCACTCACTTTGCAAGGGCAGATGAGCTGTCAAAGGAGCCTGCCTTTGAGCAGTTTGATCTTTTTAAGAGGATGATAGCTCTTGTTGAGGCAAGAGGAGTCGAGATCCCGATTAAGCACTGCTCAAACAGTGCGGGAATAGTAGAAATCCCTGAGTGCAATATGGATATGGTAAGAGCAGGCATCACACTCTATGGTCTGTGGCCGTCAGAGGAGGTAGACAAGAGTAAAATCTCCCTAAAGCCTGTTATGTCGCTGCACAGCAGGGTTGCTTATGTAAAGGAGCTTGAGCCGGGCCGGCATATAAGCTACGGCGGCACATTTACGGTAGAGCATCCTATGAGGATAGCAACTGTCCCGGTGGGATATGGTGATGGATATTCAAGAGGACTTTCAAACAAGGGCTGGGTTCTCATAAAAGGAAAAAAAGCACCTATATGCGGCAGAGTCTGCATGGATCAGTTTATGGTTGATGTGACAGACATACCTGACGTAAAAATAGGCGATGCAGTTACTCTGCTCGGTAAAGATGGGGATGAGACAATCACTATGGAGCAGTTAGGTGAGCTTTCAGGCAGGTTCAACTATGAGTTTGCATGTCTTATCACACCGCGTGTTCCAAGAATCTACCACAAAAACTAAAAAAGTGTAACTTTTAAGAATACACTCGAAAAATCTGGAGATACTTTTTGTATACCATAATATGGAGTGTATTCGTGTATGATTATTCAAAGAGGAGATATTTATTACGCTGATTTAAGGCCTGTTGTAGGCTCAGAGCAGGGCGGGATAAGACCTGTCCTTATAATACAAAATGATGTCGGAAACAGACACAGCCCGACGGTAATCTGCGCAGCAATAACCTCGCAGATGCATAAAGCAAAGCTGCCCACTCATGTGGAGCTTGCCTGCAAGGAGTATGCGCTTGCAAAGGATTCGGTTGTGCTTTTAGAACAGCTTCGCACAATCGACAAAAAAAGGCTTAAGGATAAGGTGTGCCATCTTGATGAGGACACATTGCTTAAAATAGACAGGGCGCTTGAAATCAGCTTAGAACTTATTACATAGGATAATAAAACATTATGTTATATGCAATTATAATTTTATCAATACTTGTAGTGATACTTCTTTTGTGTATTGGAGTATTGCTTTATGGAATGAAAAACAACAAAAAGACTCTCGATGGAATACTTGGAAATGATGATGTCACAGAGGAAGAGATTATTTCCATGGTCAGGGAGGGACATGAACAGGGAACAATCCTTGCGTCTGAGGCAGAGCTGATACACAATGTGTTTGAGTTTGATGATAAGGAAGTAAAAGATATCATGACTCACCGCAAAAATATCGTAAGCCTCGACGGCAGTATGTCCTTTATCGATGCAATCGAATTTATCATAGATACCGGCAAATCTCGCTTTCCGGTCTATGAAAACGATGTTGACAGTATCATCGGAGTCTTACATATCAAGGATGCTTTTACATTTTTTGAAAAAAATGAGGTTTACCGCAGCAGTATCAAGGACATAGAAGGGCTTATCCGGCCGGTGGACTTCATACCAGAGACGGTAAATATCAACGATCTGTTTAAAAAGATGCAGTCTAAAAAGAGTCATCTTGCGATGGTTGTGGATGAGTACGGACAGATATCTGGACTTATCGCGATGGAGGATATACTCGAGGAGCTTGTCGGAAATATCGAGGATGAGCACGATGAGGAAGAAAACTACATCAGAAAGAATGATGACGAGACATTTATAATGGACGGCATGACTGAGTTTTCCGATGTGAAGGAGGCGCTGTCACTGCCTGTTGATGATGATGCCTACGAGACGCTTAACGGTTTTATCATATCGCTTTCGGATAAGATTCCGGAGGAGGGGGATAAGACTGTGATTAGCGCATATGGCTACAGATTTTCTGTTATGAGCGTCGAGGATAAGGTGATTAAGCAGGTAATGATTAAGAAACTTGCGCCGGAAGAGAAAAAATGATATTATAAGATATAGATTATTTTTAAAAGTAGAAAAGAGGATACAAATTATGTCAGGACATTCTAAATTTGCGAATATCAAGCATAAGAAAGAGAAAAATGATGCTGCAAAGGGCAAAATCTTTACAATGATCGGTAGAGAGCTCGCAGTTGCAGTTAAAGAGGGAGGACCGGATCCTGCCAATAACTTCAAGCTTGCACAGGTAGTTGCCAAGGCAAAGGCCAACAATATGCCAAACGATACAATCGAAAGAGGTATCAAGAAGGCAGCAGGAGACGGCAACAGTGTAAACTATGAGACAGCTACATATGAGGGCTATGGACCATCAGGCACAGCTATTATCGTAAAGTGTCTTACAGACAATAAGAACCGTACAGCGGCCAATGTCCGCAATGCCTTTACAAAGGGACAGGGAAGCATCGGTACACAGGGCTGTGTATCATACATGTTTGACGAGAAGGGTCAGATCATCATCGACAAGGAAGAGTGCGATATGGATGCAGATGACCTTATGATGCAGGCACTCGATGCAGGTGCTGAGGATTTTGCCGATGAGGATGACAGCTACGAAATCACAACTGCACCTGCTGATTTTGATGCAGTCAGGGCTGCTCTTGAGGAGGCAGGCATCACAATGGCTTCAGCAGAGGTCACAATGATTCCACAGACATATGTCACACTGACAGATGAAGCTGACATCACAAATATCGGCCGTATCTTAGACCTTCTTGACGATGATGACGACGTCCAGGAAGTATACCACAATTGGGAAGAGTAAACTAAATATTATATATCACGGGTTTTAGCGGGAGGAGAATATGAAAAAGATTCTATTTGTAGCTTCAGAGTGTGTACCATTTATAAAAACAGGAGGTCTTGCAGATGTGTGCGGTGCACTTCCTAAAGAGTTTGACAAGAACTATTGGGATGTAAGGGTTGTAATACCGGATTATAGCTGTATACCGGAGCAGTATCGCAATAATTTTGAGTATGTTACCCATTTTTATATGAGCTCAGGTCCATACGTGCAGGACAAGTATGTCGGAGTGCTCAAATATGAGCAGGACGGCATTACATATTACTTTATTGACAATCAGGAGTTCTTTACAGGATTTTCTCCATATACTTCTGACACTAAGTTTGAGATTGAGAAGTATACATTTTTTGACAAGGCTGTACTTTCAATGCTCCCGCTTATTGATTTTAAGCCGGATATTATACACTGTCATGACTGGCAGACAGGTCTTCTGCCTGTATACTTAAAGAATGAGTTTGCCGCAAATCCATTCTTCTGGGGTATCAAGACAATTATCACTATCCACAATCTTAAGTTCCAGGGAATATGGGACAGGGAGTGGGTACAGGGTGTTTCAGGTCTTACAGACAATCTGTTCACACCGGACAAGCTTGAGTTCAAGAAGGACGCAAATATGCTTAAGGGTGGTCTTGTATATGCTGACTATATCACAACTGTCAGTGATACATATGCAAACGAGATTCAGACAGAGTACTACGGTGAGGGATTGAACGGACTCTTAAGTGCCAGACATTTTGATATGCAGGGTATCGTAAACGGTATTGATTACAATGCCTATGACCCACAGACTGATGGCAGAATCTATTGCAATTACAATGCTTCCGATTTCAGAAAGAAGAAGTTCAACAACAAGACAAAGCTTCAGCAGGATCTTGGCCTTGCGGTTGACAAGAAGAAGTATATGATAGGTCTTATTTCAAGACTTACAGACCAGAAAGGTCTTGACCTTATCAATCATGTGATTGAAGGTATCGTGGACGATTTCACACAGCTTGTTGTTATCGGTACAGGAGATCCTCAGTACGAGAATATGTTCAGACACTATGCATGGAAATACCCTGACAGGGTTTCAGCAAATATCTGTTACTCCGATGATCTTGCTCACAAACTATATGCGGCTGCTGATGCATTCTTGATGCCGTCCAGGTTTGAGCCTTGCGGTCTGACACAGCTTATCTCATTCCGCTATGGTACAGTTCCGATTGTTCGTGAGACAGGAGGTCTCAAGGATACGGTTAAGCCTTACAATGAGTATGAGAATTCAGGAGATGGTTTCTCATTCTCAAACTACAATGCCGATGAGATGCTTGCAGTCATAAATTATTCTAAGCACATCTTCTTTGATAAGAAGCGTGAGTGGAACCAGATTGTGGACAGGGGCATGGCCAATGATTTCTCTTGGAATGCTTCGAAATTCAAATATGAGGGATTATACAATTACCTTATTGGTGAATAAAATATTTTGGTGAAATTGTGGTTTTTGCATAATATTTTGCCCCGCCATTCATGGCGGGGTATTTTGCACCTCATTTATGATTAATCAGATTACTACATGCTACGCATTCCCGTAATCTGACTCCACCTCGAAATCCGCTAATTTGCTACGTCCCCGCAGCAAATTGCTACTTTCTCGGTGTAGTGCGGGTCAATAAGGTATACATCGAATTGCATGCAAACATGCATCGATGATACCTTTTGACCCTTTAATCACAAAATCGAAAAATTACTTTAGAAAATTTACACAGAACAGAAGAAATATGTTATTATATACTCTGTAAATCAAAATACGGAGGTTAGTTACATGGCAACGAGGAAGAAATCCTCAGCAAAAAGACAGACAAAAAAGGAGAGAATGGCTCAGATAGAGAGGCAGCAGGCCTTTAAAAAGGAAATATTTCTCTGGATAGTAGTAGCTGTTTCAATCCTTTTATTTATAAGCAATTTTGGAATAGGCGGTCATTTGGGAAACGCAGTAAGCGGTTTCCTTTTTGGTGTATTTGGAATGGTGGCATATATTTTTCCGCTTGTGCTTCTGGTGGGCAGCTTTTTTGCTGTGTCCAATAAGGGCAATTCATATGCTATCATGAAGCTTGTTATGACCATAGTTTTCATATGGTTTATATGTGTGTTTATGTACCTGGCAGTGTATGGTGAATTCGCGGTTTCGCCGGTGCAGTCATACATTGACAGTGTTGAAAGGCATTCAGGTGGTGGATTTATAGGTGCTCTTATAGGCTGCATTTTAGTTCCGGCGGTAGGAATTATAGGTGCATACGTGGTGACAATAGTTGTGATGATTATCTGTCTTGTGCTCATTACCGGTAAATCATTCATGAAGGGTATGAGAAACGGCGGACGAAAGGTATACGAGTCAGCGCGTGAGAATAATGAGAGATATCAGGAGTATCGGCAGTATAAGTCAAGAGAGCGTCAGACAAGAGAGGGTTTAGCTTCAGATGATACAGACAGTGACATAAAGGAGGCTGCAAAAGGTGGCAGAAGGAGTAAGCGTGCCGGCCGAAGGATGGACAATAAGATAACAGGCGTGTCACTTGATACAAAAATTGATGGCAGTGAAAACGTGCTGGATTCAGGCATGGCAGGTAGTGATACAGCGCATGTGGGGATATTTGGACAAGGTGCAGCTGCTACAGATGCGCTTGGTGAGATAACTATAGAGAATTATCCGAGTTCACCTGCAATAAAGGAGAAAAAGACGACAAGCCTTACATCAGGGAATGCAGGTGAAATAGTGCAAACACCGGACTTTGGTGTGGCATCGGAGCCTGTTTCGGTTTTGGGTGGCACAGCCGATAGTGATAGTGCAGATGAGCTTGGCAGAAAGACCCTGCAGCAGATTAATGGCATGAAACCGGACGGCTCGGGTGCAGCAGCTGCAAGCCATGTGTCGCAGATACCTATATCGGGCTGCGTGGAGCCTGATATATCTGATGATTTTGACATACAAAAAGATAATGAGCTGCAATCAAAATTGTCAGCTCCGGTTGCAGATGCGGTAATGACAAAACCACCAGCAGCAGAGTCAGGTAAGAAAAAGGTCAAATCAGACAAGGATGAGCTTGCCAAAGAGGTTGAAAAAGTCAGCGAACAGATAGCGATAAATGACGCAGAAAATGCAATCCAGCAGAAGCCGTATGTATTTCCGACTGTTGATCTGCTTAAGGCTCCTGACAGGGGGGAAACCGGTGATTCGCAGGCTCATCTGCGTGAGACGGCGGCAAAGCTTGAACAGACTCTTAATGTGTTTGGGGTGAATGCGAAGGTGAATAATATAAGCTGCGGTCCTGCTGTTACAAGGTTTGAAATCACACCGGAGCTTGGAGTGAAGGTATCAAAGATTGTGAATCTGGCAGATGATATAAAGCTTAATCTGGCAGCCGCGGATATACGAATCGAGGCTCCTATTCCGGGAAAAGCCGCTGTGGGCATCGAAGTGCCAAACAGCCAGAGTGTTGCTGTTTCCTTCAGGGAACTTGTGGAGTCTGAAGAATTTAAAAATGCCAAATCAAAGATTACCTTTGCAGTGGGAAAAGATATTGCAGGCAAGGTTAAGGTTACGGATATCGCAAAAATGCCACATCTTTTAATTGCAGGTGCTACCGGCTCAGGTAAGTCAGTTTGTATCAATACAATTATCATGAGTATACTATACAAGGCAAAGCCGGATGAGGTAAAGCTGATTATGATTGACCCGAAGGTGGTTGAGCTTAGTGTATACAATGGCATACCTCATCTGATGATTCCGGTTGTTACAGATCCTAAAAAAGCTGCAGGAGCATTAAACTGGGCAGTTTCAGAGATGACAGACCGATACGAGAAGTTTGCAAACAGCGGTGTCAGGGAAATAAACGGTTACAATGCCATGATTGATGCAATGGATGGCAAGGATACAGAAAAACCGCCAAAGATGCCACAGATTGTCATTATAGTGGACGAGCTTGCAGATCTTATGATGGTCGCATCAAAGGATGTAGAGGAGGCAATATGCAGGCTGGCACAGCTTGCGAGAGCAGCCGGTATACATCTGATTATAGCTACACAGAGGCCTTCTGTTAATGTTATTACAGGTCTCATCAAGGCGAATATGCCAAGCCGTATCGCATTTGCGGTTACAAGCGGTGTTGACAGTCGTACCATACTTGATATGAATGGTGCGGAAAAGCTCCTTGGAAAGGGAGATATGTTATTTGACCCACAGGGTGTCCCGAAGCCCCTTCGAGTACAGGGCGCATTCGTTTCAGATAAAGAAGTTTCCGATATTGTGAAATTTATTATTGAAAATAATGAGAATGCACAGTACAGTAATGATGTGGCACAAAAGATGGAGAGCCTGTCGAATGATACGACAAATACAACCGTTACCATTTCAGATGTGGAAAACACGGATGATGGCAGGGATTCTTACTTTGCGGAGGCAGCGTCAATTATCACAGATAAGGAACGGGCTTCAATCGGAATGCTTCAAAGATACCTTAAAATTGGCTTCAACAGGGCGGCCCGCATCATGGATCAGCTCGAAGAGGCCGGTGTAGTGGGACCCGAGGAGGGGACAAAGCCCCGCAAGGTTCTGGTGACTAAAGAGGAATTAGATACTATATTAGAGAATAATTAACACAAAGGAGCAAAGAAAAATGAAAACAGATATTCAGATCGCACAGGAAGCTACAATGCTTCCAATCAAGGATGTAGCAGCATCTATAGGGATTAAAGAGGATGACTTAGAGCTTTATGGAAAGTATAAGGCAAAGATTTCTGATGAGCTCATCAATCGCACAAAGAAAAATCCTGACGGAAAGCTCATACTTGTTACAGCTATAAACCCGACTCCTGCAGGAGAGGGAAAGACAACCACAAGCGTCGGTCTTGGAGAGGCATTTGGACGCCTGGGAAAGAAAGCACTTATCGCACTTCGTGAGCCGTCACTTGGACCTTGCTTTGGTATCAAGGGAGGAGCAGCCGGTGGCGGATATGCACAGGTTGTCCCAATGGAGGATTTAAATCTTCATTTTACAGGAGATTTTCATGCGATTACATCTGCGAACAATCTGCTTGCAGCACTTCTTGACAACCATATCCAGCAGGGAAACGAGCTTGGTATCGACCCGCGCCAGATTGTATGGAAGAGATGTATGGATATGAATGACCGTGTCCTTAGAAATATCGTTGTTGGTCTTGGAAGCAAGATGGACGGAATGGTCAGAGAAGATCATTTTGTCATCACTGTAGCATCTGAAATTATGGCAATACTCTGCCTGGCCGATGATATGGCAGATTTAAAGAAGCGACTTGGAAGAATTATTGTGGCATATACCTTTGACGGAAAGCCTGTCACAGCCGATGATCTTCAGGCTACAGGCTCTATGGCAGCTCTCTTAAAGGATGCCTTAAAGCCGAACCTTATTCAGACACTTGAGCATACACCGGCAATAGTTCACGGTGGACCTTTTGCCAATATAGCACACGGATGTAACAGTGTCCGTGCCACAAAGACAGCATTAAAGCTTGCAGACTATGTTATCACTGAGGCAGGCTTTGGCGCAGATCTTGGCGCAGAGAAGTTCTTTGATATCAAGTGCCGTATGGCAGGACTTAAGCCGGATGCAGTTGTACTTGTTGCAACAATCAGAGCATTAAAATATAATGGCGGCGTGCCGAAGGATGAGCTTTCATCAGAGAATCTTGATGCACTTAAGGCTGGAATCGTAAATCTTGAGAAGCATATTGAGAATCTTCACAAGTTTGGTGTGCCTGTAGTTGTCACATTAAATTCATTTGTCACAGACACCAAGGCTGAGACTGATTTTGTAGAGCAGTTCTGTAAGGAAAGAGGCTGTGAATTTGCACTCTCAGAGGTATGGGAGAAGGGTGGCGAAGGCGGAATTGACCTTGCCAACAAGGTACTTGAAACAATCGAGCACAAGGAAAGCAATTTTAAGGTGCTCTATGATGATAGCCTGTCACTTAAGGAAAAGATTGAAACTGTTGCAAAAGAAATATATGGAGCAGATGGTGTTACATATTCTCCGGCAGCAGAGAGAGAACTTAAGAGAATTACAGACCTTGGAATGGGAGATTTCCCTGTATGTATGGCAAAGACACAGTATTCGCTTTCTGATGATGCTAAGAAGCTTGGCAGACCGAGCGGCTTTAAAATCAACGTACGTGAGGTTTATGCGTCAGCAGGTGCAGGCTTTGTTGTAGCAGTAAACGGTTCTATTATGACTATGCCGGGACTTTCAAAGAAGCCGGCTGCATACGGCATTGATGTGGATGACAATGGTGTGATCACAGGATTATTCTAGGAGGAAATATGGCTAATCTAATAGACGGAAAATTAATTTCAACACAGATTAAGGATGAGCTTAAGGAAGAAGTGACGGAGCTTAAGAAAAAAGGCATCGAAGGCTGCCTTGCGGTGATTCAGGTCGGAAATGACCCTGCATCATCAGTGTATGTTCGCAACAAGAAAAAGGCGTGTGAGTATGTCGGAATCAAATCGCTTTCGTATGAACTTGCAGAGGAGACTACGGAGGATGAGATATTAAAACTTATCGAAAAGCTCAATGCTGATGCTTCTGTAAATGGTATTCTCTGTCAGCTTCCACTGCCAAAGCATATCGATGAGGACAAGGTTATTGATGCTATTGATCCCAAAAAGGATGTTGATGGCTTCAGTCCACAGAGTGTTGGAGCGATGGTTATAGGAAAGCCTGGTTTTTTGCCGTGTACTCCGGCCGGTATCATTCAGCTTTTAAAGAGAAGCAATATAGATATTGATGGTAAAAGCTGTGTTGTGGTTGGCAGAAGTAATATAGTCGGCAAGCCTATGTCACTTCTCATGCTTAGGGAGAATGCAACTGTTACGGTATGTCATTCACATACAAAGGATTTAAAAGATGTATGTAAAAATGCTGATATACTTATAGTGGCAATAGGAAAGCCTAAGTTTATAGATGCTTCATATGTGAAGGATGGTGCGGTTGTCATTGATGTTGGAATCCACAGAAATGCTGAAAATAAGCTGTGTGGTGATGTGGATTTTGATTCTGTTGTGTCTAAAGCGTCACATATCACACCTGTACCGGGCGGTGTAGGTCCTATGACAATTGCGATGCTCATGAGCAATTGTGTTGAGGCTATGAAGAGATAATTAGATAATTAGACAATAAGTAAGAGGATTAGATGTATGAGATGTGCCAATTGTGGTAATGAATTGAAGGCGGGCAGTCTGTACTGTGATGTCTGTGGGCATCCGGTTCAGATAGTGCCTGATTACAACGAATTTGATGATTATCTTGATAATCTGGTTGGAAATGATGACAGGCGAACTGATGGACAAAAGACTGCAAAGCCTGTGTCTGATAGGACAATCAGGTTTGATGAGCCGGTGAGGGAACAGCTTCATAGTGCCGGTCAGTGGAACGGACAAAAAACGGACAGAATGTCACAGTCTGTAAAGCAGCAAGTGAGACAGGATCAGACAGGTGAGCAGCAGTCTCAGACGAAACAACCGTGTGAGAAGCCGCAGTCTGACGGACAGAGGGCAAAGAGAGCGCAGCAGAAGAAGATAATTATTATATCAGCTGTAGTGTGCGCTGTAGCAATTGTAATACTTATTGCAGCTATTACACGTAATGTAAGCAGATCACATGACAATTCATTTGATTATCAGGTGAAGCAGGCAAAGGCAGCTTATTCGGCGGGAAATATAAATTCCGCGGTTTCTTATTATGAGAAGGCTTTGTCGATTGATTCGGATAATACAGATGTCAGATTTGCTTTGGCTGATATATATATGTCGAAGAAGGATTATGATGCCGCTCTTGTGCTGTATCAGGAAATTATCAATATTGATCCAAAGAGCAAAGAGGCTTATAAGCAGCTTATCTCGATTTATGAATCAAAAAAGGATTATGATGCAATTGTTGCGCTGCGTGAGAGTGCTAAGGATGCATCTGTTTTAAAGCTTTTTGCGGATTATACTGTATCTAAACCGCAGTTTAGCAAGAGCAGTGGCAAGTATGGAGAGACTATTGAGCTTTCTATAGATGCAGACAGCGATACCAAAATATACTATTCATATGATTCGGATGATCCTTTGACCAGAGGAGAAAGATATTATAGCCCGATCACCCTGGACAAGGAAGGTACATATGAGATAACAGCTGTTGCGGTTGATGACAGAGGAATCAAAAGCGAGGTGGCATCTGCCAAGTATGAAATCGAGTTTGAGGCACCGGATGCACCGGAGATAGACCCTGACGGAGGTACATTTGGTGCACAGACAGACATTACAATCACAGTACCTGAAAATTGCAAGGTATACTATACCTGGGATTCGTCAGATCCGAGTGCTGCATCAACAGAGTATACAGCTCCAATACCTGTTCCTGAGGGAAATAATGTGCTTTCTGTTATTGCGATAGACCAGAATACCGGAAAGTGCAGTGATATATACAGATCAAGATTTGAATTTTATATGAATTAATAAAAAACACGCATGAGTTGATTAATCATGCGTGTTCTTTTTAATGAAATTATCTGTTATGGCTGTAAAGCCTTTATTGTATCCGGATTCTGTGTGGATGTACAGTACTCTTTGTTCGAGACAAAATCTGTGAAATACACATACTGTGATGTTACGTTTATGTTGCAAAACTCACCCTTAGCAAGCTCTTTAAAGCCGGTGCCGTCATTTTTTACAACACACAGTGCCGGATTATCACCACCGCGCTGATAGAATATCAGACTGCCATATACATTGTAATGCTCAATATTGGCCTCCGTTAAAACTACAGGATTTGGATTGTTGATATTGACATGGACAATCGCATTGTCACGATTTACATCCATGTAGTATACATTTGTGTCATCCAGCACAACCGGCTTGTAGCAGTTGCAGTCGTAGAATAAGGCTTCACTCTGTGAAGCAGTGTCATATCTGTATAGCTGTCCGTTTTTTGGATTATTATAATAAAAATACCGGTCTGATGTGTTGCAGGTAAACAGATAGTGACTTTTTATTTTCTTTTTTTCTTCTCCATCTATTCTGATACGGTATAGAGAGGTAGCTGTTTGTGTGTCATAGTGCAGATAATATATGTAGTTACCTATCAGGGATGCATAGATGCATGGGTCAGGATCCAGCACGGTGGAGCCGTGGCCATTTCTTTTTATGCGGCAGAGGCTGTTCCTGTCATATGAAAAGAAGGTCTGGCTTGTGATTTTCTGATTGTTGTTTCTTACGTAATAGACATAGTTTTTATCTGCGTTTATGTACATGGCTGTGTCATTGCTCAGTTTATGTATATTGCTGCCGTCTAAGTTCATGGCATACAGCCTGCCGTTGTCATTTGTATTTGAGAAAAATACTTCACCGTCACTTTCACAGAAGAGTCCGGCATTGTACAGATTACCTGCAGTATTGCCATTTACATAGGATGAATTAAGCTTTACCTTTGATACAAAATGGTATATAACAAGGCCTGTGATGCATATTAAAATTAGTGGAATAATTATTTTTAGATATTTTTTCATGTAATTCTCCCGAGGGTATTTGATATTTATGCTTAGATATTAACTAAATTATATCTATATATGATAAATCTTTCAAGGATTACTTGCCTTTCTATAAAATTTGTAATAATATTTTATTATATCTTTTTTAGGAGACAATGATGGAAGATTTAATGAAATTAAGAGAGTCTATCGATGAGATAGACAGTGAAATAGTCAGATTATATAAGGAAAGAATGGAAATCTCAAAGCACGTTGCCGAGTATAAGATAACTACCGGCAAAAAGGTCTTTGATAAGGCAAGAGAGGATGAAAAGCTTGAAAAATTATCGTCTCTTGCAGAGGATGAGTTTTTAAAGCACGGTATAGTTGAGCTCTTTGAGCAGATTATGTCGACCAGCAGAAAGAAGCAGTATCAGCTTATGACTGAGCACGGCATAGTGGAGAAGGAGGACTTTACAGAGGTGGAAAGCCTTGATTTTTCCAATGCAAGGATTGTATTTCAGGGAGTCGAGGGCGCATACTCACAGCTTGCCATGAAGACATACTTTGGCGAGAACTGCAATGGCTACAATGTGGATACATGGAAGGATGCCATGGAGGATATCAAGTGCGGAAAGGCTGATTATGCGGTGCTTCCTATAGAAAATTCATCAGCCGGTATCGTATCGGAAAACTATGATCTGCTTGTTGAGTACGACAATTACATAGTTGGCGAGCAGATTATCCGAATTGACCACAGTCTGATGGGACTTCCGGGCGCAAAGCTTTCTGATATCAGAACAGTGTACTCGCATCCACAGGCACTTATGCAGTGCTCGGACTTTTTTGATGAGCATAAGGATATCAATCAGGTAGCTGTCAGGAATACAGCTTTTTCAGCAAAGAAGGTAAAGGATGACGGAGATATCACACAGGCCGGCATAGCGAGTCATATCTCAGCTGATATATATGGTCTTCAGGTGCTGGAGAGCCGCATACAGAACAATAAAAACAATGCAACAAGGTTTATAATTGTGTCGGCTAAAAGGGTATGCCGCAGGGATGCAGACAGGATAAGCATTTGCTTTGAGACTCCTCACAAGAGTGGTGCACTGTATCATATGCTCGCCCACTTTATATACAATGGAATCAATATGTTAAATATCCAGTCGCGGCCGATATCCGATAAGGCCTGGGAGTACAGATTCTTTGTCGATTTTGAGGGACGTTTTACGGATACGGCAGTGCAGAATGCTCTAAGAGGCATAAGGGAAGAGGCAATTGCCCTTAAGATTCTTGGTACATATTAATAAATGGTTCTGAATAGAAAATGATTGTAATATTAAATACCGGAAATTCTGTAAAGTAATAAAATAAATGCATAAAGAGTTAATCCTTATGCATTACATACCGCTTGCGGTAGAGTTAAAAAGATTTAACTCTACCGCTTTTTTTAATTTAAAGATAAGGAACATAACTAAACTAAAAATAGCTGGTGTAGAACTAATTGATAGTAGATAGCTCAGTCCCCAACCCTATATACATATTTTAGCAAAATATTATTAGCTGGGCAATACATCGACAGTTTATGTGCCAAAAGCTTAAAACTCGGCATTTGAAACCAAAGGAGAAAAACTATGGGTACTATTTATTGGAGAGGAAGATCAACAGATGGAATATGGAAAAGCAAAACAGAAGCAGCGAGTTTCTTAGAGCTATTTAAAGAACCGGATCTTGAAAAAGAGATAATAAATTCTTATGAATACTCTGTGTATGATCATGCTGTTCTTGAAAAGTATGGAAAAACTGAGGATGATGTGGAATTTCAGAATGAAGATGGAGACTTGGATTATGACAAGTTACAAGCATTCATAGAACAGCAGCCAGACTTAACAGACAAAGAGCTGTGGGAATTGATTATGAGCAGGACAGGACAGGCATACTATCAAACATTTGAAAGAGACAGTAATGGAGAAAAATCGAAATAGATGATGCCGATTTTGATAGTAATGGTAAGTATATGTACTAATCGTTGGTATGTTAGCTTGAGAGGTGTATATCATGGGCAAATACATAGGACAAAGAGAAATCTGTAAAAGACTTAAAACTGAAAATCATCAGTTACCAAAATTGAATGACATGATTTATACAAAGTATGAAGGTACAGAATGGCTTGATGATCGTTACATACATATAACATGTCAAAGTGGTGGAGATTGGTTGATGATTACATATAAAAATGAAAAGAAAACAGACTTGTATGTAGGCTATGATGGACACAAATACGTTAATCATTATATCAATGGAGTACTCGAAGGGGCACCTTCACCAATCCAAATCCTAGAGAAATTAGAAGCTATGGAGCGTGAATTATTTGGCTAAATACATAGGCAGGGAGAAATTATATAGCCGTGTTAAAGGTCTTGGGTATATGTTGCCGGATATGGATGCAATGTTGTACTCAAAGTTGGTAGGGATTGAATGGCTTGAATTGGAACATATAGAATTATCGAGTCAGCAGACTGGTAACTGGATCAAAATTTATAATAAAGATACATGCAAAAATGATGTTTATGTAGGATTTAATGGTCATGACTACCAAAAACATTACATAAACGGAAAATTAGTACAGGCAAAAAAGGTTTTATAGCTGTGAGAACAGCAAAATATAATATACAGCATCAGATGATGCGGAAAAGAGGTTTTATGATGAAAAAAATAGTAATTAGTAACTTAAAAGGCGGAGTCGGAAAGACTACTACAACAGTTAATCTTGCATATTCATTTATGCAGCTTAGAAAAAAGGTTCTTGTTGTGGATGCTGATCCACAGGCAAATACAACACCATTTTTTCTCAGCAAGAAAACAGAAAAATCAATAAGGAATGTATATATGCAATCCCAAAATGTAAAAAAATGCATTTACCGGACTAAATATAAGGACATAGATATTATGCCGGGAAATACTGATCTAATGGAGGACGATGTCAGCAAGGCTGATATATTAAAGAACGCATTGGATATCATTTCCGATAGATATGATATCTGCTTAATGGATACAAGACCAGCTTTTGAGCAACTGACAATGACTTGTATTTATGCAGCAGACATGGTACTTACCCCGGTATGCCTGAACAAATTCTGTCGAGATAACTTATCAGTTGTACAGGAAAAAATAAGTGAATTTGGTTGTGATCAGATTGAGTGGAATGTATTTGCAACAATGGTTAGATCTAACAGAAGGGCACAGAGGAAGATATACGAGGATTTAATAGGAAAGCATGATTATCCATTCTTAAATACCTGTGTAAGTGCCTCATCGGCAGTAGATGATGCACTCATCATGTATAAGCCTATGTTAAAACACCATAGCAAGAATGCGGTAGCAAATGACTATATGGAACTGGCATATGAAATACTGAGTGCTTCTGTAGGAGGTGGCTGCAATGGCTAAATTTGGAGACGTATTCAAAGGAATCGATGTCAAAAAAACTGACAACAGACCGCGGAGTGAGACAAGATGGCTGCATTATACCAAGCTCATAGACAATACAGACCAGTACAGAAAGAGCGCGACAGAGGAAGATATAGTAGCATTTGCTGAATTGATCAAATCTGCTGGTAAGGTCTTGCAGGATTTACTTGTCCGTAAGTCTGGCACTGATACATATGAGATCATTGCAGGACATCACAGGAGACTTGCCTGTAAATATCTCGTAGAGGTTGAGGGATTAAAGGAATTCGAGTTCCTGCCGTGCAAGGTGGAAAATGTGGATGATGTACAGGCAGAGTTCCAACTATATGCCACTAATGGCTTTATGCCTAAGACTGACGCAGAAAAACTGCATGAGATAGAACGTATCAAATATCTGCTTGATACATATCCGGATCAGTTTAAGCAGGTGAAGGGAGGTGGAAGAACGGTTGAGAAGATTGCACGTATACTCAATATGGGAAAGACTACGGTTGGAGATTATGTCACTAGTGACCATATTTATATTAAGTCTTATATGGACATATATTCTGTAATTAGTATTAAATCTAATATTTCTCCCATATATGGGACTTGCGGGAGCTGCGCTCCAGTTTAAATGACGCATGTTATCGTTTAACAGGTTATAACATGAATTAGTCCCATAAATGAAAGAAAAACTCAAAGGCAAATGACAAGCTATTTGATGCATTTGCCTATGTAATAGCTCAATGAGAGCTTAAAATACTTTGATGATAACCAAATGGAACTTTGCAATATGTATATGAATGATCAGAATTACGTGCAAATGTCTTAATAAATATGTCTTGATCAAGTTAAAGATCTTGCTTATGACATATTTCATAGCAAATTTGATTACCAGCGTATGAATTAAATTATGCATAGCATATACCTACCTTTCTTATAGATTTGCAAAGAGTATGATTTTTTTTTGTTTCGTTTTTTACAGCACGTTCATCTCATTGCACAATAAATATGGATTTTGTAAAATTCACACTAAAACACCGGCTGACTAATTTGTTAGATTCTTTGGTACTAAAAAAGCTAATTTGATACAAAAATGAGAATTTAATATAAAAATAAAAAGCTGTAATGAAAGTCAGTGGAGGTAAATGGAGGTAGAAGCAGTTAAACGAATGTGCTACCATATAATTGTGATAAAACATAAAGAATTAATCGGAGGCAGATACCAGCCGGTATATATGCCTCTTTTTTATGAGCAGCACAGAAAAAAATATCTCTACATATTAAGTATCTGAAATACTCAGCATTTTCTATTAATGAACCGTAGACTTTTTGTGATAAATTCACAAAAACACTCCAATGGAACGTTTTAGTGTTGATTTGTGTACTCCATTGGAGTACTATATAAATACAAGGAGGGGTTAAATGAACGAAAAAAAACATCTTACATATGAAGGTTCAGTAATAGAACATTTATCTAATGACGAGGAGATATCAATAAAGGACATGATTAAGTCTCTTGGAATGACACAAAAAGAGTTCTCCGATACATTTAAGATACCAATAGGCACATTAAGGCATTGGATATCAGGAGAAAGAGAATGTCCGGAATACACGAAACGTATGCTGGCTTATATAGTTGCAATGAAAAAATTTGAAGATGGTAATGGAGGTACATTATGAAAAAAGCAGGTAGATTTGCATTATGGCTGATCAGTACGATAGTAGCATTTATATTGGCGATAGTGATCATAATAGCTTAGTGGTTTGTGCCAAGGCTGGCAAAATATTATTTTGTTTTAAAAATCACAGGACTGGATAAAGTGTCAGAGTCAAACATGAAATGGTATTATGATGATCTTGAGCAGTATAATACGGATGAATATTATAGTAACTTTAATGAAGCAGAATAAGGGGGACAGGCTTATGTTTAAGAGAAATTTGAGTTTGGTTATTGCTGCTATGCTTGGTGCTGTGTTGATAGCATGTGGCAGCACAGATACAGCAAAAACAACGAAAAAAGCAGATACGGAAAACACTGAAGCAGTTACAGAGCTTGCAGAGGATACGCAGTCTGAAGAGACTGCACTTACTGAAACGCAGGATAACACAGAAACAGCGGATGGCACAGCAGCGGACTCTGAAAAACAGCAGGATAGCTCATCAGATACAAAAAGTTCAGAAAAAGACAGCACATCTGCAAAGCAGGAAACAGCAGGAAAAGATAAAGCAGCTTCAACTAGCAGTTCTTCAGGAAGTAAAACGTCATCCGGTAGCAGCACATCATCAGGCAAATCAGATACAGCTAAGCCGGCATCAGCTGCAGGCAGTAAAGGTACAGACAGCTCAGCAGGCACAGCGAATAAGCCGGCCGCTCATACCCATACATGGGTAAAGTATGTGGCCAATACAATTCAGCACAAGGAAGAGGGCCATTATGAAACGAAGGTTGTAAAAGAGGCATATGATGAGCCGCAGTATGACTGGCATAATGTATGTAATAAGTGTGGTTATGATATGGGAACTGATGATTGGAATGTAATAAATCATGGAGATATTTGTGATGGAAGTTACAGCTGTATACAAGTACAGGTCGGAACCATTCATCACGATGCAGAAACAACCCAAGTATGGGTAGTGGACAAGCCAGCATATACAGAGTATGTGTATGGAGAGAAGTGCAGCGGATGCGGTGCCACAAAATAGGGTGGTAGTAAGTGGTAGTAGATATCTTTTTCATGGTAGTGTAATATATAATTGATAATAAAGGAATTGTACAGAGGTCTCGTGCAGTTCCTTTTTTGTTACAAATTGTAAGCCAAATTTAACACAGCTTAACAGGAGGGCAGGATGAAAAACCTTATATCACGTCCAAACATCATGCAACGGGCGCCTCCATAAGCATTAGAGTACAGGGATTGACCATAACGGCCGGTCCTTTTTTTATGCACAAAATAAAGGAGAAAATAAGCATGAAAAAACTTAAAAGAGTGCTGGCACTGGCAATGGCAGTTATATTATCAGTGCCAACATTATCAACCGGGACAGGTTCCATACCTGTAAAAGCGGCGGATGATTCAATTGAGCTTGTGGTATCAAATGAGTCAGCTAAATATGCCGGTTATGAGACACATAAGATGTCTGTGGGAGGCAATTATGCATACTGCATACAGCCGTCTAAAAAGACACCAGAATCAGGAACATATACTAAACATTACGATGTAGCAACTTATATGAAGACTCCTGGCGATGAGACAGCAGCGGAAAATTTAAGACATATAGCATATTACTGCTGGGGAGCACCGGGCTTTAATGCAAGTAATTTTCCAGCCACATGGTATGACGGCAGTGCAATGGATGATGACAAGTACATTGCATTAAGTCACATTATCCTTGCAGATGCAGCTTCTTATGAAGGTGGCGAAGCTATGCATGGTTGTAATTCTTCATTTAAAAACTGGGCATATCAGAATGTACTTGGGTTTAATGCGGCCGGAGAACTTATTAATGAAAACGCTCCAAGATTTAAACTTACATGGCAGCCGGTTCCGGATTCATTTAAAATCTTTGTTCTTGCAACAGCAAAAACCCAGAACATACTCAGTTATGAGTACACACCGACAGGTACAGTTTCATTAAGCAAGTCATCAGCTGACACAGGAATCACATCAGGAAACTCATGTTATTCACTTGCAGGAGCTGTATACGGAATTTATTCTGATGCAGGCTGTTCAGCTCAGGTTACTACACTGACAACTGATGCAGGCGGCAATGCAGCTGCTGTATCACTGAATGCCGGAACATACTACTACAAGGAGCTTACAGCTCCGGCAGGATATGCACTTGATAGTTCGGTACAGTCATTTACCGTAACAGCCGGACAGAATACAGCGCTCAGTGTATCAGATACGCCTACTAACGATCCTGTAAGAATAAGCATCAACAAGGTAGACAATGAGACCGGTGACAAGGTACAGGGCGGAGCGAGTCTTGAGAATGCAGAGTTTACTGTTAAATACTATGCAGGCTATTACCATGCAGGCAATCTTCCGACAAATGCCACACGAACATGGGTTATCAAGACGAAAAAAATAACCAGTGGTGATAAGACAGCATATATAGCTGCATTAGATGATTCATACAAAATATCTGGTGATGAATTATATAAAGGATCAAATGGAGTAGCTGTATTACCACTCGGCACAATCTCAATCGAAGAGACAAAAGCTCCTGAAGGCTACAGCCTTGAAGGTGCATATCTTCAGGTTGGCGGAACCGGAACCAAAATTACAGGCAAATATGTAGCCCAGATTACACAGAACGGCAATCTTGCCCAGTTAAAAGGTGGCAACACCTTTAAGGTAAGCGACAAAATCAAGCGTGGTGACTTCAAACTCACAAAAATACTTCAAAAATGAATAAAAAACATTTCCGGAAAGACTGGATGACTTGCATGGCACTGCAGCCCTGCACATATCAGTCCAAAAATATGGATATATTTTTAAAGCAGTCTAAAAAAAGTGACATATATGTCATATGCAGGAAAACCAGTCCATAAATGTAGATATATATGGCATATACCAGTCCAAAAGAATGCAGGCATCCGGTAAGCTCAAATGCAGTGTTTAAGGCAAAAAGGGCATATATTTAAACGCTTTTATATACATTCTTATATCTTACCTTTTCTTTTACTGGAATTAATTCTTATCTTTTCCCATTAATGAAAAAGAAGAATTAAAAGGGAAAAGACAAGCCATTTATTAAACAAGTAGCTTATTAATTTACGAATGAGTTTGTGTAGCATAGCTACAGTCTAATGCGGAATGTAAGAGTAATATTGCATATGTGTACTTCAACAGTTAAGACGATATTATAATCGCCTAAGAAATATGTCTTGATATTTCTGATAACTTTGCTTATCATGCATTTCAATATCAAATGAGCCAAAATCCTAAAAATTATGTCTGACATAGTGTTACGTCTCCTTTCTGCTATTTATTTGCATAGAAGTATGATTTTTTTTAATTTCATTTCTTTGTTTATGATAAATATGGATTTTGAAAAATAACGTTAAAATTGTAAGAGTTATTTCCTTGGCAGATGTGCATTAAAAGTTACAAAATCATCATAAAAGTCTCATTTATGGGAGTTCAGAGATATTCCGGACGGAAAAGGACCGGTAGTAAGTGAAGGTAAATGGAGGTAGATAGCATATTTTTTAAGTGGTATTATATAATTGTGAAAAAAGATAAATATTGCACAAATATAACTTTGTGATCACAGTTAAAGAGCAGCATTTTGTTGTGCAACTCCTACAAAAACAATCCAATGGGACGTTTTTTACTTGACAAAAACACCCCATTGGATTACTTTATAAGTGAAGGGAGGATATATATGGGAAATGAAAAGACTGACTGGATGATATATTCAGACCGGGAAATGAGTGTTATGTCTGCACAGGAAGAAAAAGTATCCTTCAAGGAACTGATAAAATCCCTGGGGATGACACAGAAAGAATTTTCGGAGACATTTGGTATTCCAATGGGAACCTTAAGGCACTGGATATCCGGTGACCGTGAGTGTCCTGTATACACTAAAAGAATGCTTGCATATATGGTAGAATTAAAAAGACTGGAGGCAAAAAGGAATGAAGAATAAGATTTTGCGTACTATTCAGAAGGTATTCTGTGCGGTTATGATGGTTGTTGTGATCATTATTTCAACAGTATTTATATTAATAGCACCTATAGCGAAAAGGGTTATCAGACAGAATATATTTGCAGCTATTTTAACCGGCGGTGATATTTACAGAAATCATGATAATGATTTTGAAGATACTTTCAATGAAGCATATCAGTATTATGATACGGAGCTTGAGGAACCTTATTTTGATTTTGATAATCAGGAGGCATTGCAATGAAAAAGAAATTATTAATCACGTTACTGGCATTGACAATGGCTGTTTCATCAGCAGCCTGCACAAGTTCAAAAAATACATCAAAGACTGATAAAACAGAAAAGAAAGCAACTGAGAGTGTGGCAGAAAGTGTTACGGAAACATCTACAGAGAGCACAGCAGTAAATGAAGCAGTAAAAGGGCAGGAAAGTTCAGAGGTATCTGATACAGCAGCCGGTGTGAATGCTGATGACAGCATTGCTGCAGGAGCTGCCATGACAGACAGCAGGGCAGATTCAGATAATGAAAGCTCATCTGCCGGAACATCAGCTGATAAGGAAAAATCCCCAAAAAAAGCAAAAGATAATAAAAAATCTGCTTCATCAGCTTCAGCTGTAAGCAGTAATGGCAGTACAGCATCCAATAACGGCAGTACAGCATCAAATGCGGCCTCATCAAATCATACTAAGCCGGCATCAGCTGCAGGCAGTAAAGGTACAGACAGTTCATCCGGCACAGCGAATAAGCCGGCAGCTCATACTCATACATGGGTAAAGTATGTGGCCAATACAATTCAGCACAAGGAAGAGGGCCATTATGAAACGAAGGTCGTAAAAGAGGCATATGACGAACCCCAGTATTCTGCAATGGTAGTATGCGGTTGCGGAAAAGCTTTTAATACAGTGGAAGAGTGGGCTGATCATCAAATAGATGATGATTGCATTTGGGGATATAGTGTAAAAAATGTAGAAGTAGGAAAAATTCATCATGATGCAGAGACAACCCAAGTATGGGTAGTGGACAAGCCGGCATATACAGAGTATGTGTATGGAGAGAAGTGCAGCGGATGCGGTGCCACAAAATTACAGAAATCATGATAATGATTTTGAAGATACTTTCAATGAAGCATATCAGTATTATGATACGGAGCTTGAGTAACCTTATTTTGATTTTGATAATCAGGAGGCATTACAATGAAAAAGAAATTATTAATCACGTTACTGGCACTGACAATGGCTGTTTCATCAGCAGCCTGCACAAGTTCAAAAAATACATCAAAGACTGACAAAACAGAAAAGAAAGCAACTGAGAGTGTGGCAGAAAGTGTTACGGAAACATCTACAGAGAGCACAGCAGTAAATGAAGCAGTAAAAGGGCAGGAAAGTTCAGAGGTATCTGATACAGCAGCCGGTGTGAAAGCTGATGACAGCATTGCTGCAGGAGCTGCCATGACAGACAGCAGGGCAGATTCAGATAATGAAAGCTCATCTGCCGGAACATCAGCTGATAAGGAAAAATCCCAAAAAAAAGCAAAAGATAATAAAAAATCTGCTTCATCAGCTTCAGCTGTAAGCAGTAATGGCAGCACGGCATCCAATAACGGCAGTACAGCATCAAATGCGGCTTCATCAAATCAGACTAAGCCGGCATCAGCTGCAGGCAGTAAAGGGACAGACAGTTCATCCGGCACAGCGAATAAGCCGGCAGCTCATACCCATACATGGGTAAAGTATGTGGCCAATACAATTCAGCACAAGGAAGAGGGGCATTATGAAACGGAGGTTGTAAAAGAGGCGTATGATGAGCCGCAGTATGACTGGCATAATGTTTGTAATAAGTGTGGTGCTGATTTAGGTGATGGATTGGATGGTGGTGAAGCGCTTGCTAATCACGAAGATATTTGTGA
>ENA-OQIZ01000081-OQIZ01000081.1-human-gut-metagenome-genome-assembly--contig:-NODE-81-length-78081-cov-25.081292_pt1 | contig 78081 bp, 52 predicted proteins | sample MGYA00242593_ERZ504758 | MGnify/ENA primary metagenome ERZ504758 (study PRJEB26092, sample SAMD00036364) | human gut metagenome | host: Homo sapiens | study: EMG produced TPA metagenomics assembly of...
CGTGTGGATAATATCTTGCCGCAATGGGGGGATGCCATTGTTTGGAATGAGTTCCATATGTCCACGGAATTTCCAATTTATTGGGATTAATTTAAAAAAGCCACACACACTTTTTGTCCTATAAGCCATATATTGCACTTAAAATCAAATAAAGAGCGATAGTAATACTAATCCCGGTGATCCGGCTATAGTTAGTACTATCGCTCTTTTTAATTATTCAGTTGTAAGCTCTATGCAGTTATAATGCAACATTTAACCTCTACACACTATTTAGCTGCAAATGTTCTCTACTCTTATTTGTTAACCAACGAATTTACGAGCTGAGTCAACTCTTCTATACGTTGTTTCTGTTCTTCCAATTGAGCGCTTTGCGTATCCAATTTTTGATTTTGCGACTGAATCATGGACTGCTGATCGTTAACTACACTACGGAGACTATCGATTTCCTGAGCCATCGCTTGGCTAGATCCGTAGTTAGTTGTCTGACCGGCACCAACACGCCAAGTTACACCGGCGTTAACCATGTTTTCACCGCCACCAAAGGAACTGCCGAGGCTGAACATCATGTCGCTATGTGGACGATAGAACGCACCAACTGCTACTGCATTCGCACCTTTGTAGTTACCCACACCGGCTGCAAATTCCCATCTTGTCGTCGGATTGTAATCTAACGGATGTAAAGCTGCAAGAGCTGCTGCACCGGCACCGACACGGTTCACACGGTTATCCAGTTTGTTAATCTGATTACCTAAATAGTTCATATTGGAACCGATATTCGTTACCGCACTATTTAACTGACCAACATTGACCGCATCAGTTTCAGCTTCACCGGCTACTACATCATGAATCTGATTTTTACCCATGCTGATAGTATCACTAGTGAGCTTAATATCTGATTTAGCTGCATCAGTAGTCTTAATCGTTACACCATCCGTATTAACCGTAGTATTACCCGTTACAAGTTCCGTAGTCGTTACACTATCAGTACCGATAACAGTTGCTGTATCACCAGAACCTACAGTAACACGTTCTAAACCGGAAAGTTTGGATGATAATTTAACTTTAAAACCTTTAGTTCCGTCATTCACGACACCAATATTGCCCTCAGTCAGAGGTTCCATCGCTCCACCGGTGATACTTAAGGTTTCAGCATTACCGACTTCAATTTTTTCTTCGGTATCGCTGATAAACTCACGTTTAGCATTTTGAATGGCCTCAATATCGGTATTAATGTCACCGATTTGAGTTCCAATATTATTTACCGCATCACGCAATTGTCCTTCAGTTGCGGCACGGTTTTCCACGATACCGTTCGTTTCAGGCTTCCAAGTCGTATTGTCGAGACCTGTAATATAGTGACCTGTCTTATCCGGATTAATCAGATTGCCCTCTTTGTCTTTCGCCGTATCACCTTGCTTACCAATAGTGAGCTGACTACCTTGGGCACCAATTGTTACTTGCCCATTAGAGCCATTAACTACTACTTGATTATTGCCTGTACCGGCAGTAATATTCGATGTCGTACCATCAACTACTACTTGTTGCCCCGGTGCAGCTGCGTTATTCAATGTAATTTTATCATTCAAATCAATAGTATTTGTCTTAACTCCATTATCATCAGTTGTTGTGTTAATAGTAATATTTTTACCGGAAGATAATTTACTGTTGGTAGCCTCTTGAGTTAATTTAGAAGATAACTCTTTAAGCTGTGCCACGTTAACGGCATCATAATCATCAGCACCACCGGCCACATTCGTAATACGACGACGATTAGCTGCTACAGTATCATCACCGATTGTGTATTCAGCATTGCCTACGGAAACCACACCATTTTCCGCTGCAAAAGCTTCGTTTGTTAAGTAGGCTTCCGTTTTCACACTATCAGGAATATATGCTAAAGAATTTTGCCCCAAAGCGACTGAATTATTAGAGGCAACACGCGCTTTCTGACCAATAGCAATACCATTATTTACCGTGCCTGTTCCATCCAAGGTATTAGTAATTGCATAGGATCCAATAGCAATTGCATTATCGCCGTACGCACGCGCCCAGTGCCCAAGTGCCGTTGCTTCATTACCATTAGCATACGCCTGTTTGCCTAATGCCGTTGCATAGTTACCTTTACCAATAGCCATTATGCCGACTGCCAAGCTATTCGTATCATGTGCTTCAGCTCCGGCACCTAAAGCAGTCGTCTGATAGCCAAATGCTTTAGCCGAGTTGCCAAGAGCAATTGAGTTCATTTGTTCTTTGCCTGCTTCAACCACAGTGTCATCATCTACAACTGATGTACTATTACCCGGCACACCTTGCACTGGGTCAGTAGAACGTATAGGACCCACATAAGCACTTACACCAATTGCTAAACCATTATTAGCACTACGTTCAGTAAGGGCTCCATAACCTAAAGCCATACTTTGATTGCCGTTAGCTTTTGTTTGAAGACCAATAGCTACCGTATTTAATTCATTTGCCTGCGTTTCACGCCCAATCGCTATCGAGTCATTTCTCGTTACTTTAGCCGAATAGCCGATTGCGACGGACTGATTAGCAGCCGCAGTAGCACCATACCCCATTGCTACTGCAACTGTGCCTGAAGCGTTGCTCCCAGCCCCTGCAGCAATACTCCAGCTGCCTGACGCACTCGATCCATTACCAATAGCTGTATCAGCTGACTTAGTAGCTTTAGCATTTACACCGGCAGCCAAAGCACCTGCCCCTGTAGCACCATCATTACCTCTATTTCCCGCATCAGTAGAATTTACCGAAAAATATCTTGTTTTATTAGTATCTAGTGCACTAGTTGATGCTAAACCACTTACTTTATAAGTCGTTCCATCATTACGAGTAAAGGTAATCGTATCGCCACTCAATGTAGCACTATCAGTTATTGTATCTTTTGCATTAACTTTGTACTGAGTATAACCCGCACTCGTATCTTTATCTATGCTGCTGATATTAGTGCCTGCAAGCACTTCAACTTTGGCAGCTTTAAGTTGGGCTATATTAACTGCGTCAGTATCAATTGTCCCGGCTGCCACATTAGTAATCTGACGGGTAAGACCTTCTTCACCATTACCAAGCGAGAGTGACCCCATGCCGGCCATCCACGGTGCAACCATCAATCGATACTTCATACCGGCATCCTTAGCCGCCTGTGCATTTTCCGGAGTTGGGTTCTGATAATATACAGCAGCCGCCGCATTCCATGCGTCTAACGCAGTCTGCATTTCAGGTGTAAAGTTAAAATTAGTTTCTGTAAGAGGATCATAACTAAGAATATTCTCTCTACGATCAGCAACAGAATAACTTCCCAAAGCAATGCCATTAGGAACTGTATTTCTCGTTTCTCGTCCAATACTTACACCGTTATCGGCCATCTCTGTTGCCGATGCCAAGTACCCAATTGCAATACTATCTATATTAGCAGCCTCAGTAAATCCACCAATTGCAATGCTCTGATAGTGCTTCGCCTTAGCTCCTCCACCTATGGCAATAGACTCTACACCGGTAGCACCATCATTATCTTTATTGCTTTCTGTTGAAGAATTTACAGAAAAATAAGAAATTTTATTAGCATCAACCTTACTATCTATCGCCTTCAACTGCGCTATGTTAACAGCATCCGTATCTTCGGTACCGGCTGCCACATTTGTAATTTGACGAGTTTCCTTACCTTTTATACCAACACTGACCGCACCACGATTACTGTTCCAAATAACAGAACCTGCGTTATCCGTCTGGAATTTAGTCAATTCATCACCGGTTAAGCCTGGTACATAGCCAAATAATTCACCGGCACCACGATCAGTTTTAGCATACGCACCTAGAGCAACAGCTGTATCTTTACTTGCATTGGCATAACTACCTAGACTCAGCGCATCTTCAGCAGACGCAATCGTACCTTCTTCAGCATTGCCTTTTGAGGTGCTTACAGACTGGTTAGCAATGTAGATGCCTTTACCATTTTCAGTTGTACCACCAATACGAACACTGTTGAGGTCTTGCAAGTCTTTGGCTAATCTTACTTTTAAGCCACTGTCGCTTGCTACAACACCGATATTATCTTCCGTTGTAAGTTGATCTGCCTTAGTGATGCCACCGGTAATTGACAAGGTTTCATTAAGCTTCTTAGCAATGGTTACATTTTCTGTGTCACCTGTGAAATTTAAACCATCATCCATGGTTGCAATTTCATGATCTGTACCGTCTTCATCTTTGTAAACAATACGTGTGATTCCATCTGTACCATCAAGTCCATTTTTCCCGTCTTTAACGGTAATATTGGCACTTGTGTTCTTTCCATCAGCACCATCTTTACCAGGTTCACCAATAATAGTAATACTACCGGCTTCGCCGTTTTTACCATCTGCACCAGGCTTAGTACCAGCTACTAGGTCTTTACTCATCTTCAAGTCGTAAACCTTCTGGCCGTCAACATCTTGCACAGCCATAGTAAGGTTGCTAGATCCGATGTACTCACCTAAAGCACCATTTGCACCTGCAGTCGGAGCATCGCCATTGAGGGTAACTTCAGTATGTTTTGCACCTTTAATAGCACTATTCAACTGACTTACGTTGACAGCATCTGTATCATCTGTACCCGCTACTACATTAGTAATCTTCTTGCTACCTGCATCAATGCCTGTTGTAGTAACAGATGGACCATTAGTGATTATCAAGCCTGTTGTACCAAGAGTTACCGCATTACCAACTTTAACACTATTTAAGCCTGTAAGGTCTTTAGCCAACTGTACTTTCAGTGCATTATCGCCGTCTTTTACAACGCCTATATTGTTATCAGTCAATAAGCTGTTGCCATCGGCATCAGTTGCTGTTGCACCACCGGTAATATTCAAGGTCTGACCATTGCCACGAGCAATAGTAGCTGTGGTATCATCACCTGTGAAGTTCAAAGTTGTCTTACCGGCATCTTCAGCAGCTTCAGCCACTTGTTTTAACTGTGCCACGTTAACGGCATCAGTATCAGCAGTACCAGCTGCCACATCAGTAATTTGACGGGTGATTCCTTTAGAAACATCGCCCACCGATACCGATCCGGCTGTGGACTGCCATGTATACAAAGCTTTACCTGCTTCAGCCAATGCACTTTGTTTGCTGTCCAAATCTGCCTGAGCTGTAGCTAACTGAGCCTGTGTTGATTCAAGAGATGCTTTTATTCCCTGATATCCCGCATCTTGTTCATACGAATTATCCGGATACATGGAAACAATCATATCAATATTAGCTTGATATTCAGCTGCCTTAGCGGTTAAATCATTTACCGTTGTTTGTGCATCAGTTACTTCCGTCTGTAAGCTCTGATACTGTGTATTACTACCTAAAATACTATCCGCATCGGTAATTCTACCGGATGGGTCATAACCTACAACACCCTTATCTGTACGAGCCACAGAGTTAGCACCAAGAGCTACGCCACCCTTAATAGTAACATTAGCATTTCGACCAACAGCTACTGCATCACTAACAGTTGTTTCAAGTGCGGAATCTGCGGATCCAATAACAACATTATTATTGACACCGGTTAATGTACGATTATCACCAATTACAACAGCAGTCGTTGTATCTTTTACAGTATTATTAGAACCGGTCACAGTTACGTTATCTACATTAGTTGCTGTATTATGATAACCGGTCAACGCATTAAACTGACTAATGTTGCTACTTGTCCCCTTCAAGGTATTGTTCACACCAATGATAGAAGATGTACGGGTGTAATCAGCCGTGTTAGCACCGCCGATAGCTAAGGTCGCACCACCACTTTTAGAGTCTTTAATCACAGTTTGGAGCTTATCCACCATAGCATCTACGGAATCAGCGCCACTCGTTGGCATAGAAATAGAGGTAATAGAGTTTGTGATCTTATTCCCGGCACCAAATACTAATGAACCGTTAGTATTATCCGTAATATTGCCTAAGCCAACAATAGTATTTGCAATACCCTGATAAGACGAACCTATTGGTACACCAAAAAATTCAGGTAACTTTTCATTAGATCTAACACTATTTAAAGAGCCCAATACAGTAGCACCAAAGTTTTGTGCCCCATAAGCACCGGTATTCAACCTACCACTACCATCAAAACCACCCGTAGCAATAGAGTAAGAGCCCATCATAGTCGAAAACAAGCCTTTATTATAGGTATTCGTACCCAAGGTAGTCTGATTTACATGAAAACTGGTGTTGTTATCAGTAATTTGTTTACCACCCATGGTGCCTCGGTATACACGATCCCCAATATCAATCGAACCCGTACGGCCAAAAGCATTTGTGCCGATAACGATAGATGTAGCTACTCGGCTAGCATCAGTCGGATTATCATATCCACCGGAACCACGCTTAGGCCAATTCGTTGGATCCATTCCCAATAAGGCTTCTTGTTCACCGCCACCGGTGAAGGCTACGGCTCCTTTACCGATAACAATGCTACCATCCAAAGCAATATTTTCCGAAACTTTAGCATCACTACCGATGACAATACTGCCCTTGCCGCCGGAATAGACATTGGTCCCCAAAGCTATGCCATTTTCACGTTGAGCTACAGCATTCGGGCCAATAGCAATTGAGTTTGTGCCTTTAGCTCCGTCATTATTCTGGTTAGCTGCTAATTCAGATTTTACAGAGAAGTATTTAACTTTATTAGCCGCCAATTCAGCTGTTGTAGCAATACCGGTTACGGTAATAGGAGCCCCTTCATTTTGAGTAAGTGTTAAAGTATTATTTTCTAAAGATGCTCCCGTAAGGTATGTATTTTTTAAACCGGTCACGGTAATTGGATTATTATCAGAGTCAGTCAAAACTAATGTACCATCGGCACCAACATATGTTACTTCGCCTTTAGCTAAAACTGTATTTGTATCTGTTGATTTAATTGTATACGTTGTTGCACCATCATCAGCCACATCAGTAGTAATCGTTACATTTTCGCCTTGTTTCAAGGTTACTTTATTTGCTTTCAACTGAGCTACGTTAACAGCATCTGTATCTTGAGTACCGGCTGCTACACCTGTAATCTGACGAGTAATATCATTGGCTGCATCACCAACAGATACGGAACCAACTGTAGAGGTCCATGTAGAACCGGTTAACGCTTTAGTGCTAGGATTATATCCATCTACGCCTTTATCAACGCTTGCCACAGAATTAGAGCCTAAAGCTACACCACCATCAATAGTTGTATTTGCATTTCGACCGATAGTAACCGCATCACTTGCACTCGATGTCATTACAGAATCAGCCGAGCCGATAACTACGCTATTAGCCGCATCAGATACCGTACGATTTGTGCCGATAATCGTTACATTATCTACATTAGTACCGGTATTTTTAAAACCTGTAATGTAGTTGTATTGGCTAATATTGTCACTAGCACCGGTCAAGGTGTTATTAACACCAAGGAGGGCAGATTGTTGAGTATAATCAGCCTTGTTGCCGCCACCGATTGCAAGAGTCGAGCCACCACTATTGGACGACTTAATAGAATTCATCAATGTTGTCTGTAAAGCTTTAGCAGAATCTCCTGCAGAGCTTGGTGCTGCTATTGTTGTAATGGAGTTAGTAATTTCATTACCAGCACCAAAGATTAAGGAACCATTGGAGTTAAAGGTTCTATTAGCCACACCTACAACACTATTAGCGATACCGGATGAATTAGACGCAGTAGCAGACTCTATGCTATTCAAAGAACCCATAATGGTAGCACCAAAGTTTTTCCCTGCACTAGAAGAAAAACCACCGCCATTATAGTTACTACTGGCAATCGAATAAGCGCCCGTAATCGTTGCAAATGCACCACCATTATAACTATTCGTACCTAATGTAGTACTATTAATATTTACACCTTGTGCTTTAGTATCAGCACTATCAACCGTTACATCACCTAATAATCCACGATAATTATGCGAACCAACCATAAGACTACCTGTACAAGCATAGGTATTTTCACCTATAGCAATACCAGTTGCTTCTTTGGATGGATCATTCGGTATTTGAAGAGTACCGAGCCAATTACCTGCAGTGAACGTTGTTTGTCCCATAGAGAATAGATACTCTTGCATACCTGACATGTTTTCAATTTTCGCATTTTGACCGATAGCAATACTTCCGCTTTGATCAACGTAGTTATTAATATTGGCACCATTACCGATAGCAATATCACCGCTACCTTTTTTACCATTACTATCTGAAATACTTGCTTTACCGATAGCAATACTATTATTAGCAGCTGTAGTCGATTGACCGATAGCTATACTATTAGCACCGGATGTACTGGATTTACCGATAGCAATTGCATCTGTACCGGTTGCGCCATTATTATTATAGTTAGTGCCATTAGCCGCAGAATTTACCTGGAAGTAATGAATCTTATTAGCTTCAACTTGAGCGGCTGTTGCTAAACCACTTACGGTAATAGGTGTACCTTCAGTCTGAGTGAGAGTTAATGTCCCATTGTCAAAAGCTGCACTAGTAAGATATATATTTTTATCTGTAGAAGCAATCTTATAATCTGTAGATCCATCAGTGCCAGTTGTAGTCGTAAGTGTGACATTATCACCTGCAGTTACCGTTACTTTATTAGCTTTCAACTGAGCTACGTTAACGGCATCTGTATCTGCAGTGCCAGCTGCTACGCCAGTAATCTGACGAGTGATATCATTTGCTGCATCACCTACAGATACCGAACCTATCGTAGAAGTCCATGCAGTACCGGATAATTCTTTTGTACTAGGATTATAACCGTCTACACCTTTATTAACACTAGCAACAGAATTAGATCCTAACGCTACGCCATCATCAACAGTCGCATTAGCATTGTAACCCATAACAACAACGTTATCTGCTGTTGTAGTTAAAGTAGTATCAGCTGCGGCACGAAGCGCAGTCGTAGTTTCTTTATTAGCACGACCTAAGATAACGCTATTATCGGAACCTGTTACAGTACGATTATCGCCAAGAAGAATAGTATTGTTAGAGTCTGCTACCGCATTTTCATTACCTAAGTTAACAATTGATGTAGAGCCACTAACCGTGTTATTACTACCTGTTACAGTTACATTAGTTACACCGGTTGCCGTATTGTTAAAACCGGTTAACGCGTTATATTGAGCTACGGAATCCTCAGTACCTTCTAAAGTATTATTAACACCGACGAGGGCCGATTGTTGCGTGTAATCTGCCTTGTTGCCACCACCAATCGCCAACGTGGATCCGCCACTATTAGCATTCTTAATACCTTCTATTAAACCAGTTTGTAAATCTTTTGCCGAACCATCAAGCGAAATATCTACCCCTTCAATTTTGCTTACAGAGTTAGTAATCTCGTTACCCGCGCCAAATATTAAAGATCCATTTGAATTAAAGGTACGATTTGCAAAACCAACAACGCTATTGGCTACACCTGATGTAGTATTTTCAGCAGTAGAGGATTCTACACTGTTCAAAGAACCTACAATAGTAGTTCCCAGATTTTTGCCGGCATTATTCTCATCACCACCGCTGGCATAGTTACCGCTTGCAATAGAGTATGAGCCTACAATAGTGGCAAAAGCTCCGCTGTTATAGCTGTTTGTACCTAAAGTCGTACTATTAACATTAACACCGGTAGCACGGATATTGGCACTATCTACATCAACATCGCCTAGAGTTCCACGATAATTATGCGTACCAATCATCAAACCACCGGTACGAACGAAGGTGTTTTCACCAATCGCAATGCCGGTAGCTACTTTCGAAGGATCTTCCGGAATAAATGCCATACCGCCACCAGGTCTATCAACTATATTATAATTAGTTTGTCCTAGCCCAAACATAAATTCTTGCATACCGGCCATGTTATCAATCTGCGCATTTTGGCCTATTGCAATACTAGCACTTTGGTCTACATAGTTATTGATTTTTGCACCGTTACCGATGACAATATCGCCACTACCCTTACCACCATTACTATCAGAAACGCTTGCACCGTTACCGATAGCAATGCTATTATCTGCAGCTGTGCTAGCTTTACCTATAGCAATAGAGTCTATCCCTTTAGCTCCATCGTTATTATAGTTAGTACCACTAGTGCCTGAATTAACTTGGAAAAAATGTACCGAACTTCCGCCCGAACTATTACCGGCAACAGCCATAAGCTGTGCCACGTTAACAGCATCAGTGTCTTTCACACCGGCTGCAACACCTGTAATCTGACGAGTTGCAGTTGCTGTTCCATCACTACCAAGTACACCAACAGATACAGCTCCCAAAGTAGATTTCCAAGTCGCTGATGTATCCGTAGAAGCAGCTTTTGTGGACGGATCATAACCTGCAACACCATAATCTACATTAGCCAATGAGTTAGAACCTAAAGCTACGCCATTATCTACGGTTGCATTAGCATTATGTCCAAGGATAGTTGCGTTGGATACAGTTGTTGCCATTTCTGCATCAGCAGACCCGATGACAACGTCATTAGTCGCCCCGTCAATTTACGTTTATCCCCAATTACAATATTGGACGTCCCATCTGACACAGTATTGCTGGAACCGATTACATATGTGCCATCCGTATTGGTCAAAGTATTTTTTGCACCGGTAATAAAGTTATAATCACTGGTATTGCCGTCTGCACCATTCAACTTATTGCCAACACCGGTAACAGCCGAGAAACGAGCATAGTCTACTGTATTAGCACCACCAACAACCAAAACTTGACCACCACTGTCACCTACCGAAGCAGCTAAAGCTTTAGCCGTAGCGATTGGATCAGTCGGATCAACATTACCAACATTAAAGGTTACATTACCATAAGAATTAGTTACCGCATTACCGGCACCAAAAATAAGTGTCGCATTGGCATTCTGCGTGGCATTAGCTGCACCAACAATAGAATTAGCAACTCCATCAAATTGTTGAGTTCCAGCTGCTACAGTATTCAAAGAGCCTACAACGGTAGCCATAGCACCTTGGAAACTACCGGAAGCAGATTCAACCTTAGCACCTGCACCGGCAGCTACAGAGCCAACACCTTGGGCTCCGTCGTTACTTTTATTCCCAAATTGTGATAATGCACCATTCATATCATTAACACTGTAATACTGATCAGCCGCACTTACCCCGGCTGTCATCCCAGCACACAGTGCCAACACAGAAAGAGCCACGCCAATTTTCTGGCCTGACTGGCTATGTGTAGATCCGGCTTTGCCATTACGTTTGGCCAACTCAGATACTACTACGTAACTGTTTTTTACTTTACTCCAAATGACTTTGTACTGCTTATTCATTACAGAACCTCCCCATGATAAAAAAATCACAGTAAATTCATTTTAAAAACCTTATTAATACCTCAAAAAATATCACTTTTATTTATCTTAATTCTATAATTTGTGTTTATAACTGTCAATTCAATTCGTATATTTTCAATGTTATTTTTTCATTTTAAACTCATTAATATAGTTCTTATTTCAAGTTTGATATAAGAAGGTTTATTATGTCCATCAACACGCAATATAAAAGGATTTATTTATTTTTTAGTTCCAATTTATTATAATCAAATCGCAATAATACGTCACAACTTTTATTCATTTACTACTTTAATCAGTAAATACGCATGAAAACTTCATGTTTTTAAAATGATAATTTTCAGAAAATATATTAATAAATAGTTACAATATATATTAATGAAAAGTTTTTACTATAAATTCACTAATCCATGTTAATTTCATTTTATTCATATTAATTCTCTATGATTTTTTCACAACAAAAAAACTCAATGTATAGCTTATAAATACGCTGGCTATACATTGAGCTTGTACACACACTATTTAATTGAATACTCCGAGCTTTTTAACTCCACTGGTCACATTTCAAACCGCCCAAAATAAATTGCAAAATCTTCTTTTGCAGGCGATACCACTCGTTCTCTTTTAACTCTAACAAACTGCGGTTAACCGAGCTGCTGCCATTAACGATAAATTTAAAAAGCAATTCCGCTTCATCCTGTTTCATATTTAGCTCTTTCATGAGCACCGGAACGATCTTAGGGCTTTCATACTGGTGGATTTTTTGAGCGATAATCGGAGCCACATCCGCATCTTTTACGAGGAATCTGTATTTTTCAAGTTCCAAATATTTATGACACGGCGGAAATAAAGAGCTGTCCTTCGGTAACTCCTCATCCCCCGTCTGATTTAACATAATTTGCAACTTCTTAAGCGATCCCTGCTTTTCTTTGGGCGTCATGGAATTGATAAGTTGCAGGCTATCGTTAATAATATCCTCCAACAAGTCATCAATGGTGTTGTAGTATAAATAAAACGTTCCTCGCGCAATATGCGCTTCCCGACAAAGTGCGGTAATGCGGATGGTCCGAAAATGACTGGTTTTCAGCATAAGCAGCAGTGTATCTTTTATATGTTCGCGAGTATCCGTTGATACGTGTCGTTTAGTTCCTGTTTTTTCATTCGAGCTTTCAATCAAGGTAAATCTCCATCTCCTTACTGTTGAAATCATAGCTATATTATTATCTCTTATTTTATCATGGAGACTATTATTTCTGTGAAAAACCCGGTCAACTATAAACACATTTCAATTTCTGTATATTTTTTACAAAAAACGCAATTTATGTACACTTTTTATTTTCTGTTCATTGCTTTCTAACAATCAGCCAAAGTATAGACATATTTAAATTTCTGCATATTGTTTCTAAATAGCCCGCTCACTATAATAGGATACACAAGGTACACCAGAGATGTACCAAGGTTTGTATTCCTTGAAAGGAGATTTCAAAATGGAACTTTACAAAAATTTTGACGGCAAAGCCCCTATGATTGACGTTAATGACACAGCTATGTTGCTTATTGACCACCAAAGCGGTCTCTTCCAATGTATTAATGATATTGATTTCTTGCGTATTCGCGACAGAGCGATTGCGTTAGCTGAAGCAGCTGCATTAGTAAATATGCCTGTTATTACGACGGCTTCCGTACCCCAAGGTCCAAATGGTCCGTTGATTCCGGAAATCCATGAAGTGGCTCCGCATGCAGTATATGTAGCACGTCGCGGCGAAGTAAACTCTTGGGATTGTAAAGATTTCGTAGATGCTGTAAAAGCAACCGGTAAAAAGACGTTAATCATCGCCGGTACGGTAACAAGTGTATGCATGGCATTACCGGCTATTTGTGCTGTTAATGAAGGCTATCGCGTATTTGCAGTGCCTGACGCATCCGGTACGTATTCCAAAGAAGCTGCTATGGCCACTATGATGCGCCTCACCCAAGCAGGGGTTGTGGTAACTGACGCCGGTGCTGTATTGGCAGAATTACAGCGCACATGGCATACACCTCAAGCCGACAAATGGGCTCAAATTTGGGGTCGTATTTTTACAAATTATCGTCTTCTTTTAGAAAGCTATGCTAAAGCTGTAGAAGTAACAAAATCCGGCGAACCAATGGACAACGAACGCGAAGATTAATTTTGCGCCGCCCCACTTATTAATCTATAGCAAGTATAAAAACACCTCCTCGTTGATTAATATATGGTAAGTCTAAAACAAAGTAAGGAGCAGTAACGAAATCGAGTTTTTAAACTCACATTTCAGTTACTGCTCCTTATTAATTTCCTTTTATTTCACTACAACCGATACTCCATCAGGAATGACAGTTATTGATGCATTCTTCCCTTTTATCTCCATAGCACGATTTAAAGCTTCCGCAAATGTAAAGGCATGTTCAATATGCATGTCTTTTAACATTTGAGGATCACACTGATCAGTCACAACAATGACTGTAAATTGGTCAAGAATTCGTGCTAGAATTTGCATTTCCCACTGATCCGGAATTGTTTCATTCCGTGGCACCTTAGCAATGCGGTCAAGCAGTTCTCTAGGGGTTTTGACCGCCTTTAAATTATCATATAGGGATTGACCGCCGTGCCCATCATTGCAGGCCGCAATCATAATAATAACGCCATCTTTATTGCATGTTGCTTCAGCGGCCGTCATCCCTTTAACCGCTTGATAAATATTCTGGTCCAACGGATAGCCGCCATTAGTGGTAACAACAATATCAGCGGGTGCCTTTGGTACGCTGGCAAGTTTTGAAACAAATTCACAGCCTACTTCATGGGCTTTTTCAGAATCGCCGGCAAAGGCATTGATAATATGCTTTTCAGAATCGATAACAACGTTTAGGATAAATGCTAAATTAGCAGCTTTAGCAGCGTATTTCATATCTTTATGAATAGGGTTGTTTTCCAATATACCGGTCCTGGCATTTGGGCTATTTATAAATTCAGCACAGTGATTGGCCATGACTGTAACCGCTGAGGCAATCCCCGGTAAAATACTCTTACGACCTCCGGAAAAACCGGCAAAAAAGTGCGGTTCAATGAAACCTTCGGCTATGAGTAATTCTGTTTCTACAGCTAATTTATTGATGATACACGCACCGCCTGACGGCAAAGTACCAATTCTCGCCATTTGCGAGTCATCACCGGATATATGATTTACAATCTTTTCATGGGCTACGATGTCCGGACCGAATTTATCGATCATTTCTTCCTTGGTTGTGGGTCTGTGAAAACCGGTAGCCACGAGAATTGTAATATCAATGGCAGGATTCACCTCACGGATTCGACGCAGCAAAATCGGCATGGTAATCTTACTTGGTACCGGTCTGGTATGGTCACTGGTGATGATGACCATGTTCTTTTTCCCTTTAACCAGGTCTTCTAATTTGACACTGCCAATCGGATTATCCAAGGCTTGTTCCACTAATGCTTCTTCAGGTGCCGTAGCCTTATATTCGGCTGAGCCGGATTCTAAAACGCCTTTGAGATTTGCTTCCGGCACCTGGATTGAAATGAAGTCTTTTGAGTATGGTACTTTAAATGTGCGCATATTATAGCCCCCTAATAGATATAAAACCTACGCCCTAAACCTCCATGTGATATGAGTGACAAATAATTTTTGAAAATATATTCATTTTTCTTATCACGAGTTAAATATATCACTCGTCAATCAAATTTGCAATAATTAAATCAAGTTTAGACCATAAAAATAAGCCCAATATACATCATTTCAACGAAATGAATATATTGAGCCTATGCAAAGTTTAAGTTAAACCGTTTTTATAATCCGAAAATCCAGAACACGCCCAAGCGCACAAAGCTGAGTGTGAGCACCCAGAACGCCAAGAAATGAAGGGTACCTTCGAGACCCTGACCTAAACGGTTTGCCCCGGATTTAAATACGATATCGCACCAACACATACTATGCCTCCTATCAAACTAAACTGTCACTGTGACAGGTAATCAATCATTCAATCTTGCCTAATCTCACCTATGTTTTAGATGGTTTTATTTTACTAAATTCGTCATCGTTTCACAATCGAAAAATGACCATTTTGCAATCTTAATATAACCCTATGGCTATCCTTTAGTATTTTGCATCTGTGATATAATAATAACAATAAATTGCATTAACGAAAGGATTTTTCATGGCTATCGACATACTTTTACTTGAAATGATAAAACGCATCAGCTATGCCGTCATACTGGGGCTCATCGTTTCAAGGCTCAAACTTTTCGACCGTCTCATGGTCAACAAACTATCGTGGTTCGACCGCATCGCCTTTACGGTCATTTTTTCCAGCATCGCCATCCTCGGCACCTACGGCGGGATTCCCATTCAGGATGCCCTTGCCAACTCGCGCATGATTGGTATCATGGCGGCCGGTCTCATTGGCGGCCCGTACCTCGGCACGTCCGTCGGTATCGTGTCCGGCTTGCACCGCTATTCGTTGGGTGGTTTTACGGCCCTTGCCTGTGCCATTTCCTCCATCACCGAAGGGTTCTTGGCCGGTCTTTTTCAAAAATACTACAAAGGCAAGCTCATTCCGTGGCCGATTGCCCTCGGTATCGGGTTCTTCGGCGAGATTCTGCAGATGCTTATCATCTTGCTCGTCGCTCAGCCCTATGACCAAGCATACGCCCTCGTAAACAGCATCGCTGTACCGATGACGATTGCCAACTCGTTAGGCCTTGCCCTTTTCATGTATATCATCAAAGCAGGCCTCTACCAACGGACGCAGCAAAAGGCGAATCAGAGTCAAAATATCTTGTCCATCGCCCGCGAAACGGTACGTTATTTCCGTAAAGGTCTTAATCCGGATTCGGCCAATGCGGTTGTGCAAATTATTAAAAAGCACAGCCCCTACGACGCGGTGTCTATTACGGATACGAAGCAGGTTCTCGCCTATATCGGGGCCGAAAGCAATCACCATGCGCCCGGCATGAATGACCATTTGACGCATGTAACCATCGATTCGTTGACGTCCGGTACGATTCATATCGCCTACTCGCCAGCTGAAATCGGTTGTACCCACCCGAACTGTACGCTCAGCAGTGCCATTGTGGTACCGCTCATGATAAAAACGCGTATCATCGGTACGTTGAAGATGTATTATACATCGCCGTCCTATCATCCGGATTCGTCGGATATTGCCTTCGCTCAAGGTCTGGCTGACTTATTTTCAACCCAGCTGGAGCTGACGGAAATCGACTACCAACGTCGTTTGACCGAGGCAGCGAAAATGCAGGCATTACATACCCAGATTAATCCGCATTTTCTGTTCAATACGCTGAATACCATTTCCTCATTGATTCGTACCAATCCGGAGCTGGCAAGGCGTTTGCTCATCAAATTCTCGCAAATTTTCCGTTTTACCTTGCAGTATACGGGCCGCGTTATTATGTTTGAAAAAGAATGGGCTCAGGTCAGCGGTTTTCTTGAAATTGCCATTGCCCGCCACGGCGATAAGTTATTCGTAACGCATAATTTGGACCCCGCTATTTTCAGCTACGGCATCCCGTCCTTAACGCTGCAACCGATTATTGAAAACTCCATCAAGCACGGTCTCCAACCGCGCGAGGTGGGCGGTTCCATCGCCATTGAAGGAACCATGACGGACACGGATATTATAATCACCGTTACCGATGACGGCGTCGGTTTCCAAGGCGACCCGGATTATTATCTGGAACATCCGCCACAAGGTCATATCGGACTTAGCAATGTGCATCACCGCTTGCGCGGTCTCTACGGTGCCCCGTACGGTCTTGAAATTACTTCGGTTCCTGAAGAAGGCACCACCGTTGTTATCCGCATCCCTAAAGTTCAACCGGAATCCGATCCGACACCGGAACGAACGGAATAGAAAGGCGATTCTATGATTCGCACCATCCTTATTGATGATGAAGCGCCGGCTCGCGACGAGCTGCGGTACTTACTCACTACCAACCACAGTGATGTAATCGATATTATCGGCGAAGCCGACAACGCTACGGCCGCGATTTCTTTAATTACCCGTGAAAAACCGGCTTTAATCTTCCTTGATATCCATATGCGCGGTCTGTCCGGTTTGGAACTGGCTCAAGTCATTCACGACATTTCACCGGATAGCAAAATCATCTTTGCCACGGCCTATGATGAATATGCCCTCAAAGCCTTCGAGCTGCAGGCTTTAGACTATGTGGTAAAACCGATTGAAGATGACCGTTTGGCTAAAGCGGTTCAGCATGTGCAAAAATTGGTGGGAGCCACCGGCCATACGCAGTCACACGGCACCGGAGCCGCCGGTAACGCAGCCGCAAGTAATGGTACAACCGCTAACCATGCAGCCGCTAACAATGCTACATCAGTTGCGGCCACCGGAGCCAAAAGTGCTCCCGAAGCTATCAGCGTAGCCGGTGCAAAGCAGAACGACGCAAACGATCAAAGCATCAAGCCTGTTATCCGCAGCACTAATAAACTGGCCGTTGATGACGGTGCCCACATCATGCTCATCGACATCGACAGCATCAACTACATTACCGGTGAATCGGGCCGTCTCGACGTTCATACCGATACCGGTAAATACGGCTCCAATAAAACGCTGACGGAGTTACAGGATCGCTTAAAAGGCACATCCCTCTTCCGCGTTCACCGCAGTTATATCGTCAACTTAAATAAAGTGCAGGAAGTCATTCCGTGGTTCAAAGGCACTTATTGGTTACGTTTGCCCCAGCAGACGGCCAAAGGCCAAGAGCTCGTAGATATTCCAGTGAGCAAGGCACAGGTTAAACTGATTAAAGAATTGTTGGGCATCAGCTAAGAAAGCCGCGGACTATAAGACAACGACTTGGACTATACGACAAAGCATCAAATGCTTAATTAATAAGCTAGCCTCAACAATCAGCTTCAAACATTTTAACAATATACGACAAATGCCATAGGCATCGTTACTACGGTTTTCACCGAGCAACGTGTCTATGGCATTTTTTATCTGCTTAACAGCATAATTTAAGGGCGTACATTTATGTTTGTAAGCTATTAGTCGTTTACTTTTTAGCCTATTAACGTTCGATTAAACGTTTTCAGGTTCCATATCTTCGAGAGTTTCCTCTTCGATATCAGCTTCGGTACGGAAATCTTGCGGCTGTTTTGCCAAACGAATCCAGCTGCGAACCGCTTCAACCATAACGACTGCTACCAAGATGAACATGACTACACTAACGCCAACGAGCATCCACTGACCTTCCGGAATGTAGTTGCCGAATACGTTTTGATAGTCAGCCATAACAGTGATGATGGCAATGAAGAAACATGGAATCATCGTTACCCATGCATAGCGTTTGTGGCCAAGGTGCATGATAACCGTTGTACCGATGGCGAGACCCATAGTTGCTAAGAGCTGGTTGGATACGCCGAATAATGGCCAAATGGTACCGATGTTACCTTGTAATACGAGGTAACCCCAAGTGAAACATACGAGGAAGGACGCAATGTAAACGCCCGGTAACCAGTGAGCGTCTTTCATTTTTGGCCAAGCCATACCCAATAATTCCTGCACCATATAACGGCTTACGCGAGTACCGGTATCGATCAAAGTCAAGATGAACAAGGCTTCGAACATGATACAGAAGTGGTACCAGTAGCTCATCAAGTGAGACATGTTAGGAATTTTGGAGAAAATGTGAGCCATACCAACTGCCAAGGATACAGCGCCGCCCGGACAGTGCATCAAGTCTTCCCCTACCATCTGGGAAAGCATTGGCAATTCTTGAACTTGAAGACCCAATGCGGAGAAAGTTTCCGTAGTGGAGTTAATTGCAAAGTAATCGTTTGGATGTAAGCTGGTTGCTGCAATCAAAGCCATCATAGCGATGAAGGCTTCAGTAAGCATCGCACCGTAACCGATTGGGAGCATTTCTTTTTCATTCGTAATCATTTTAGGAGTTGTACCGGTAGATACGGTCGCATGGAAACCGGACAACGCACCACAAGCAATGGTGATGAATACGAATGGAACTGCGGAACCGCTAAGTACAGGGCCACCGCCGTTTACATAGTCGGAGAAAGCTGGCATTTGAAGAACCGGCATAACAAGAATAATACCTAAGGCTAATGCACCGATGGTGCCGACTTTCATGTAAGTGGACAAGTAACCACGTGGAGCTAATAATAACCAAACCGGTAGAGCGGCTGCGAAGAAGCTGTAAACAGCCAACATGATTTGAATGGATTTACGATCCCAAGTGAAGTAAGGGGCCAAAGAAGAATGAGCGATGTCAGGACCGTATACAACAGCGGCCATGATTAAAGCTACACCGATAACAGTGGCTTCACGAATTTTGCCCGGGCGAATCCAACGAAGGTAAATACCGATGAATACGGCGATAGGAATCGTAGCACTTACTGTGAAAAAGCCCCATGGGGAGTTTTCAAGGGAGTTGGCAACTACGGCTGCCATACCGGCCATCGTGATGATGAGCAAGAACAAAGTAGCAAGCAACGTGCCCATACCGGCAACGCTGGAAATTTCGGATTTTGCAATATCCGCAATGGATTTACCGTTATAACGAACGGATGCAAAAAGCAACACGAAGTCGTGAACGGCACCGGCTAATACGGAACCAATCAAAATCCAGAGCACGCCCGGTAAGTAACCGAACTGAGCGGCAATTACAGGACCAACCAAAGGACCGGCACCGGCAATCGCTGCAAAGTGCTGACCGAAAGTAACCCATTTGTTGGTTGGTACATAGTCTACCCCGTCATTAATCGCTACCGCCGGGGTTGTGCGATATTGATTTACTGTTAATACTTTAGCCGCCACGAATGACCCGTACAAGCGATAGGCAATTACGAGTATGAGGGCCGAAGCAATGACTAAATAAAGCCCGTTCATTTCCATAAACATAAACCTACTAAAATAAATGCAATAAACTATGCTGTAAGATATTTTATAACCTATCTTTATCTGATAGCATTGTATGTTATTTTAGAAAAGGCGTAAACGAGTTTTCGATGAATGGAACAAAAGAGGCGGTCAATAGAAATAAGACCGCCTCAAAGGAAATAGAATTTATTGAGTTTTATCTTTTTACAAACAGCTATTGTATTTACCATAAATACTTTCTGCCGCAAAAAGTCTATTTAATACTACATCTGCTCAAGCGAATTTGCTTTCGCTACTCCCCTTTATCTTTTAAATGGCGTGTCGCAATCTCAGCCAGCTTTTCTATCAATTCCATATTTTCCCGATCTTCATCACTAAGCGATTTTACGTTATCTTTGTAGTCATCCCATGTCATAGCTAATTCCCCTTACCCAATAATATCCGATTTGAATTTATCCCAAAAAAGCGACACTTTCGTGCCGCTTTCGGGTAGGTGATGCCGCCATCACCAAGAGCTCTTAAGAGCCATATGCTACTGTTATACTAACACTTCTATTTATTAATAGCAATGAACAAACAGTTCATTTATGTAAAGTTTCGGTATATATATTGTAATTTTCTTTAAACACTTGAAAAGCTCTTATCAATTAATTATCGAAAATTAATCATAACGCGCTCTGATAAATCGCCAAAATATCTTCCGTCGTAAAGTTGGTATAGGATGTCGGATATCTGTTAGATTTTTCAGCAATCTTAGGCAACGCTTCAGCCGGAATACCCACTTCGGTAAGAGTTGTGGGAGCCCCGATGGATTTGAAATAAGCGCGCAACGCATCGATACCGGCCAAGGCCAAGGTGGCTTCGTTGGCGTATTCGTCTTCGCTGAGACCCCATACATTTTTAGCAAAGCGAACAAAACGAGGTAAATGATCTTTGTAAATATAACGAAGTAACATTGGATGTACAATGGCGAGGCCCGCACCATGCGGAATGTCGTAAAAAGCGGACAACGCATGTTCAATCTGATGGGCCATCCAATCCTGTTTTTTGCCAAGCCCCATAATACCGTTCAAAGCTAACGTTGCACCCCACATGAGGTTGGAACGAGCTTCATAGTCTTCCGGATTTTTAATGGCAACAGCTGCGTTAGCCATGATGTTTTTAAAAGCCGCTTCAATGAGGGCATCGCTCAAGTTGTTGGTTTCCGGCAAGGAGAAGTACTGTTCCATCAAATGGGAGAGCATATCGCAAATACCGTTAATCATCTGATTATGCGGCATGGAATAGGTGTAGACCGGATCTAAATAGGAGAACTGAGGGAACAGCGCATCGCCGTAACCGCCCATTTTCTTCTGCGATTCCCAATTGGTCACAACGCCGCGATTGTTCATTTCACTGCCTGTGGCTGACATGGTAAGCACAACACCAAACGGTAACGCATCGGTTACGTTTTCACGCTTCATAAACATGTGCTCCCACCAGTCATAGCCGGGCTCTGTTTTAGCCACTGCCGCAATGAATTTGGAGCAATCAATAACGGATCCGCCGCCTACCGCCAAGATGAAATCTATCTTATGTTCACGGCACAAATCAGCCCCTTCCTGCACTTTTTCAGTACGCGGATTGGACATAATACCGCTTAGTTCAATGACGTTTTTACCGGCCGCTTTAAGTTGCGCCATGACGTCGTCATAGATGCCGTTGCGTTTAATACTGCCACCGCCATAGGTTAACAGCACGTTTTGACCGTATTTTGCCAAATCTTGCTCTAATTGAGCTACACAGTCCTTGCCAAATACGATTTTGGTCGGATTATGAAATGTAAATGCGTCCATAGGTCTTAACCTCCTTGGTAAACAGGTATATCAATATAAATAAAACCGGCTGTGCTTGGCACAACCGGTCAAGTATCATACTTTAATTGTAAAATATATTATCGTTTTTGTCAGCCATTGAGTAAATCTACTCTATAGGTAATATGCCGCTCATAAATGGTCCCCGCTTTTGTCAGCGATTCGCCGAAATTAGGCATGTTCACATCATTCGGGGCAAATTGCGGCTCTATGCACATGCCGCTGTAAGGCCCGTAATGCACGCCGTCACGGCCGGTCTCATCGAGCCAGTTACCGGTGTACAATTGAAAGCCCGGCGCATTGGAATATACTTCCAGGGCTAAATCAGCTACGTGCATAGTCCCACACAAAGCCAGGTGTTTGGTCATATCCTCCCTATCGCTGAAACGGTGATTAACGGGTAGCGCAAACATTTTGCTGGTCGTAGGCAGGCGCAAAACATACTGATGATCATAGCCTCTATATTCCGCCAATTCTTCCTTATAGGCATTCAAATTGTTCCCTAAGGTACGCCATACACTGAAATCAAAAGGTGTTCGTTCTACCGAAGCAATATGACCGGTAGGGATTTGGTTTTCACCAAACGGCATGTAACGAATCGCGTCTAAGCGCAATTGGTGATTCGTTATCAACGGCTGTTCTTTAGGGCCTTCATTAGTGGTCGACGCCTCTGGTGCCTCCTGCAGAGCGGCAAAATTACGATTCTTGGTCACGCTCGCTAAATCGGTGCCGTTCAAATTAAAATAACTGTGCCCCGTAATATTAACTACGGAATTACGGGATGTCATATAGCGATACGTTAAATTCACGTCCGCCCCATTGACGATAATATCCAGTTGTACTCGCAAGTCGCCGGGAAAGCCGTCTTCTTCACTGCGCAACATCGTGGCCAACGTGATTTTATCATAGTTAAAGGCCTGTTTGGCGCTTTGCGGCACTAAATGCCACACGTCAAAACTCAAGCTGTTTTCACCGCTATGAAGTAAGTTGGGCCCATTATTCGGCTTCCAATGATACTCGGTGCCGTCAATTTCGCAGCGGGCGCCGGCAATTCGATTGGCAACCCTACCAACTGACGCACCTAAATAGGCCGTTCCTTCTTCATAACCTTGTAAGGAGTCATAGCCCAACACAATGTTGCGCTCTAAGGGTTTTACAATAAAGTCGACGATGGTGGCCCCTCTGTCGATTACGCGCAGCTTAATTGTATCCGATTCCAATTCATACATAGTAACAGGTTCACCATTAGCCGTTGTGCCCCAATCAAATCGTTTCATTACACCACCTCATTTACTCTATTCAGGCTGACGACACCCTACAGTCAAGCCTAAACCGCATTTTACCTCATATAATGATTAAGTCTTGCCTTTTACACCCAATAAAAGCAATGACTAACCGCCGATGCGCCACATGGCACGCTTAGGCGCTGCCATATCCGGCCCTTCATGCTGCTCACGACGCAGCTGCAATACATCTTTAATGTGCTCAGCCAATTCTTCGGAAGATTTACCCTGTCGCACCAAGCTGACCAAATCTGCTTCATCGTCACGCAATAAGCAAAGACGCAAACGCCCGTCCGATGTGAGTCGCACGCGGTTGCATTCATGGCAATAGCTGTGGCTCATTGGGAAAATAAAGCCCACCACCGGACCTTGCGGCAATGCGTAATACGTAGCCGGACCGAAGCCGGTTACCGATTTGGATTTTTTAGCAGCGGTCGGTTTATCGGCATTGACTTTATCGGCGTTGACTTCATCAGCGTCAAGAGCATGACCGTTTCCGCTTTCAGCGCCCTTTTTAGCATCCTTTTTCGCTCCGTTCTTTTCAACCGGAATCAGCGGCCCCCCGCAGATTCTGGTTAATTGAGCCTGCCATTCTTCAAAAGTAGGGCCTCTAAATGTCTGGCCTTGGAACGGCATGTATTCAATAAAACGCCAAATTACGGGCCATTTTTCCATATATGCCAAGAGGGATCGCACCATGTCATCGGACATGGGCTCCATCAACACGGTGTTTATTTTAACGGACGTAAAGCCCGCGGCAAGTGCCGCTTCAATACCTTCTATAACGGCCGATAACTCACCGATTCGTCCGGTTCGTATGTCAAAGGTATCTTCATCAACCGCATCAAGGCTGATGTTTACGCGATTAAGACCAAGCTTTTGAAGCTCCTTGGCACGCTTCCCCAGCAAACTGCCGTTGGTCGTCATGGATACATCTTCAAACCACTGACGCTCCTGCAATTTCTGGAGTAATTCGTCTAAATGCGGATAGAGTAGCGGTTCACCGCCCGTAAGACGCAAGGCTCGCACGCCCAGTTGATGAAACGCTCCCAAAACGGTGAGCCATTCATCGGGCGTCAATAAGTTCGTCTGACTTTCCGGCGTAATCGCCTCCGGCCGACAATAAGGACAACAAAAGTTGCAGGCTTCGGTCAGCGAAAGACGCACATATTCAATTGTCCGTTGCCAATTATCCTGCACCATACAATTCTCCTTTACACACTTCTGTATTATCCGGTACCGAATCATTCGGTACAGACTTATTAACTACCGATTTATTAACTACCGATTTATTAACTACTGATTCGGTAGTTTCTGCTTGATTCAAATCTGATTTATTTAAAATAAAATTAGTCGTTACTGACGGTCACTTCATCGCCGACGCGAATCTTGCCGCCTGTAAGCACGCGGGCAAAAATCCCTTGAGTCGGCATAATACAGGAACCCACCTGTTTTTGGATTTCACAACCGGAATGACATTCCTTGCCGATTTGTGTCACTTCAAGGACAATACCGTCGCCCACATTGAGCTTCGTGCCGACCGGCAACTCGTATAAAACGAGACCTTCCACGGTGATGTTTTCAGCAAAATCGCCGGGATTCACATCGGCCCCTTTAGCGCGCATCAAGTCGATACTCTGAATGCCGAGCAAACTAATCTGACGGTGCCATTTGCCGGCATGGGCATCACCGGCCATGCCGAAATCGGTCAACAATTCCGCTTCCGGAATGTTGTGTTTTTTCTGACCCTTTTTTTCACTTATAGAAATAGCAATAATCTTTGCCATATATATGTAAATCCTTTCTGTTGCATACAAGAATACGTCTATCATTAAAACCATAGCCACCATAAATCTAAACATGCACCGGTTCTAATAATCTATGTCTAGTATGCCACTGCAGGCGCCGGTTTGTATGTTGCACCGGCAACGCCCGCATTGATTGTTTTCAATATTCTAAACTTTATTATAACATGCTATAATTGAATTTAATACTGTTTAACAAAATAATGCCATATTTATTCAACATAATACCATCGAGTTCGAAACCATGCTGAATACCACGTAGCGTTGAATAAACAACAAGGGACCACAAAGCAATGTGGTCCCTTTATTATGCAAAAATTCAGACGATTTTAACCATCATCTTTTTATGATTGCTCAGCCAATTAACCGATTAATCTTCCTCTTCCACCGCTTCTTCGTGGTCCACGCCGTTGAAAATAAGGTTCAACACAACGGCGGTCAAACTGCCAAGGGTGATACCGCTATGAAGAATAACGGACGTCCAGCTTGGGAAGTTATGATAGAAGTTCGGTTCGGTCAAGGTTACCATACTCATACCGATACTTACGGCTACGAGCATCAAGTTATAGTTGCCATCGAAGTTTACTTTGGAAAGTGCACGAATACCGCTGGCAATAATCATGCCGAACATGGCAATGCCGGCACCGCCCAACACGGAGTTCGGAATGCACGCAACAATGGCCGCCATCTTAGGCACTAAGCCGAGCACCACGAGGATAAGACCGGACGTTGCCACTACGAAACGGCTTTTTACACGAGTTACCGCCAAAAGGCCTACGTTCTGAGCAAACGCCGTGTATGGGAAGCTGTTAAAAATACCGCCGAGCATGGTGGATAAACCGTCGGCCCGCAAACATCTGGCGAGTCCTTTACGCCCCATCGGCTTCCCTACAATTTCACCGATAGCCACACAGTCGCCGGTCGTTTCTACCATAACTACAAACATAACGATAATCATGGAGATGATGGCGCCCACATCAAAGGTCGGATAACCGAAGGAGAATGGTGTAATAAATGCCACCCAATCCGCTTGACCTACTTTGCTGAAATCGGCTACGCCCATGATGGTGGCAATAATAGTGCCGCCAATGAGCCCGATCAACACGGAGATGTTACTCAAAAAGCCTTTACAATAACGATATACGATAATAACAATGGCTAAGGTAATAAAGGCCAAAAATAAACTCATAGGACTGGCAAATTCAGGTGATGTCGGCTTGCCATACCCTGTAATCCAACGCACGGATACCGGCAATAAAGTAATACCGATAATCGTGATGATTGTACCGGTTACCACCGGCGGGAATAAACGAATTAAACGACTGAAATACGGCGCTATCAGGAAGGTAAACAGGCCGGCCACGATTATGGCCCCATAGATGGCCGTCATACCGCCTTGCGTACCGATAACAATCATCGGTGTAACTGACGCAAAGGTAACGCCTTGAATCATCGGAATACGAGCGCCCACTTTCCAAAAGCCCAAAGTCTGAATCAGTGTGGCAATCCCACAAGTAAATAAATCCGCGTTAATTAAGTGAATTAACTGTTCCGCTGACAAATGCATGGCCTGAGCCACAATAATCGGTACGGCTACGGCACCGGCGTACATGGCCAATACGTGCTGCAAGCCATAGGCAAATAGTTGCGTAGGCGGCAGCATTTCATCCACGGGATGTAATGACCGTTTTGTTTCTTCGCTCATGAGAACCTCCTCATACTAACAACCTGCTTAATACCTACTGATAATTATATACCCTCTTATATAATTATATTTTATACAGTTTCTATCAATAAGACAAATATCCGTACAGCAAATTCATAACTATTTTTTGTTGTTTAATAATTTATTCTTATTTAATGTTAACTATATATTTACCCTATTTATTAAACAATGATTGTTCCGTTTTGTCAAAATTATTTTTTTGAAAAAACAAAGCATCTCATATGAAAGTAATTTTGATAGCGGTCTCAAAAGAGTAAAGAAACTATTTAATCTTATCCGGCCGATCTGAAGGATGTCCTTCGCTGCCGTTCAAGAGCACGTTCATAAGCACGGCTACCAAGCTGCCCAAGGTAATGCCGCTATGCATTACGGTCTGAGCCCATTCAGGGAAGCGGGCAAAAAAGCTCGGATACACTAGTGTAATCATGCCCACGCTGATGCTGACTGCTACAATCATCAAGTTATAATTGCCTTCAAAGGATACTTTACCTAAGGCGCGAATCCCGCTGGCAATAATCATACCGAACATGGCAAGACCGGCTCCGCCGAGAACGGCACTCGGAATGGACGCAATCAAGGCCCCCATCTTAGGGAATAAGCCCAATACCAATAGAATAATACCGGAGCAAGCCACTACATAGCGGCTCTTAATGCCCGTTACCGCTACAAGCCCTACGTTTTGAGCAAACGCAGAATGTGGGAAGGTATTAAGTACACCCGCCAAAGCGGTGGAGATACCGTCAGCCCGGAGGCAGGCGGCGAGGTGCGGTTTATTGATCTTGCGCCCTACGATTTCACCGATAGCAATGCAGTCACCAGTCGTTTCCACCATAATAACGAGCATTACAATCAGCATGGACAAAATGGCGGACCATTCAAACCGTGGGAAGCCAAAATACAGTGGTGGCACGATGCCGACCCAGTCAGCGTGACCAACGGCACTAAAATCGGTATAGCCCATAAAGTACGCCACCATAGTGCCGCCCATGAGACCGATTAAGATTGATAAATTACTGATAAAGCCTTTAAATACACGGTACTCGAGCACCACGATGGCTAACGTAATTATGGCTAAGCCCAGATTGTGAAGGCTTGCAAAATCCGCTGAATTCGGATTGCCCCCGCCGGCCCAGCGAACGGCTACCGGTAAGAGCGAAATACCGATTAAGGTAATAATTGTCCCCGTTACAACGGGTGGGAAAAAACGAATCAATTTACTGAAATACGGCGAAATCAAGAACCCGATTAAGCCGGCCACGATAACGGCGCCGAAGATGGCCGTAAGGCCGAATTCTCGGCCGATAACCAACATCGGTGCTACCGAGGCAAAACTAACACCTTGAATCATTGGGATTCTGGCCCCTATTTTCCAGACCCCCAAGGTTTGAATCAAGGTAGCAATGCCGGCCGCCATAAGGTCGGCATTGATTAAACATGTCAAAAGTTCTGTGGAAAGGCCCAATCCTTGGGCGATAATAATCGGCACGGCTACCGCACCGGCATACATGGCCAGTACGTGCTGCAAGCCGTAAGCAAACATCTGTCCCACCGGTAAAATTTCATCTACCGGATTCACGCGCTTGGTGCCACCCGGCATTGTTACTTCAACCTCATCCGTTAGTGTTTCCGTAAGTTCATCGACGCCTACAGCGTTCGACTGCACTACTTCGGTTCTATCCGTTGTCATACCCCTTCAACTCCTTGCCTATCGTTTATAGCCTGTATGTTGCAAAGGAAGTCGCCGACGTTCTTCTTTATCAATATGACGGTATGCATTGGATATAGCCGGAGCCATCGGAATGCTGGCAATTTCGCCAATCCCTTTCGCTCCGAACGCCATTTGGTCCGGCGTACCCTTTTCAACAAAATGTACGGTAATGTCCGGCCGCTGTTTCGCTCTGAGTAAACCCAAGGTTCCATATTTAGTTACTACACGACCGTTATCCATTTTAAAATCTTCTGTTACGCCGTAGCCCATGCCCATCAAAGTACCGCCCTCAACCTGCCCCTCACAGGCTTTCGGGTTAATGACACGTCCTACATCAAAGGCTACGTCCATTTTACTTACAAAGTTTTTCTCATCGATTGTGGCCACGCAGGCGCCATAACCGTACGCCACATGACTTACCGGATGCGGTTTGTCACTGCCCATCGGGTCCGTAATGCCGTGATATTCACCGTAATATTCACAACCTTCCAGGTCTTTTAACGTTTTCCCCGAATCAAGCACAGCTTTTAGCTCTTGGGCTGCCACATGCGTTGCCTCGCCGGTGAAAACAGTCTGTCTCGATGCTGTGGTAGTTCCCGAATCCGGCGTTCTATCCGTATCCGGCGCCTCAACGATGACATCATCCGGCGAAATTCCGGTAGTTTCGCAGAGAATATGAGTGGCTACGGTACCCAAACCTTGGCCGATACAGGCTGCAGACGTACGAATGCGCACTTTACCGTCCCGTACTTCAAGGCGTACACGACCCGTATCCGGCAAGCCTACGCCGATACCACTATTCTTCATACATACGGCGAGACCCGTTCTAGGTGAAGCATAGTAGGCCTCTTTTACCGCTTCCAAACATTCAACGAGCCCCGTTTCCGGTCCCGCCAATTGCCCATTCGGTAAGGATTCACCGGGGCGAACTGCGTTTTTATAACGGAACTCCCAAGGATCCATGCCCACCATTTCGGCGAGTAAATCAATGTTAATTTCCTGACCGAACACGCTTTGCGTTACGCCAAACCCCCGGAACGCACCGCCCGGTACATTATTGGTATAGTAGCAGGTACCTTCCACCGAGAAGTTGTCATAGTGGTAAGGTCCGCCCGAGTGGGTGCAGGCCCTTTGTAAAACCGGACCGCCCAAGGATGCATAAGCACCGCCGTCTGACACAATAACAACCTTGCTGGCTACCAAATTGCCTTCTTCATCACAGGCCGTGGTAATATCCATTTCCATAGCATGGCGCTTCACATGAATGTCCAGACTTTCCTGTCGTGAAAACTTCACTTTCACCGGCCGCTTGGTATGCCAAGCCATGAGTGCCGCATGATGCTGCACGCTCATGTCTTCCTTGCCGCCGAAACCGCCGCCTACCAGCATGCTGTGAACATGAATTTCACTTTGATCGACTTTTAACATACGGCTTACTTCGCGTTGCTCATCATACACGCTTTGACCACCCGTATACAGGTTGAGTCCGCCGTCTTCACGCGGTTCCGCAATGGCACATTCCGGTTCCATGAACGCATGGTCCGTTTGCGGCGTCGAATAGTGACGGGTTACCACATATTTAGCCGCTTTAATGGCTGCGTACGCATCACCGCGATTAAGCACTTGATGGGATAGCATATTGCCACCACTGTGAATGAGCGGTGCATCCGGTGCCATAGCCGCTTCCGGCGTTAGAATCGGGGTCAGTTCCGTATAGGTAACGTCCACCAAATTGCACACTTCATCAAGCGTGTCCTTATGTTCTGTCGCCACAAGGGCAATGGCATCGCCTATATAGCGCGTCGTATCGCCTTCGGCGATGAGCACGTCCCAATCTTGGATGATATGCCCCGTTTTATTAAAAGGCACGTCTTTCGCCAATAGCACCGTTACGCAATCGGGATGGGCTAAGGCCTTGGAAATGTCGATATGTTCCACCACGGCTCGCGGATATTTACTGCGTACCGCTTTGGCATAAATCATGCCCGGCAACACCATGTCATCGGTGTATAAACCGGTGCCCAAGGTTTTTTCCTTCGCATCGACCCGATGGAGTAAGCTGCCGATTTTACCGGATCTGTCGCTCTCGGGAATCGGACTGTTTTCACGAAATAGTTTCGCTGCCAACAAAATGGCGTCTTCAATTTTTACATACCCCGTGCAGCGACAAATATTACCGTTAATCGCTAACTTCACATCGTCGCGGGTAGGATTTAAATTCTCATCTAACAATGCTTTGGCGCTCATAACCATGCCGGGAATACAAAAACCGCACTGCACGGCACCGCATTCACCAAAAGCATATACATACACGTCTTTTTCTCGCTCCGTCAAGCCTTCGATGGTCACAACCGGCTTATCCGCCAACTGTGAAACCTTAAGTACACAGGCTTTTACCTTTTTCCCGCCGGCAATGACTGTACAAGCCCCGCAAGCGCCCGCTGCGCAACCATCCTTCGTCCCCGTTAAGTGAAGGTCATCGCGCAAATATTGAAGCAATGTCTTGTCCGTTGCTGTTTCATGCCATTGTCCGTTAATTTGAAATTTAAACATAGGGTAAGCCTCCCTCCTTCAACATTGAAGGGTTATAGATAATAAGGCAGCTCCTTACTGAATGCACTTACTATCGACTGTAACGGGCTCGGTAATTTTTCAAGCGGAAGCACGGCTTCCTGCCCCTTAAAACGGAACCCCCATTCTTCACCGGCTTTGTAGAAGCCGTCATTTTCACTTGCCTGTAACCGCGCTTTGTCTAAAAAGAAGGTCAATCGATCTTTGTACGGTTGGCAAGGTTCGATGCAATTGCAGGCGCAGTTACCGCATTCATTGCACGCTTCATCAATGTGAATAATCAGTTTTTGACCATCCACCGTAACGAGTTCATTAGACCGGTTCGGGCAAACACGAACGCAAGTACCACAGGTTACGCGGCACCGGTAATCTTCACTGTGAGCCGCCTGAAAACCGGGCTGTTTCGCTCTTTTTATGCGCATAGCCTCGGTTTTGTGGAATTCCGGTGATAGCGCCACGGTTTGTGCCAACTTTTCGATGGCCGGTACATTTAACGCAGTAATAGAATCATAGTCTTTACTTTCTACGCGTTTTGCCAAATCATCAAGCTGATCGTAACCGGCACCTTGCAGCAAGGTGGTACATACCGTAATCGGCCAAATGCCGGTTTCAAAAATATCCCCGATGCTCTTGCGGTCGGCGCCGCCGCTATAGGAAATAGCGAGTTTACCGTCTAATGCTCGGCTCAGCTCGGCCGCCAAGGTAATCGTCAATGGCAATAAGGCTTTGCCGGCCATATACATTTGCTCACCCGGCAGTTCTTTTTCAAGAATTTGAACCGGGAAGGTATTGGTGAGCTTAACGCCGAATTGCTTACCGCACTTTTGACCTAACGCTTGTAAGCGCTCTATCATCGGCACGGCGTCAGCCATAGTGGGATCCACTTCAAATTGATGTTTATCAAACTTTACATAGGCAAAACCGGCATCGTCCAATAAAGTGCGTACGCGGTCATAGCCGAGTAAAGTAGGATTACATTTCAAATATAAGTTGAGACCCTTTTCTTCCAACAAATAGCTGCAAATGGCTTCAATTTCATTGGCCGGGCAACCGTGCATGGTAGATAAGGTAATGGACTGACAAATATCTGAATTAATGTTTTCAACATAAGCTGCATCAATCTGCTTGAATCTGTCTAAATTAGCCAAGGTCCATGCTTTGCAAGCCTGCCAGGTTTCCGTCTTACCGGCGTCTTTTAAGTTTTCAATAAAAGCGTCGATTAAAGGGTCTTTGATGCCCGCTAAATTATAGCCCACACTCATATTGAAGATAAAGCCGTCCGGACTCCCCAAACCAAATTCTTTACTGATTAATTTGAGGGCAAACCAGGCTTTAATATATTCCGCCATGGCTTCATCCGCTCTGTATTCAGCGGACCATTCCACGTTGTACGATTCATCATTGGAGTAGATGCATGGTCTCGGAATACCAAGTTCTTCGCCGTACATGGTTTGCACGGTTTTCAATTCGATAAACCGTGCGCCGCCCACATAGGCGGCAATAATATTCTGCGCTAACTGGGTATGCGGCCCGGCTGCCGGTCCCAATGGGTTTTCCAAGGTTTTGCCAAACAACTTCAGCACCTTGGTTCCTTCGTAGTGGTGAATTTTAGTTACATTATAAATACGTTGATGAAGAGCATATTCCTGTAGAATATGATTCATTAATTTATCAAAACTTACCGGGTACATAATATCGCTCATGAGGACTCACTCCTTTTTGCGAACATCGAATACATTACACCTGTAATTTATACTTCTTATTTATGTCTGTAGTTTAGGCCTATAATGTCGGCTATAACTTTCTGCCTATGATGTCTGCCGGAAGATTACGCTTCCAATTTAAGCCTTTAGTTGATGCCACAGTTCTTCGGCTATCTCACGTACTTCGCCGAGCAACGCCTGTTTATCGAGGCCCTGCCATTGGCGATTTTGGTACCGCACCACGCCGTTACTGATTGTCGTCACTACATTCATGCCGTTGGCACCGAATAGGAGGTGACCGTTAATATTATCAGCGGTTAAGCGTGTTGGCGGTTCATAATCCATCACAATTACATCGGCTGCTGCGCCCGGTGTCAAAATACCGGTGGTGATGTGGAAAAACTGTTCCGCCATCTTGCGGTTCGTATCAAAGAGCATGGTCGGAATTTCAACCCACCCTTGATTTGGTAAACCGCTGCGATGTTTAACGAGGCAATTCGCCGCTTTATAGGATTCCAACATATCGCTGGTGTAACCGTCCGTGCCGAGACCTACACGTAAACCCGCTTTAGTCATGGCCAAAATATCCGGTGCCCCTACGGCATTGCCCATATTACTTTCCGGATTATGGACAACCATAGTATCCGTCTTTTTAAGAATTGAAAGTTCATCCGCATCAATATGAATACAATGGCCGGTAATCGTAGTCGGTCCTAAAATCCCTTCGTCATAAAGTCGATTGACAACCCGTTTACCGTATTTAACGATGCTGTCTTCTTCATCGCTTATACCTTCGGCAACGTGAATATGATAGCCCAAACCGTCCGTATTTTGCGTCCGTACATAATCAAGCGTGGCCGGACTCAATGTAAACGATGCATGGAGACCGAACATAGCCGCTAATTCAATATCCTCCGGATCAGCTTCTTTTACTGTCTTACCGAAGCGCACATTTTCCGCTACGGCTGCTTCCATGGCTTCTTGCCCGTTCCGATCGCTCACTTCGTAGCAAAGACAGGAACGAACGCCAAACTCTTTGGCCACATCACCGATAACACTGAGGCTGCCGGCCGTTTCACCATAACTGGCATGATGGTCAAAAATCGTGGTAACGCCGTTTTCAATACAGGCCATATAGGTAGCCACCGCACTGGCCCACACGGAATTTCTGTTTAGATTATTGTCTAAATAAAACCACATGCCTTCTAAAATCTCGTTAAAGTTAGTGGGATTGTAATTCGGTAGTGCCAGCCCGCGTGCCAAAGCGGAGTAAATATGATGATGGGCATTAATAAACGCCGGCATAATCAACTTGCCATGCGCATTAATTACGGTAGCGTCAGGATATTTCGCCTTCAGCTCATCGTAACCGCCCACCGCGATAATCGTCTTGCCGTCCATCACGACGGCACCGCGCGTAATCATAGGCTGAGCCGGATTTCTTGTAATAACCGTACCTTCGCCAAGTAATAACATAGTTAGCCACCTTTCTACCGGTGTATACGTGTACCGGTTTTGCCTTCAAGCCCTTCTTTGGCTTTTTCCAATAAGGTGATAATGGCTGTGCGGCCCGGTTTGCTATCAGCAAATTGAATGGCCGCTTCTACCTTCGGCAGCATGGAACCGGCGGCGAATTCACCGTCCGCAGCATATTGTTTAGCTTCCGCTACCGTCATTTCATCGAGCCACTGTTCATTCGGCTTACCGAAATGAATGGCTACTTTTTCAATGGCTGTCAAAATTATAAATACATCCGCATCAATAGCCTGTGCCAAGACGCTGCTGGTCCAATCTTTATCAATAACTGCGGAGGCCCCGCTTAAATGATAGTCTTTTTTCACAACCGGAATACCGCCGCCACCGCAGCAAATCACCAATTGATGACCTACGAGTTGCTTAATGGCATCCAGTTCCACAATTTCCATAGGTGCCGGCGAAGCGACTACCCGTCGCCAACCGCGCCCCGAATCTTCTACGCATTTGTAATCATAATGTTCTTCCGCATAGCGCGCTTCTGCTTCACTCATGAAGTGACCGATCGGCTTCGTAGGATTTTTAAACCCCGGATCATTTTCATCGACCCGTACCTGCGTCACCATGGTGGACACTGCTAAGTCACGAATGTTGCGATTTAACAGTTCTTCTCTTAGCGCGTTCTGAAGGTCATAGCCGATATAGGCTTGACTCATGGCTACACAAACCGATAATGGTGTATTCGGTTGTTTCGGATTTTCTCGCGATAATGCAGCCATAGCGTTATTTATCATCCCCACTTGAGGACCGTTGCCGTGTGTGACAACAACTTCGTACCCCATTTCAACCAAATCAACGATGATTTTTGAGGTCCCTTTAACTGCTTGCATCTGTTCCGGTAGCGTATTGCCCAATGCATTGCCACCTAATGCAATAACTGCCCGTTTTGCCATACTGTATACCTCTGAAACTTATACCTTAGCACCGGGCTATAGGGTAGTTTTGCTACGCTATAGCCACAGTACCTTGCTTCCAATTAACGATCTATGCGCGCTTTACCTTTAGCCTGTAAATCTTTCAATTTCTGTACAGGGTCTTTGAATTTGCTAAGGAAAATCATAGCGGCAATTACGTATGGTTTATAGCTTGCTTCTTTATAAAGCGGTACACGATAGCGGTCAAATACAGTGGCGTCTACTTCGCCGGTTTCACAGCTTACGCCGGTAATATCGGCCGGTAAGCAGTGCAAGTATAAGGCTTTGCCGTCTTTAGTGAGCTTCATCATGTCTTCGGTGCAAGCCCAATCTTTATAATTAGCATTCTGTTGTAATAATTCTTTTTCTAAGGTATCAATTCCTTCTAAATCGCCATCGCCATATAATTTAGTTCGTTTTTCCATAGCCGCGAACGGTGCCCAGCTCTTAGGGTATACAATATCAGCGTCTTTGAAGGCTTCTTTCATGTCGTGGGTCTTTTTAAAAGAACCGCCCGATGCCGCTGCATTCTTCTTAGCTACTTCTTCTACTTCCGGCATTACTTCATAGCCTTCCGGATGGGCCAAAACAACTTCCATGCCAAGGCGCGTGAATAAGCCGATAACCCCTTGCGGTACGGATAAAGGTTTGCCGTAAGATGGAGAGTAAGCCCAAGTCATAGCCACTTTTTTGCCCTTTAAGTTTTCAATACCGCCGAACTCTTTAATAATGTGAGCTGCATCGGCCATAACCTGAGTCGGATGGTCGATATCGCACTGCAGGTTCACAAGATTCGGACGCTGTTCCAACACGCCGTCTTCAAAGCCTTCTTTAACCGCATCAGACACGGCATGCATATACGCATTGCCCTTGCCGATGTACATATCATCGCGAATACCGATTACATCGGCCATGAAAGATACCATGTTGGCCGTTTCGCGAACCGTTTCACCATGGGCAATCTGCGATTTACCTTCATCAAGGTCTTGCACTTCAAGGCCCAAGAGGTTACAAGCGGATGCGAAGGAGAAGCGTGTACGGGTTGAATTATCGCGGAATAAGGAGATGCCGAGACCGCTGTCAAACACTTTCGTGGAGATATTCTGTTCACGCAAAGCACGAAGCGCATCAGCTACGGCCCAAACGGCTTTTAATTCATCATCACTTTTTTCCCAGGTAAGGAAAAAATCCTCGCCGAATATATTTTTACAATCCAATTTGGCTAATTCACTAACTACTTTATTGAAATCTGTCATGATACTATCCCCTTTATTTACAATACATAGTTGGTAAAGCTGCATATACAGCGGCACAAGTTACAAGGTCCTGTTTCCAAGTTTTTTCATTCGGTGCATGAGCCTGTGCTTCTGCGCCCGGACCGAAACCAATACATGGAATGCCGTTGCGTCCCATAATGGAAACGCCGTTAGTGGAGAATGTCCATTTATCCGTCAACGGACGTGCTTTACGCATTTCAACGGTCGTGCTGTCGCCGATGCGTTCCGTGCCGTATAAGCCTTTATAGGCTTCTTCAAGCGCAACTGTTACCTTGTGGTCTTTAGGAATAACCCAGGTTGGGAAATAGCATTCAATCGGATATACAAGTCCTGTGTACGATGGACGATCATATTGGTACATGGATACGGTCACATCATCGCCGTATTTCTGTACGGCCGGTAAAGCTCTGATTTCATCGAGGCAGCTTTCCCAAGTTTCACCGGCTGTCATGCGGCGGTCCAAGGATACGGCGCAAGAGTCAGCTACGGCGCAACGACTTGGGGATGTGAAGAAGATTTCCGAAGCGGTAACCGTACCGCGACCGAGGAATTGCGCTTCTTCCCATTGATCGTTATATTCTTTGTCGAGCATTTTTACGAGGCCTTTAATCTTCGTTTCAGCGGCCGCATCGTTTTCATTAAGGGCTCTGATATCTTGTAAAATATCGGCCATTTTATAAATTGCATTGTCACCGCGTTCCGGTGCGGAGCCGTGGCAGGAAACGCCTTTTACGTCGATGCGGATTTCCATACGTCCTCGTTGACCGCGATAGATACCGCCGTCCGTAGGTTCCGTAGATACTACAAATTCAGGGCGAATTTTACTTTCTTTAATCATGTATTCCCAGCAAAGGCCGTCACAGTCTTCTTCCTGAACGGTACCGGTTACGAGTACGCGATATTTATCGTTCAAAAGGCCTAAGTCTTTCATGATTTTAGCGCCGTAAATGGCGGAAACGATACCACCCAACTGGTCCGATACACCGCGACCGCCGATTTCGGTGGCCGATTCAAAACCTTCATACGGATCAAATGTCCAGTTTTCACGATTGCCGATACCTACCGTATCAATATGAGCATCATAAGCAATTAACGTTTTACCGCTTCCCATATAGCCCAACACGTTCCCTTGCGGATCAATCAGCACTTCATCAAAACCTACGGCTCGCATTTCCTCCGCAATGCGATCGGCATGGCCCTTTTCATCAGCACTTTCACCGGGAATTGCCACGATGTCACGCAAACATTTCGTCATAGCCGCTTCATAGCTCTGCGCTGCTTTTTTGATAGCTTCAAAATCCATAATACAACCTCCTCAATACCTACACATTCTTACTTATAATCATTTAATTGATTAACCTAATTTCTACGCATTCTCACCAAAATCAATTAATTGATTCCCTTATTTTTTACCGTACCAAACGATGTCTTTATAGCGAATCGGATCGGTGTCGCCTTCGGTGGAGAAACATAATACCTTCGATGTTTCGTCCAAACCTAAGATGTCTTTTAATTCCTTATATTCCGGACAAGTCATAATGGCTGCGACCGTCCCCAACGGTGCTGCGCCGGATTCTCCGGATGTAATCGGCGTATCCCCTTTTATCGGAGCTGCACTGATGCGCATGCCCCACTCGGCTACCCAATCCGGTGCGGATACAAACACATCAGCGTGATTTCGTAAAATTTCCCAACTTATCGTATTCGGCTCGCCGCAAGCAAGACCGGCCATAATCGTCTGCAAATCGCCGCCCACCATACGCGGTTTACCGTCACCGGCTACAGCCCCTTGATATAGGCAATCTGCCGCTTGAGCTTCCACTACGATAATTTTCGGTTGTTGCGCCTCATTTTTATATAAATTTCTAAAATAGCCTGTAACGGCACCGGCTAACGATCCTACCCCGGCTTGAACAAAAATGTGAGTCGGCATAGCACCGGCCGTCGCCAATTGTTCACCCGCTTCCAAGGCCATCGTGCCGTAACCTTGCATGATCCAGCTTGGTACCTCTTCATACCCTTCCCAGGCTGTATCCTGCACAACTACGCCGTTTTTGACCTTAGCCGCTTCGGCTACCGCTTTACGCACACAATCATCATAATTGAGATCTTCAATGGTTACCGTAGCCCCTTCGCGCTGAATATGCTCCAAGCGGGATTTAGTCGTCCCTTTTGGCATAAATACAACGGCTTTTTGACCTAATTGACGAGCTGACCAAGCTACCCCGCGACCATGGTTACCGTCGGTAGCCGTAAAGAACGTAATCTCCGGCATTTGTTTGTGCAATTCTTCGGATGTCATTACGCTATACGGCAAATCCAATACGTCTTTATGGAGCTGCTGCGCTACATATTTGACCATCGAATACGAGCCGCCCAATACCTTAAAGGCATTTAAGCCGAAACGATATGATTCATCTTTAATAAAAAGACTTCCCAAGCCCCAGAATCTGGCCAACTGCGGCAGTTGCGTTAACGGTGTTGTTTCATATTGTGGAAAACTCTGATGAAACGCGCGGGCTTTTTTGGCTTCCGCCACCGACATGATAGCTAAATTATCATCATTACCCTTAGGTAATGTATTAACTTGCCACTTCAATGAATCCATGTTATACCTCCCATACCTACTAACCTCTAAATCCATCCTATGTGTATCGGCTAACAAATTGTCAGACTGATTATCAGCCCCTTATGTGAGCGAATCAGCCGGTGCTGTAACCGATGTTTATGTCCCCATTATTTAACTTTCGCTTTAATTTGCTCTTCCTTCTCTTTATCTTTAACAGCGTTTAAATCGCTGTATAAAGTAAATCTTGAAATGCCGAAGTATTCTCCGATTTTGTCCGCCGCTTTAGATATTAAAAAGGCGCCCGCATCGTTTAGATACTTCAAAGCTTCGCACCGTTCGGCCTTCGTCATGAGCTGCGCCGGCTTACCTACCTTAGCCACCGCCTGCTCAATTAAATCATCCAGCAAATCAGTTACGCTCGTCGTAATTCGTTCAGCCCCGTCGGCTTCTTTACTTGCCGAAGTGCTCGTCGCGAGCCCCACCGGTTCCGTGAGTTGATTTACCATTTGTTGCAAATGAATCAAATTGGTAATGTCTGAATTAATACAGAACACATACGTAATTTGCCCTTTATCATCACGCATGTACATGGTACTGGAGCGAAAAACGCGACCGTCTTTAGTTTTGGTTAAATAACCGTATCGGTCTTCCAAATCTTTGCCGTCATTCTTAAGTGCATCGAGCACCACATGTGACGGTCCGTCACCTAACTTTCTGTTAGATATTTCGCCGTTTTCAATACAAACAACGGTACCTTCCATTTCCGGCGTCCGTACGTCGTGAATTACAATTTCACAAGTTTCGCCAAACTGCTGAGCTAACCCGTGAGCAATTTGTTTCAAATTTTCCAATTCATTTTTCATAAAAACCGCTCCTCACCTTTCACGCATCTTGGCGTCATACAAACTAACTGTTTGGTGTCGTAACCAAATGCCTATGCAAACTGAATGGTCTCAACACCAACTTCCATCGGCATTTTGATTATTCATCCTTCATTTCCAAAATCATTATGCTAACTAATTTTCTGTTAGCCTAACAATTTGTTTTGTTCCTATGATTAAATAGTATCATAACAATTCAAAATATGCAACTGTTAAAAATAAAATAATTAGAGTTATTTATAATTTATCTATTTTCATCTAAACACTATAATTTTCTTCGAAAATATGTTATAAATAAGTATATCGACAAAATCTAATATATAGATACATTGGCTTTTTGCCATATATGGTCCAACGAAAAACGAAATTATTCATAAGGAGTTAATAACTATGAAGTCATTTATTAATGGGGCAAAGCGCGTCGCCAAGGATTACAGCGAGCACAATATCGGCCGTCTGTCCGCGGAAGCAACGTACTATATTATTCTTTCCATAGTGCCCTTCTTAATTATTGCTTTAACGGCTATTTCCGTATTTCTTAGTCAAAATATGGATATCCTCGATCAATTTCTGGCACTCTTACCGCCGGATTCACAACATACCCTGTCAAACCTAATTGATGACTTAGCCAAAAATCAGAGTGGTACGTTGTTCTCCATCGGTATTATTACTGCCTTTTGGACTATGTCGGCCGGTACGCGTGCCTTAATTAATGCCCTTAACACCATGCTCGGCCTCGATCATGTGGAAGAAGGCATGATTAAGATGTACAGCAAAGCATTCTTCTTCACCATTATCGGTACCGTAACCGGTCTCTTAGGGCTTATCCTTTCGGTGTATGGCCCGGCCTTCTTACAGGTAATGCAGCGCTTCATCTTTATTTCTAAAGAAATCATAACTCTCGCCACTATGGCGGCCACCTTATTACCGTTGATTTCTTTCACTTTGGTGCTCACCTTGTTTTATCACTACGCACCGCGCAAAGAAACTGACAAGGACACGCCTAAAGCTACCAAGGAAAACATCAACAAGCTTATTTCTTGGAAGCGCTCCTTCGCGGGCGGCCTCTTAGCTACGATTCTTTGGTTAGCCCTTACCTACGGCTATCGTTTCTATGTTACAAATTTTGCGGGCAGTTCCTCCACGTACGGTCCACTGGTTGGTATCATGATTCTCTTCGTGTGGATTAACTGGTCCGTCCAGGTTATCCTGCTCAGTGCCGAAATCGTGCGCGACCGTTCCTTCGATGCCGAATTAAAAGCGGAAGCGGTTAAACTTAAAATGGAACAAATCGAGCAACTCAATAAAGAGGAGCAAGAAGAAAAAGAGCAGAAAGAGCTTGAAAAAAGAAAAAATTAGCAAAGAACAAAGCGTAGCATTAACTATAAAAACGCAAAAAACGCTGTGACCGATTAATTTCGGTTACAGCGTTTTTATTATTTAGTCAAACCGTATTCGTTTTATTAAAACAGATTACCTCGCAAAATCTAACATAGACCTTGCAACTGTCAAAATTACTTCTCAGCAACCTGTTGGCAACGTTAAGACTATTTTGTCATATTATTCGGCATGTTCTTCCAGCCACTGCAACGCATACTGTGCGTACATGGCGGAGCCGATTGGCAATGCTCGTTCATCAATTTTGAAGAAGTTACTGTGATGGGAATGAACCGCATCAATTTCAGGATTGGCAATACCGAAGAAAGCAAAGCAGCCCGGTTTTTCTTCCAAATAATAAGCAAAGTCTTCGCCGGCCATTGTTTTTTCCATCAAGACCACATTGTCTTCACCAACGAGTTCAGCACCTACGCGATGAGCGAGCTCCGAGCTGGCCGGATCGTTAATCGTCGGCGGTACCATTTGACGGAAAGTTACCTTCGCCTTAGCACCGTAAGCAGCGGCTGTTTCGTTCACCATGTGCGTCATCGTCTTTTTCAAATCATCACCGATGGCATGTTTGAAGTAACGGGCCGTGCCTTCCAAACGTGCGGCGCCGGAAATAACATTATAGCGCGTACCGCTGGTCATCTTGCCGATGGTAAGCACCACGGAATCGAGCGGACTGAAGTGGCGGGACACGATGGTCTGCAAATTCATCACGATGGCTGAAGCCACAACGGTAGCATCCACGGTCAAATGAGGTTGTGCCCCATGACCGCCCTGACCTTCAATATCGATACCGATTTCAAGCGCGGCCGCCATGCGTTCGCCGGCTTCCACGGAAATCTTGCCAACGGGCAGATCAATCCAAATGTGAGCGCCGAAGACACTATCCGTTTCTTCAAACCAGGTACCGAACTGTTTCATGTATTTAGCACCTTCACCGCTTTCTTCGGCCGGCTGGAACACGAGGAATACCTTACCTTGGATTTTGTCCTGCAATGTTTTCAGCATCTTGGCGGCGCCCAATAAAATGGCCATATGCGCATCATGACCGCAGGCGTGCATCTTGCCGTCATGTTTGGACGCGAAGTCATACCCCGTCTGTTCATCAACGGTAAGGGCATCAATATCGGCGCGAAGCATGATTGTTTTACCCTTTTTAGGACCTTCAATCCATGCCACAATGCCGGTGTTTTTTTCAGGATTTATCACATACGGAATGCCCAATTTATCCAGTTCTCCGGCTAAATATTTGGTCGTTTCCTGTTCTTCAAAACTAATTTCCGGATATTGGTGCAAATGGCGACGCCACGCAATGATATCCTTCGTATATTCTTCTTGTAATTTTTTTATTTCAGTTGAATTCATACATTCGCCTCCCAATCTCTTTGTTTTCATGGTAGTGTACCGGAAATGGTTTGTCAAGGTTTTCGGGTTAAAATTCCTATTTTATTACTATGATTTTAAAAATCCATTCTTTTACTCATTTAAAACCATTAAATTAACACAGTTTAGAGCCATTAAATACCTTAGCCCATTAAAACTTGTTAACTTTATACTTTCAACTATGGCAAATAATAAAACTAATATGTTATACTGATTGTATGCATTTTTAACAGAGGGGGAGTTTCTTTTATGGATATGTCTTTATTTCCTTATTTCTTGGTATCATCCATACTCTTGACGATGACACCGGGTCCGGATAATTTATATCTTTTGGCAAAAAGCATCGCCGACGGTGCCAGAGCCGGCATTATTTTAGCCGCCGGTCTCGCCTCGGGCATTGTCTTTCATACATGCCTTGTAATTTTAGGGGTAGCCGCATTAGTTAAAAGTTCACCAATTGCCTTTGCAGCTTTAAAATATGTTGGTGCCGCCTATCTTTTCTATCTTGCCTACGGGGCCTTTACCGCTAAAGTTGCGGAACCGCAACCGACTGAAACAGCCGCCGGTCAAGCTACTGTTGCCGGTTCAAACATCACAACAAACGACACGACAAACAGCGTATCAAGCAATGAAACATCCAGCCAAGCTTCAAGCGATAAATCGTCAAGCCAACCTTCAAACGGTGAGTCATCCGCCTTTGCCATCTATCGTAAAGGTCTCATTATGAACATCTTGAATCCGAAAGTTCTGTTGTTCTTCCTCGCGTTCTTGCCACAGTTCGTGGATCCTAATAATGAATCACCGGGCCTGGCCATTGCTATCCTCGGTGCCGTTTTTAGCTTACAAGCATTCATCTTATTCTCCATCATCGCTCTTTGTGCCGGTAAACTCCGTGGCTTTTTAAACCAGGGGCCTAAATCGCAACGTATGTTGAACCGTATTCAAGGCGTAGTATTGTTGGGTATTGGTTGCTTGTTATTAGTCTTCTAAAAATATAAATTCACATAGCTTCCGGAATAGATAGTGCTATACTTTGTCGTTTATGTTTAACAAAAACAAATGCTGAGGTGACTTTTAACGGTCATCTCAGCATTTTTAGTTCTATATTCTATTATCCAAAAACTTCTTAGTTGAAAACTCTTATTTAACCCAAGTTACGATATCTTCCATAGGCTGACGAGTTTTTTCACGATGAGGCTGTTCATCACGATAGCCGAAGCCCACCATTACGGACACGCCGAAATGTTCTTTGTCGAGAATGCCTTCTTCGCTAAGAATTTCCTCCACTTTTTCAATATTGAAGCCTTCGATTGGGCAAGAGTCAACACCGAGCATAGCAGCCGTTGTCATCATGTTAGCCAAGGCAATGTAAGTCTGTTTGCTGGCCCAGTCGAACATAGCACGGTCGCTATCGATCAATTTGAAATCGTTAGTCTGGAAGTTGCTGTAAGCACCGCGCATCATGTTCTGCACGTCTTCCGGCATGTGTTTGATGTCTTTCATGATGTGTGTGATGTAGTCCGCATCAGCTACGGTATCCGCTTTTTTGCGAGCCAAAATAATTACAAAATGGCTGGCACCGTTCAAGCTGTTCTGAGCGCCCCAAGATACAGGGTATAATTTATCTTTAATGCTCTGTTTTTCAATAATAACGAATTTCCAAGGTTCAAAACCGAAGGAGCTTGGGGACAAACGACCTGTTTCCAAAATCGTGTTAAAATCAGCGTCGGATACCTTTTTATTAGGGTCAAACTTCTTAGTTGCGTAACGATAATTGTAAGCGTTTAAAATGTCTTGTGCAGAAATGCTCATGGGTATCATCCTTTCGAATTAATAATAATTTATACTAAATTTTGAATATCTATCTCATCTATCTTTCGACATGTTTAGTATAGCATATCTAAAAAAATAGTTGAAGAACGCAAAATTTTATATATACTATATATAAATTAAGTTAAGTATATTTTTTATATTTAATATATTAAAATACAACCATAGATTAAAATCCAGGAGAATCGCAATGAAAGCTACTGCCAATAACACAAACAAAAAAGATTTAAAACCTTGCCCGCGTACACTATGCCCGGTAGCCACGACGTTAGAGCTTATTAGCGGTAAGTGGAAAGGTATTATTTTGTACCATCTTTTTACCGGCGACAAACGATTCAGCGAACTTAAGACATTAATCGAAGGCGTCACCCATCGCAGCCTGACCTTGCAACTGCGCGAACTCGAGGCCGACGGTCTTATTACTCGCACCGTATTTCCGGTAATTCCGCCACATGTGGAATACGCCTTATCCCCCTTAGGTCGTACCATGGAACCCATTATCAACGCCATGTATGACTGGGGCGTGGCTTATAATACCCGGCAAGTTGATACTATGCCTGCTGTTCAAAGTAATCAATAAAACTGTGTGTAAGAACTCTTACTATTAGAATACAAAAATCCCGTAACCGATGGCCCCATCGATTACGGGATTTTTGCTGTCATTTCAAACTTCTATTTGCATTAACCCTTTATTAACACTTTATATATTTCATGTTAACGAGTTGTAAGATTAAAAGCTCGACCCATTAATGCTTTCTTATACGCCCGAGTCATTGCTTCTACACTGACTAAATCAAGACTGTCATCATACGTTTCAATTTCAAAATTGCAAACGGCTTGAGCTGCTTTCTTATTTTGCATCACTGCATAGTTATAGGACAACTTCTTTTCTAAATCTGATAAATTAAATAAATAACTCATAATTAATTCCTCCTCCAAATTAGAACTAGCTCTTTTCTCTGTTATTATCATACGCCTCTCACATCAAATGTCAACCCTCCTGAAAACTTCAAACAAATAACTAATAACTGTCAGTTATGTAGGGCTATGAAAAACACCGTTTTCATCACAAACAACCGCTACTTGCCACTTCGTACATGACCATTTTTTATAAGTAAAACTTTGGATTTTACAAAAACAAGATTCCAAACATCAAAAATTTAACTGTAAAATCTTGACTTCTACCATTGAACTTTGATGCCCATTGTGAAAAAACGCCCCATGCGATACCATCTAATCAAACGAAATGTATATCCATTAATCATTAAGGAGGTCCCTCATGAACACTGAAACAATGAGCCTACGCAAAGCCTTAGGTCAGAAGAAGTTATTAGACAAACAAATCAAAGCCATGATGTCCGAAAAGTTCGTCACTTCGGAATCGGCTCAAACGGCTGTTATCGACGGCTTGCCGCTCAATTCCTGGCAAGACGAAGTGAAAGCCAACTATCAGTCGTTAAACGATAAAATCCGTCGCCGCGAAGCATTGGCTGTGGCCATCATGGACGCCAATGTAAACAACTTCGTGGAGTTGCCACGCTTCATTACCCTCGATGAAGAAAACACCGGTACCGAAAAAGTAAGCTTCGCCGGCGCCATTGCCCGCAAAGCTTACTACACAAATGAACTGTCCTATATCGTTAACGAATTGCGCCAGAAGGTAACTAATGCTACCGAGCAGTTTGATTTTATCAATGATCTATGTGAAAGGACTATAAGAGATCGTATGGCACAAGAGTTCGGCACCGTTAATAACGCCAGTGCCAAGTCCCGCGAAGAACGAGAAACTACCCTTCGCAAACAGTATGAAGCCGTTTTCTACGATCCGGCCGATATTGTGAAAAAAGCGAAGCTCGCCAAGGAGCGTATCGAGAACTACCTCGAAGAAATCGACGCTATCTTGGGTAACGCTACGGAAATGACGACAATTACCGTAACGTACTAAGTTAAAATGATATACCTCTGATATATCGCGACTTTCGTTATATCAGAGGTACGTCATCAAACTATTCAAGTTATATATTATGTGTTTTTTATTAAATGAAATACGCCGGGTTACCGAAAAACATTAAATATGGTTTGCCGGATTTTTGGGAGCAGGGTTTTACCGGTAAAACTAAAACTCTACCATTAATTAAACATATAGGATAAGCCGGTGTCTTTTTCGACCGGTTATCAAGGTATGTTGGCATCATGCAATTTTGGTCCGCAGGGAGCCCGCAAACATACCATCCCTGCAGTAATCATTAACCATTAATTGTTAGCGTTAAACTATTAATCATTAAACCCAAGTTAACTGTTACCAATAAGCTATTAATCAATAAAGGTTAATCATTCTAAAATCTTGGAGACCGATTTTCGCTACCAAACCAAAGCCCAATGTTTTGGACCAAGCAGGTAATCCGGCATTTTTATTTTTGCTTAAACAACAAAAAAGATGCATAAAATGTAAATCACTTATACATTTTATACATCTTTTTTTATTTAAGTATTATTTATTGATTTTATCTTTTATTTGTTCTGTTTTATCTTTTAAAACTTCTGTGCCCTTAATCGCTAATTCTTTAATAGCTTCAGTATTTGCACCACTAAAAGAATCAATCCCAATTTCATTATTAGGATCAAAATACGGGGCTTCTTTAAACCCAAGAGCAGAGGCAACAAATACCATTGGAATTTGTGCTATCTGGCTATTGTAGCCTTTAACCACATAGTTGTAAGTTTCACGTTTTTCAGTTAAAATCTGCTCATTTTGACTAATATTTTCTAAGAATTGTGAATAATGAGTACTGGACTTTAATTCAGGATATGTATTCGCTAATGCCTTAATCGAAGTAACAGCTTCAGATGTAGCACGAGCCATTTCAGTATAATTATCAGACACCTTAAGTTGAATTAGTTTTTCATAGCTACCATAACTGTTAACTAAATCGGCAAACTGATTAACAATGGCTACTTTACGTTCTACCACTACTTTAATATTAGACCTTGCTTCTTTAATTTCTTGGTTTAAACCCTGTAACCGATTGTATCTTGTAATAAAATAGTAAACAAGAAAAATCAGAAGAACCCAAAATAAAAAACTCATCATAGTAACACTCCTTATCCCTATATTACCAACAAATCCCTATACTCTTAATACTTGCATATATCCCACACAATGCTATATCAAAAGTAGATATTACTGTATAATTTAATTATAGCAAAAAAAGTACTGCAGATGAATGATACATTTATAAAATAAAAATTTCTTTCATTTTAAATCCTAAGAGCAATTATTGTTGCTGCGACAATTCATACAGTTTAGCTACTCGCTTACGCAGTGGCGGATGATCGCTGACTAGTTGATTGATAAAACCTTCTGTATCGCCGTAGCGTGTCAGTTTTGCCAACGCCGACGCGAGCTCCTGCCCCAGCCCCAACTCATGAGCAAAACGGTCGGCACGATATTCGGCTACACGAGAGCCGAACGGCGCCAACAGCACATAGCCGAAATTGGCGATACTATGCAGGATTCGTACAATAAAACGAATGAACAAGATAAAGGCCATAAAGATAACTGCCAAAATATTGATAAACGGAATGTTGCGAAGTATATTATACACCATCGTAATTATCCAAACGATTAATTCAAAGGCAATTATGATAGCGTTATACACATTGAGCATGGCCACCGACGTCATACCGTAAGTGGTATCGCGATGAATCAAATGACTGAGCTCATGCGCCAGAATCCCCTTAAGTTCAGCCGAGTTCATTTCATTAATCAAGCCCATCAACACGACTACCCGGTCATGGCCTAAGGCAAAGGCATTAATCTGATTGCTGTGCTGTACATACAGTCGATAGCGGCCCGCATCAACGCCGGCGCGATTGCACACATCTTGCCAACAAGCATCTAAATAGTTTTTCAAATCACCTTCCGGTTTGCTAATAGCTTTAAATTTTAAAAACAAGCCCTGCACCGGTGGCAATTGGAATAAGATGATGGCGACTAAAAAGAAAAGTGCCACCCAAGTGCCAGATACGGCAAAGCTGTGTGTCGGTAAATTGTATTTTTGCAAAAAATCTAAAATAAACGGCTGTTCCAATATGGTCGGTTCCCCAAAAAGCGCAAAGATATTATTGATAAAGTGCAAAATAACCGTTCCTACCAAGCCATAAATGAGACCGGTAATTATAAGCAATAGAATTCCCATGCAATATCCCTTTCTATTCGCACTACCTCTGATGTTTTAAACGTATTACCGGTACGTCCAATACCATACCTAAACTTACGATATATTCTTTATTCTTATCTAGATTATACCCCAAGACAGGAGTAACGACCATGATTTATTTCACCAGCGATCTGCACCTAGGCTATCCAAAAGTTATTAAAAACAGAAATCGTCCGTTCGACACGGTTGAAGAAATGAATGAAACACTCATCGCCAATTACAACAGCCTTGTTTCTAAAAAAGATACGGTGTATCTCTTAGGGGATTTAACGCAAAAACTAGAACCACAGGAGGCTAATTCCTTACTGAGTCGTCTGAATGGTAAAAAGACGCTCCTCATAGGCAATCATGATAAGTATTAGAAATATGATGCCAAAATTTTTAAAGAGATGTGTGATTATAAATATTTGACTGATAAAAAAGTCCCTATCGCCTTGATGCATTATCCGATTTTAGCGTGGAATCGCTATCGTCACGGCAGCATGATGTTGCACGGTCACATCCACTCAACGGGCGAGTATAACGAACGAAATCGAGTGGAAGGCATTCGACGCTACGATGTGGGCGTTGACGCCAATCACTTCTATCCTGTTTCTTTGGATGAAATATGGGAATTTTTTGAGATTGAATAAAAAGGAGTTAACCTATGATTTTTGTTACAGGCGATCTTCATGGTGAAAAAGAACAAATCCAAGAATATATCAAAGTATTAAGCGATTGCACTAAAGACGATATTTTGATTGTCGCCGGTGACTTTGGCATTCCTTGGTACAGTCGTGCCTTAGACATGCACTATAAAGACGATAAGTTATTAGACTTATTAAGAAATGCCCCTTTTACAACTTGCTTTGTTGACGGCAATCACGAAAATTTTGACTTACTATATAGCAATCCTGTCATTGAAAAATGGGGCGGCCGTGTTCATGATTTGGACGGTATCTACCATCTCATGCGCGGCGAAATTTTTACCATGGAAAACCAAACTATTTTCACCTTCGGCGGCGCTGCCAGTGTGGATAAACAATACAGAACGCCGAGCATTTCATGGTGGGAGCAAGAAAACTCGACATCTGAAGAACAATCCTATGCTATTGAAAACTTGAAAAAGCACAATTTTAACGTAGATTACGTCATCACCCATCAGGCACCCAAACAATTTATTCATATCATTCGTCATTTACTTTTTAATAAAGTCAACATTACCTGCCCGACACAGGAGTTCTTGACCAAGCTAAAGCCGAAACTTACTTTTAAGAAATGGTACTTCGGACATTATCACGATGATATAAATTCTCCGATTGATAGAGCCAGACTGCTGTTTGATGAGATTGTTGATTTGGGGACGTAAAAAATATTGATTTAATAGCAAAAAATGAGATGCAAGTTAAACTGCACCTCATTTTTTATTATTTAAGTATCAATTAGAATTCCGCTTCCTCTTGGAAAAGTTCTTCATTAATGGCACTTAACCCCAACCCTACTAGGCCAAAAATCCAGGTAATCGGATGAGAAGAAAATCGGTTATAATTACGTGCTTGGCGGCTATCATGAATTCCTGTTTTACACCAAATAGCAAAATGTTCACAATTATTGCCCAGCAAACTATAATTTTCTTTCTTCGGCGCATTTAAACGTCCATATGCTCTTTTTACAGTCTCCTCCGGTGAATAAAAATTATATTTACCATCTTCAAAGGAACAATAATCATCAATAACAGACAACAACTCTTGTGGCGGAATCGTATATATTTTATCCTCACACCTAAATTTTTCAACATCAGTCTTAGCAATTCGCGGATCTTTATATCCTGTAACTTTGTCAATAAAGTTACTATCAAAATGAATGACGTTTAATTCTCCCACATAAATCCCAAAATGTGAATAAAATCCTCGATCGCAAAAAATAATGTCTCCTGGAATAACTTTTCTTCCCATAATCACTAACCTCCCCATTAGATTTCTTTACATATGTATTTTGGAAATTTCAATGTCCGTTGTGCCTAATTTAGTATATTTCATCTTATTCCACCTTCTCAATCGTAGCCGTAAAATCGCCCTTCATGCCGGATAGAATTTCCATCCCCGACTCTACACGGCCTAATTTAATTAGCCCCGGTGAATTTCCAAAGTCTTTATAAAAAATGCATAGATTGCCCCATGGTGAGAAGTAGCACAAATCACCTACATCGGGATCCGTTGCATCCGGTTCGCCTTTAGTCGGCAGCTTTTCAGGTGGATAGGCAATTTTCTCGGTACTGTTATAATCTGAAAAACTCAGCGTCATAGGAAGTGCTTCGTAAAGGGCATTGGCCGTTGGGGTATCATAGAGAACAATAGAAATCTCCTGTCCTTCGACGGTCATTTTTAATTTACGATTCGTTACATTTGGTGTAGCTTGTTGCGTTTTCACAACACTCGTGTCCGCTTTGGCATTCGAGCTTACAGCTTCTTTAGCATTCGAATTCGCAGCCTCTTTAGCCGTGCTCGACTGGCCGGCACAGGCCGTCAATATGGTAACAATCAGTGACATTGCCAGAAATACAATAACTTTTTTCATAAAAGCCCCCTCTTTTCTCAATGAAACTGTATCCAAAAGGCAAATACTCCATTCTCTTAATACCTTTATTGTAACTATATTTAGTTCATATTTCTAATACTTATCTCTCATTATTAGTTATGCCTAAAATGTATTTCTTAGCGAAATCAATAAATCTTGCTGTAGCTAATGAAAAAATATACGTATTTACTTCTTCACCAATTCATATCGTATATTACGGCTTCCACCAATCTGTACAATCTGCCCCTTATCTATCATTGATTTCAAAATACGCCCCGCCGTAGATTGACTAACACCCAATAATTCCTGAGTTTCTTTGCGAGTAATCACTTGCTTCTCCGCCAAGTGATGCATTATTTTTTCCTCATTCGAACTGCCAAACGGAACCACTGTCTCTCTAATCGCCTGTGGTTTCTCCGTCACTTCTCTCATAGTATTGACATTAGGTAGAATAATTTTAAACGTATTATTAGTAACTCGAAGTTGTGGCTGTAACGGAGCACCGACGTATGCATCCATAATTTTTTGCATACCTGTGCCATAAGCTTCAATGAGTTCTAAACGGTAAAAAACATTAGCCAGGTTCGGATTACGACACACCGAAACACCTGCTGTCACATCTTCTAACTCTAACCCGGGGAGCAGACCACCCAAAGAAACAAATTCTAACCTGTCTTCGAAAATACTGATTAATGTACTGGCACTAAATGAATAGTCTCGGTGAACTAACGTATTAAGTAATGCCTCGCGAACTGCAACTTCCGGATAATCTCGGGTGTCGATACGCCGAAGTTTTTCAAAAGTTGAACCGATTTGATTATGTAAATCAATATAATCGTAAACTTCATTCATTTGTTGCATAAGCGAACCGGAGAATTCTCTACGATCTTTAAATATATTTTGATTGGTTCCTTGAAATATGGCTGCCTTAATAGTATAAGGACACTGTTCAGATAGGAGTAAGCCCAAGTTCGTATATAATCCATCAGGAGATACTAGTTTTAAAGTTTTCAGCTGAGATGGCCCAAATGGAACCCTTCGAAGATCAAACTCTTTTTTGGTGGCTTCAAAAGTTAACTCCTGATTAATAGAACGCATATCCTCAAAGCTATCGTATTCTTCTTGAAAACTCATTCTACTCATTCCTTAGATTTCCCCCATCTATATTCTAACCAAATTCTAACTTTCTAATCACTTTCTAATCATTTCTAACCATTCTCATTAACAATGTCAATTAATATTTCTCAGCTCTCCATTATTAGGTATTTTAGAATATGAAATCTATGTAAAATAAAAAAGTAGCGAGAACCTAGCAAAAACAGGCCGTAACGAAATGTATTTTTCTACTCGCATTTCGTTACAGCCCGTTCGTATTACTTCTTAATATTAATCTTTGTCATTATTCGACTTAGAGTCTGCATAATAGTTAATTAAGCACCCCTTAGCAATAATAGATTTTTCTTCATTGCTCAAATAGCCTAGGTGTAATGTAATTTCTTCTTTTTTCCCATTATTAATCACATAAGCCTTAAAGTCGTCACTATCACTTAATAAGATAGCTCTTACATTAGGTACAAATACATAATCCCCTACCGCCAACTTTCTAGAGTCAGTTTCACTTGTTACAAATGGCAACATCCCCCAATTAATTACATTTGAACGATATCGTTTAGTAGCATATTCTAAGGCAATATTGGCTCCTCCACCTAATACACGCTGACAAGATGCAGCTTGTTCACGAGCGGATCCATCACCCGGTTTATTGGCATAAATCATGCTTGCTACAAGTGTCGACTTAGACAAATCATCTAATGATTTACCAAGATTCAAAGCGTCATTAATCATTTGATAAGCATTTTGTAATTCCAAATTAATAACTCCATCTTGACGGCTTTTTTCCCAGTCTCTTACTGTCTTAGCACGACCAACATATTCCGGCACTTTACGACTTAAAGCAAATTCTGAAAGTGCATAAGGATTTGAACGATAAGAGGAGGTTTCCCCAGATGGGATTAATTCATCAGTGGTTGTAACCGGATCATCAATGTATGCAGCTACTTTTAACAAAATATTATCTGTTAATGCTTCAATTTTTGGCCATGCTTTAATTGATGGACCATATACAAGTTCTTCAGCTGTATTCGCATCACCATAACCTTGATAAACCTTATTAACATATGGTTTATCATTAAAATGATAGGAAGCTATATTATCATCATAATCAACTTCAGTGGCTGCTGTTAAAGCGCCCTTATTAATTGCTGTAGCCGCTATAGATCGTGCGTCCATCAGTGCAACCGAGGAAATTTGTCCCTGTCCCGGTTTGGAACCTTCACGATTAGGAAAATTACGCGTTGCATGTCGAGCAGATAGCCCACCATTATTTGGGGTATCACCAGCACCAAAACAAGGACCGCAGAATGCAGATCGAATAATAGCACCGGCTTCCATTAAATCACCTAGAGCACCATTTCTCATAAGTTCTAAGTAAATTGGCTGGCTGGATGGATACACGCTAAAGGCAAAACGTTCTTGTCCAACACCTTTTCCCTTTACAATATTAGCGGCCGCCATAATATTTTCATATAAACCGCCGGAGCAGCCTACAATTATTCCTTGATCTACATGAAGTTTATTCTCATGATATTTTTCCGGTAACATAAGACGTAATTCTTTATTATCCAATTGATCTACTGCATTTTTTTCAATTTGACGCAATAAATCTTGACCGCCTTCATTCAACTCTTTAATTGTATATACGTTGCTTGGATGGAACGGCATAGCAATCATACTTTCCACTTTATCGAGTTCTACTTTAACTAAACCATCATAATAAGCAATATTACCCGGCTGTAATAATTTATAATCAGAACCTCGACCATGAATTGTTAAAAATTCTTTAGTCGTATCATCTGTGCACCAAATTGTAGTAAGACAGGTCGTTTCCGTCGTCATAACATCGATACCATTGCGAAAATCCATGGATAAATTATGTATACCAGGTCCTACGAATTCCATAATTTTATTTTTAACAAAACCATTTTTAAAAACAGCTTTCTCTATAGCTAAAGCAACATCTTGTGGTCCAATGCCATGACGTGGCTTACCTGTCAAATAAATGGCAACTACTTTTGGTCGTTGAATATCATACGTACGGCCTAATAATTGTTTAACTAACTCCGGACCGCCTTCGCCGATGGCCATTGTTCCTAATGCACCATAACGAGTATGACTATCTGAACCTAATATCATCTTCCCACATCCTGCCATAGTTTCACGCATATATTGATGAATAACAGCCAAATGAGGTGGCACATAAATACCGCCAAAACGCTTAACCGCAGACAAACCAAATACATGATCATCTTCATTAATTGTTCCGCCAACGGCAGCTAAACTATTGTGACAATTAGTTAAAACGTAAGGAATAGGAAAACGATCTAACCCGGATGCTATTGCAGTCTGAATAATCCCCACATACGTAATATCATGCGATGTAAGTGCATCAAATTTAATACGTAAAGACTCATCCCCTTCACTAGTTTGATGTGCCATCATGATTCGATACGCCATGGTTTCTTTAGCGGCTTTTGTTTCATCAAATTCTTGACTACGCGAATGGTTTACAACGGATTCCTTAGTGACAATCTTGTTTCCATTTTCTAAAAAAATGCCATCTGAAATTAATGTTACTGCGTTCATGTCCCTACCTAACCTTTCTTTTTTATTCCAACGCTTTATATACTTTACTATCGAACATTAACTATAAATTAACCTTGTATCTCAATGACGGTTCTTATATAATTGATATAATAAATATTTATCGGAGGATTTCATGGATACAAAAGACTTTATATTGCTAAAAACTTTATATGAAGAAAAAAATATTACTTATACGGCAAAACGTTTATTTATGACCCAACCGGCCTTAAGCGAACGTATTAAACGTCTTGAAAAAGAATTTAATTGTAATCTGATTATCCGACAACCTCGTGGTATTGCTTTTACTTCGGAAGGCGAACAATTATATAACTATATGCAAGAGGCTGACAAAGCCTACCAAGCTATAAAAAAACAATTAAGTGCTACCGGCACTGAAATCAGAGGCACATTGCGTCTTGGTTGCTCTAATATTTTTGCCAAATACCACATTCCAAAAATTCTGTCAGCCTTTTCTCTAGCCTATCCATATATTGACATCAATATGTACAGCGGCTTAAGCTATCGCTTGTATCGACGATTCTTAGAAGGCGAATTAGACGTTACTATCGTTCGTGGTGCACACGATTGGAGCGAACATCATCTGGAACTCTTAAGTGAACCATTATGTTTGTTCAATAAATCAGAACTTTCATTTGAAAATTTACCACAACACTCATATATTCATTATCAAACCGATCCTAATTTACAGCAAACATTAGATGATTGGTGGTATAGTCATTATCAAACGCCCCCTAAAACTTCCATCGAAGTTGACGACATTGATACTTGCATAAAGTTAGTTCGCCAAGGCTTAGGATTTACTCTTCTCACAGAAAGTTGTGCCCAAGATGTTCCCGGTATCTATACCGCTCCACTAATTACTAAATCCGGTGATCCTTTACTCCGTACTACTAATTTATACTATCGAAATAACTATACATCAATGACACCGGTCAAAGCTTTTATAGACTTCATTATGAATTGGAAGTTGTAATTTTATATCCTATATTCTCTTTACAAATTTACTATATAACTAATTAGCAATATGTACAAATAATAAATAACTCAATTATCAATAAATTAAAACTATTTCTAATTTTATAGATGATTTACTTCTTATGGAACTAATTTAAGATATCTTTTCTTAAACAAAAAAACAAAGCGACTCGCCAATAATCCTCGAGTCGCTTATTTTTATATGAGCACTAATAAATCAAGGCAATATTGTTGTCTAAAACCTTTCGTGTATTTCATACCCATATAGAATTATTGAATATCTTTAATTAAATCGGCAAAACTATCGTCCAATATAATATTTCTTAACTTTTCTTCCGGAACTAGTTTTAAAAATGCATCCCAAACCTTTTCATAGGAAATCAATTTTTCAAACTGCGTATGTGGCCAATCGCTGCCCCATAATAAACGCTTAGCTCCAAAGGCGTCTATTAAGGCTGGCATCAATTCTTCGGCTAACTTAATATTTTCATCAAAAGACAATTCTTTTTTTAATCGATATGAGGCAGAAATTTTTACCCAAATTTGTTGGCTATTACCAACAGAAAGTAAATATTTAAACCCTTCATCCTCTAATAAATTTTCTGCAGTAGGTCTACTAAAATGATCTACTACTATTTTTACACCGGCATTTAATAAGTCATCAATTAATGGAGGTAACTGAACGGCATCAATATGTAACTCTACATGCCATCCTAATGTTTTTACATAATTAAGGATTTCAGGCCATTTGCCTTCTTTCAAATTAGGGATTTGACGAGCGTATAGATTAAGTCGAATTCCAATAATATTGTTTTTTGCCAATGCTTGTAGTTCTTTAAGTGTGATTGTTGTATCGACAACAGCTACACCATAAAGCTTATCCGGGAATTTCTTTATAGCGTTTACCATATAGGTATTATCAAATCCTAAAAAGCTTGGTTGAATTAATACGCCTTTGTCCATTCCTTTAGATTCAAAATTAGAAATAAATTCCTCAACCAATGCACTATAAGTAGGTGCATAACGTCTATCACTCGCTAAATTTAAATTAGGCTCAAATACATGTGCATGTGTGTCAACTCTCATATCTATACCTCTCTATCACATAATTAAATTAACAATAAATGCATAAATGATAGCAGCACCCAAACAAATAGGTACACCTCTAAAAATTAATTTCCCGAACATATCTACTCGTTCTTCTTCGCTTACTGTACTTAATACTAAGCTGCCACCCGAAGAAAATGGAGATATTGCAGTAGCTTGTGCCCCAATAACGATAGCTGAGAATAATACAGCCGCATCAATACCTGAAGCTTCAGCCAAATTAGGAACAAGTGGAAATAATGCCGGAGTTACTACACCCATAGTACTTGAAAAGAATGACATAAATCCACCAATAGCAGCCATTACAATAGGTACAACTGGAGCCGGAATCGTATCAGTAACAAATCCCGCAATTAATTTTACTGTTCCGGCTTTTATAGCTACTGATATTAACATCCCTACACCACAAATCATGATTAATGTACCCCACGGCACTTTTTTTATGACTTCTTTTTCATCACCCAAGTTCATCAATAAAGCTAGGACTGCAAAAACAACAGCAACTAAACCAACATCAATAGCTTTATCAAGAGTTTTTATAAGACCAACTTGCGGGAAAATAATGTGTAAAATAGGGAAAATTAATACAACTACAATCATAGATACAACTAAAGCTAATGTTTTTTTCTGAACAGCATTAAATGCTTCCGGTAAAGAAATTTCTACAACATCAGCATTACCTTTTTTACGTGTATTAAATAAGATTAACAAACTCAATACTACTATTGGAACAACAAATGAGGCTAAAAAGATTTGGAATTCAAATCCATATGATACAGCTTCATAACCTGCTTGATTCATTAAGCCAATAAAAACAACACCCCCAGGGCTAATCATAAAATTGTTACCGCATAAAGCTCCATAGTTAACGGCCAAAGCGCCGATTAATGGACTTAACCCTGTCTTTCTGCATAGAAGCATAGTGATTGGTGTGAAAAAGGCCATTACTGCAAAGAATCCGGCACCTAATGCAGCTAAAATAGTGGCAGCTATAAAAATAGCAAATGGCAACAATTTAGGAACTTTGCGAGTTCTATATAGCATGTGCTGAGCTAACTTCTCTAATGTCCCATTAGTCATTGCAAAGTTATAGAATAAAGAAATAGCTAAGATTACAAAGAATATACTTATCGGCCACATTTTGATAATGTCGCCAGACTTAATGCCTAAATAAAATGTACCAATAATATAAGCAAATACTATCCCAAAAAAACCTGTGTTAATTTTAGTCCTATACCCTAATGCAATAGCGAGTATAATGGCACATAAAATTAAAATGTTAGCCATACAATTCCCTCCTATCAATTACCTATACCCATCTTTGATATTCGTTGCGCGCAATTACATTTTCAAATACAGTATATAATCTAAAGTCATAAACAACAAATACTGATTACTTTGCATCTAATATAGATTATTTTTATGCCTTAAATAAACATCCATTACTATGATTAGATATCAGGAGAAAAATTACATACTATTAACTTTGCTAAAAATAAAAAAATATAGCGATTATACAGGCTATTCTGTACAATCGCTACATTTTTAAACTTAAAGAATATTTCTTTATCCTAATTTTTCTGATTCTTTTCTATTTTTCTTGATTAAAAACGTATCTGTATCCGCATCAGAATTCCAATGACATTCCATAACAATCACACCAAGAAAATACATTATCAAATTACTATCTATTCTTAAAAAAATCATCTTTAGAGATATTTTCATAAATTCGTTGCGTTAATGAATGATAAAAATTACGTTCATCTTTAGTAAATCCTTTAAAAAGCTTTTCATTCCATTCATCTAATACATTTTCAATATCTTTTCTCATATCACGAGCTTTATCTGTAGCATAAATATTATAAGCTCTACGATCCTCAGCATTATTTACTTTAGTAAAATATCCGGCTTCAATAAGTTTAGCCACAGCTCTTGCAGTAGTTGCTTTATCAATTTCTATATTATTAGACAATTGCTCTTGTGTAATTCCATCATTTCGTATAGCCTCCATAAAGAAAATATATTGGCCACTTCCTAGCTGATACTTTTTTAAATGTTCACTAAAATATACTTGACTATATCGATATAGCAATGAAATATATCTTGCTAATCTTACTCTTGCTCTTGCCACTTTTAAATCTCCTATTAATATAAAGACTTATCTCAAATAAAAACTCTTTATATTTAGTATATCATCTCAAAGCCAAATGATTAATCTAATTTTATATTATATAATACGTTAATTACAAAAAAGGTGATGAGCAAATGCCCATCACCCTCCTAGTATTATTGTAAAAATTTATACTATTATTTAATCAGCCCCTATTGACTTTTAATAATCCTGACTGTCCAAGTTTAATAAACTATAGTATTAGAAAATGCCCAATACCTTCCAATAGGTTTGTGAGAAAACTAACAACAAAATATACCCTACAATCGTTAATGGTATACCAACCTTCATACAATCTTTTGTTGAAAAAGTATCTGTTGCAAATGCAAGAATCCCCTGTGGTGTATTAACCGGCAAAATAAACCCAAAATTAATAACAAAATGAAATACCATTGTTAAACCAACAATATTTAATCCCTCAAGTGGTAATCCTTGTAAAAGAGCGATAACAATCGGAATCATTGCCGAAGCTATTGCTGAACCAGATGCAAATCCAAGATGAATAATAATAATAAATAGCGAAATAACTGCAAACACGCCAAAAATAGATGCATCAGCCAAGCCCATTCCGACTGAGATTTCATTAGCCAACCATTGTGCAGCCTTGGTAGTAAGTAAGGCAGAACCCATGCTAATTCCCACACCTAAAAGCATAAGAGTCCCCCACGAAATATGACTTTCTGCCTGTTTCCAAGTCATAATGCCTGTCCAAGGTAATAGCATTAAAGTTACAGCTAAAATTGTTGTTGTCGTTGTATCGAAATTATGTAAGAACCCTTCAGTTACCCATAGCAATATCAATCCAGCAGAAATTGCTAAAAGTTTCTTTTCGGCAGGCGTAACTGCACCTAACTCCTCTAACTTAGCCTTTATAGTTTCGGCGCCACCCTTGATTTCATCCAGTTCAGGTGGCAACATATACATCGCAATAAAGTACAATATAATAGACATAACAATAGCAAACGGAGCTGCCGCAATGAACCACTGCATCCAAGATATATTACCATTTAAAAGTCTTTCAATAAAACCCATTGTAACCATATTCTGTGCTGCCGCAGTTTTAATTCCTGTATTCCAAATGCTTCCAGTTTAAATAGTGACTACCATTAATAATGCAGCAAGCCTACTTCCGGTCTTCATCCCAAACGCAGAAACAATACCTAATATAACCGGGACCATGCATCCTACACGAGCAGTAGTACTTGGAACTAAGAAAGCGAGTATAATACCAACCAAAATCATCCCTGCGACTAAACGATTAGTCTTACTTCCGATACGTGACAAAATAAATAATGCAATTCGTTTGTCAAGTCCGGTCTGTGTCATTGCCGCAGCCAAGAATAATGCTGCACCAACTAAAATTGTAGCACTGGCTGAAATCCCCATAAAAGCCATTTTCAACGCACTGCCAGTACCATAAATTACATCAGGCTTGCCGACTTGAGGGGAAAACCCTACACATATAATCATTAATAATGAAAGAATTGCCGCACTAACCGGATAAGATACGGCTTCAGTGAGCCAAATTATAACTGCAAAAACCAAAATACCTAACATTCTATGCCCTGCCGTTGGTAATTCAGTCGGTGTAGGTAACGCAAAAATTGCGGCCAACACTAATAACGCTATTAACATACCGTATTTTTTAAAAAATGGAACTTTCTTTTCGGTTACGATTTCCATGCTTATACTCCCTTCATATATAAACGGAAAATACCAGGAATACGAAAGTCAAAATTTTAATTATTTATTTTGCTGCATTTCAACAACCCATTGCGGAGCAAGTTGTGGTAATTCTGTGCCATTTTTTTTAGCTTCTCTATACGCTGCAATTGTTTTATTCCGATTATCTTCGTATAAAGCTTTTTCCTCAGCGGCACTCAAAACTATTTCTATATATTTTTTAGGTATTACACATACACCATCTGAATCACCACATACTAAATCTCCAGGCTCTACGACAACACCAGCCCAGGTAATAGTTGTGTTGATATTTCCTTCGGCCTTTTTGATTGGTCCTCTCGGCATTAAACCTTTACTATATACAGGAAACTTCAGTTCTATAGTTCCATCAAGATCTCTTGTATAACCATCAATAACCATACCTTTAAATCCCACTGCTTGACATGCACCCATGATTAAATCGCCAAAATACGCTCTTTCCCTATACCCTTTACCATCAATTACCATGATATAGCCATCTGCTTTAAAATTATAACTTGCTATATGAATTGGGTAGTTATTTCCCTCAGCCGCTTCTACAGTAAGAGCCGTACCAACCACTGTAGCTCCTCTTACACAAGGGTTGATGTCTGCGTCCATACAACCTCCATTAGGAATATCAATTTTAGCGGCTTTCACTCCATCCAAAATTAATGCTACATTTAATTTTTCAGCTCTTTTAATAATATCTTCCGGTAACAATGGTGCACATTCATTAATCATAGTTTTATCCCTCTTATTGATAATTCGGTCAGGAATTATCCCCTTTATCTAATCTATTTTAGAAATATAAATTTATACTAATTCATCACCTGCAATAGGAAAAAAGCTTGAAAATGCCTCTCCATATTTATAAGTCTGATTACCTGAAATTCTTCTTAAATGATTGCCTCGAAGATTTGCTCTTTCTGTATAATACTGAATGAGATGATGCTGTGCCTGGAAACACTGCATCACCGCAACTTTTTGTTCATAAACCTCTGTAATATCTACTAACTCATCAGGAACAAATTGTGATAGTTCAGTTTGATGAGGTTCAAACCCAAATAAACGCATTTGTTTAGTCGTTGGAAGATTATCTACAATAACGCCTCTTGAATTTGAATGAATAGAGCATTCAAATACAAACTCTGATACATCATTATGATCAGGATTTAATATGTCTTTTCCTTTTTTATCATGCGTAATAATGATGTCTGGTCTAACTTCTCTAATTTTCTTTACCATTCTCTTTCGAATATCTTCCGTAAGATACGGTCTCATTGGATAATCTGGAAGATCCCAAAACTCAATATTTTTAACGCCAAGAATTTCTGCGGCTTTAGTTGTTTCCTCTAGTCGATTCTGCTTTACAGTATCATACGTGGCTCCTTCTTTTTTCCACTGTGCTGCACTCTCACCTCTAACCCCAAAACTTAAAACCACAACATCCACATTAGCACCATGTTTAATGTATTTTGCAATTGTACCACCCGATCTCCATACATAATCTGCTGCATGTGCACTTACTACTAAAATTCTCTTGCCTTCCATAATAGTTCCTCCTAAATTACTCTAATCATTTTACTTAAACCCAATACAATCTTTTATTCAATGTCATTTTTCCCCAATAAAATTTTTAGATTAATTACAACCATAGTTCGAATTTCATCCTCAGAAAAACCTTTTTGTAAAAGTCTTTCTGCAAACTCTGCTAACCCTTCGTCTGGATAACACAGTTTTGTATTACCAAGATCAGTGGCAAGAATACAATTATCTGGCCCTACTTGTCTTATCTGATCTGCCACTATGTCAAACGCTACCTTGTCCGTCTTCCATGTTGTATAACACTGTTCAATCTTAGCTCCATAATCAATAAACTTTTTTTGATCTTCAACGGAATAAAATGTAGTTGGAAATGTTGCATGTGTAATAAGTATATTTTTAACATTTCGTTTAGCTGCTTCAGGAACCAGCTTATAAGCTTCTTCATGAGAGATATGTCCGGTTGCTAAAATCAAATCGTATCTAGCTATAACATCTAAAACATCATAAACTTCTGGCTTCAACTGACCAAATTCATCAAGGATATTAATCGTAGGAACCTTAATTCCCGCATTCTTCATCTCAATTACAATAGACGCCCAGAAGGCTAATTTTTTATTTGGATCTCCATTAAATTGATGTGCCATTTCATGTTCACTGTCACAAGTAGGAAACCAAACCAATTTACAATTATCTCGAGCCGCCATTTCTACAGCCGGTGCATTTATTCCTCCGACTGAACTATTTAAAGTAATAGAGCCGATTGCATCACATTTCGGATAAAGCTTATTTATTAATTTTGCTCTTTCACCGGTTTGAGTCCAATGATTTTTTATAACGTATCCCGCCAGTGGACCATTCGTGCATCTTTCAGCCATTTCCAAGTCATCCATCTTTCTTGGTAACACATCCGGTGCAGAATGAACGTGTAAATCATAAGCCCCTTCAATTAATTTTTTTACATCACTCATAATTAACCTCCTTCAAAATACCATTAATTTCATCCCCGCTATAGTTTTTTATACGCCAGAATGCAAATTATTTAATACTTTTGTGTTTCTTGCAACATCATTATGACTGCATTCTATACCAATCATTCCTAAAAGTCAATAAAAATAATTGCAATAACATCTATTTCGCTCTTTCACATAAGATTGAAAAGGATATTTTATTCATATTTTAAGATTATAAATTCAATAAATTAAATATTTCTTCTTTATAAACCTATAACACTAAGAAATATGTATATCTTCGCCTTCAACATCCTCTTGCCATATAAATATTTTAGTTGCTATAGCATCTATATATACTACACCTAAAATCCAACAAGCCACTACATACCACAACAAAACAGGCGCACTAAATTATCAATCCACAAAGCAACGTTTCTGCACAACATAAACACCACCCCCCAGAAATCATATTTATGCAGAAAAAAATATACAAAAAAGCTGTAGCAAAATACCTATTAATCGAATTCTGCTACAGACTCGTCCTATTATTTATTCAAATATTCGCCTCTCATATCAAACAAAGTAAATTAAAGTTTTATTAAACTTCTCGACAGTACTATGCATTTCTTTTTAAATTTCTTCATAAAACTCAACATTCCACCATAAAATTTAGTCTAATCAAAAATCCGCTAGATCATCAAAATCAAATACTTACAAGATAAAAATATTATCTGCAAATACACACTTTTATGCTTTTACCATTTTACAAAAATCACATACGTATTTTTTATCTCACACGCTCCTTATTGAGTTCAATATTTGAATCAAATACACGAAAAAAGGCCTCTCGAAATTTCGAGAAGCCTTTATTTATCTGGTGCGCCTAGCAGGATTCGAACCTGCGCACCCGGTTCCGGAGACCGGTGCTCTATCCCCTGAGCTATAGGCGCATATTGGGATAACCTGATGTTTTCACAGTCACGAATCAAAACTAATACTTAATCATGAATCATAATTGCAAACCCCTTCAAGGTTACCCAATTATTATATCAGTGCTGATTATACACTGTCAAATACAGGCTAAGTCATAATCTAGCTATAATCTAGTTACAACTTAGCCGTACCGTATGCACTGTTCAAGCAAAACACAATCTCAACTTAGTCGTGTTTAAGCTGTTTATTACCAATGCCCGTTTTGCGAAGAATGGCAAAGCAGAGGCTTAAAATAACAGCTACAACGGTAGCGAGGCCCATGCCTTGAAGAACAACCGGACCAAGGGTTACCTGCGCGCCGCTGAGGCCGGTAATCATAACGATGGACGTTAAAATCAAGTTGTCAGGACGAGTATAATCTACCTTACGTTCAACGAGCATGCGCAAGCCGGATGCTGCGATGATACCGAACAACAAGATACTTACGCCACCCATAACCGGTACCGGAATGGCATGAATCAAAGCGGCGATTTTGCCAATAAAGGAGAAGATAATCGCTAACACAGCCGCCCCGCCGATAACATACACGCTGAAAACGCGAGTGATGGCCAATACGCCGATGTTTTCACCATAGGTCGTATTTGGCGTCGCACCAAAGAAACCGGACAGAATGTTGGCAATACCGTCACCCAACAAGGAGCGTTCCAGGCCCGGATCCTTCATGAGGTCGCGACCTACGATGTTACTGGTTACCACCAAGTGGCCAACGTGTTCCGCAAATACAACGAACAAAGCCGGCATAATCATCAAAATTGCGTTAATATTGAAAACCGGTGTAGTCATATGAGGCAAGGAGAACCAAGCCGCTTCGGATACTTTTGAAAAATCAACTACGCCCATGATGGCTGCCAACACATATCCGGACACTACGCCGATTAGTACCGGAATTACGGCAAAAAAGCCACGGAAAATAACGGTGCCCAAGATAGTTACAATCAAGGAGAACATGGAAAGCGTCACAACTTGTGTGTGCGTCATGCCCAAGGTTTGCCAACTGTCACCAACGATGCCGGCCATGCCCATAGCTACCGGACCAAGTTCCAAGCCGATAACGGCGATAATGGCACCCATGGCTGCCGGTGGGAATAACAAGTCAATCCAGCCGATACCGACTGCACGAACGATAAAGGACAATACGATAAAGGCTAAACCGAAGGCAATAAAACCGCCCTGTGCCGCTTCATAGGACATGCCGGCAGCCATAACGGATAATACCGGCGCGATAAAGGCGAAACTGGAGCCCAAATAGGAAGGGATTTTTCCTTTACAAATAAATAAGTACAAAATGGTACCAATCCCGTTCATAAATAACGCCGTTGCCGGATCCGCTTTTAACAAGTACGGTACCAATACGGTAGCCCCGAACATAGCGAATAAATGCTGGAAACTCAACGGCAACATGGCCGCGTTTGACGGCCGTTCAGATACGTCAATAAAGTCTTTCATTCCTCTAAATCCTTTCTGAAATCCTTTTAAACCCTTAATACTATAAAATATATAAACTTGCGTTTTAAAAACGCAGTCTAAAAACAGCCTGTTTGATATTAATATCAATAAAAGTTCAATTCATCAAGTGTCTTGTATACGATGAATTCATTCTGCTATCTTACGCGTCCTTACTTAACGCCACCAGCGGATGGTCTGAAACGACTACGCGTCTCTTCGCGAAGGGACGGTGCCACACCTTGTGCCCCAATCTGGCGATTAGCGAGCTCATTGCTGCGTGAAATGCTAAGCAAAATAGACACCGCAAAAATGTTCATCAATAACGAGGAACCACCATAAGAAACAAATGGCAATGGTACACCGGTAACCGGCAAAACGCCACAAACCATCAGCATATTGAAAAAGGCCTGCCCCCCAATGAGGCAAGTAATGCCGATAGCTAGTAGTTTTCCGAATAAATCACGGGCGTCAGCCGCCACACGCAAACCGTAAACAACAAACAGGAATATGACAATCGCTAAAAACAGCGCCCCCAATATGCCTGTTTCTTGAGCCCAAACGGCAAAGGCAAAGTCAGTATGAGCTTCCGGTAAGTAGAAGTACTTAGCCGTCCCCTCACCAAGGCCCTGGCCAAAAATCCCACCAGATCCGATGGCCACAAGACTTTGTACGCTTTGGAAGCTCTTGGTTAACGAATGGCCCCAAGGGTCCCACCACGCTAAAATACGGTCACGCCGATAATCAGAAACCCAAATCAAAACAATAAAACCAATTATCCCCATGAACCCGAGATATTTTAGTTGAGTCAAAGATGTTCGGCTCATTTTACCGATTATCATCAACAGTAAAGGGAATGCCAAAATTAACATGGCCGTCCCTGTATCCGGTTCTACCAGCGTAAGACCGGCAAATGCTATCGGCGCCCAAAGTGCTTTGGTTGGCCGATAGGTAAACGGCGGTGCAAATCGCCGCCCGTATAAATCGTGTTTTTCTAAAAGCTCTACATGAGGATAGCGCTTGCGCCAGTCTTCAATATATTTACAAGTCCAAATAATGCCGCCTAATTTAGCAAATTCCGACGGCTGAATCGATACGCCAAAAGGCAGGGAAATCCAGCGATACGCACCGTTAACTTGTACACCCGCAAAAACGGCTACCAATAAAACGATAAGAACCAAGGAAATTATATTTAAGAACTTTTCGTCTTTCAGCCTTCGATAATCCAGCCTATACACGCCTCGCCCTAAAAATAAACCGAGCGTTAAATATATGATATGTTTTACAATATTGCTGGAAAAGAACGAATCTTGACGCACTAAATCCACCGAGGTCGCACTATAGATATTGAGACTCCCGATAATAATCCAAATGCCTACCATAACCATAATGGCCTGCGCATCATTGCGGAACAGCGTTTTCAAACTGAACGAAGGTAATTTTTTAACCTTTTGCGCCATAATTACGCCTCCTCAGGTTTAATTGCTTCCAGGCGGAAAATCGGCTGTCCTTTTTTGCTAAATTTTTCTTCGTATTCAGTCATTACATTCGGCGTATCCGTGCTGTGTAAATCGTAAGTCACATTTTTTAACGTCCAGCCGCATTCTTTAAATTCTTCTAAGGAGAACAAAAAGAGTCCTTCATTATCTGTTTTGAAATGAATTTCGCCCTGTGGTTTTAGTAAACGAGCATATCTATCTAAAAACGTACGATATGTTAAACGACGCTTCGCATGGCGTGCTTTCGGCCATGGATCGCAGAAGTTGATGTAAAAACGATCGATTTCCTCCGGTGCCACAACGTCTTCAATGCCGGCAATATCAAATAAAGATACTTTGGCGTTTGGCAAATTGCGTTCAAAAATCTTCTGAGCCGCGTAATATAAAACGCCGAGCTGCACTTCAAAGCCTACAAAATTGGCTTCCGGATGAGTTTCTGCCATGCCTGCAATAAAGCGGCCCTTACCGGTGCCAAGTTCAAAGTACAAAGGTTTTGTCGGGTCTTCGAACATCTCTCGCCACTTACCTTTGTGCGCCTCGTGGTTTTCTAAAATCACGTGGGAATCATATTCATGAATAGCCTCGTCAATCCAAGGTTTTCTACGTAATCGCATATTGTCTCCTTCACAACTTATGTTAAAATTCTCTATCTAATTAATTATATAGTATTGCTTTAAAATACTCAACGGAACAAGGGAAAAACATGATTCCCTTAATCGACTAAATTATTTTAGAGTTGTGTGATACAATTAAATTGAAATCACCGATAGCAGAAAATCGCATTTGCTGCCTTAATATGAAGAGTGCCTTGTCTAATCATGGGTTGCGTCCTTCCGGTGATTTCTTTTTTTAAAAAAAACTAAAAAACAAATGAGGCTGTATCAAAATGTAGATTTACCCACATTTTAGATACAGCCTCATTTGTTTGAGAAGAATAGTTATTACTGCAGATTTTAAAGTCAACCAGTGTCCCCTGCAGCCAATGACTGCCACTGTTAACTAAATCTACATTTGCAGAAACCCCTTACTTTGGTTTCCCCGATTCACCTCCTCCCCCCATCATCAAATACGGATATGTACTGCTATATACACCCTTACATTAAAGGTACTGCCAACTACTTTGCTTTGCCTATTGCAAAAAGCTTAACTACTTGTACACTTAACATCTTTTAAGCACTTGTTCGCTTAACATCTTTTAGCTACTTACACATTCCCAAGTTTTTAAAAACTGACTTCTTTGAACTATCGGGCACTCATTAAGGACTGAACCAATTCTTCCAATTTCTGGATTCGTTCGTTCTGACTTTCGTTCTGAGCTTTCAAATCGTCGATTTCGCTAGTCTGTTTTTCAACATACTCAATCAAACGGCCTTTGCTCATGCCTGCGTACGGATTGGAGTTACCGAACTTCATGCTGACGCCGACGTTCATCATGTTTTCCCCATTGCCCATAGAGCCGCCGATACTGAACAATGTATTTTCATTCGGACGATAGAAGGCACCCAAAGCTACTGCATTAGAACCGTGGTAAGTACCCATACCGGCCGTGAAGTTCCATTTGTTGTCAGGATCGTAATCCAGTGGATGTAAGGCTGCCAAGGCGACGGCACCGGCACCGGATTTATTGACTTTCGAGTCCAATTTGGAGATTTGACGAGCATTGTTCTGAACGGCTGTAGCTACGCCACCGATTGCAGTTGCCATTTCTTGTCGAACCGTGTAAACCTGACCGGTTGTAGCAGCGTTCGTGCCATCCGCTGTAAGCTCAACAGCTTTCACATTCTTAATTTCCTTATCATTAGCATTGATGCCATCTTTGGAAATGTACGTCATGTTATTAACGGCAATGCTGTTACCAACCTTCAAGTCATCGTTTAAGGATAAGTTGTATTCGTTTTTGCCTTCCACTTTAACAGCGTTGATATTATCGTCACCATTAATCGTAGTAGCTCCGGCCGTACCGGCAATACTCTTAGCAAAGTCCTTCAACTGACCTTCCGTAGCGGCGCGATTATCGACAGCCTTTTCAGCATCCCAAGTTGTGTTAGTTAAGCCTGTAATTGTACGATTTGCCGTTTCACCTTCGCTTGGAGTTGTGCCGTCAATTGTAATACCACCTACCGTAATTTTTTCTTCAAGACTAACTTTTACGCCTTTTGTTGCATCATTAGCATCAACTTTTTCAACCTTAACACCAGTTTCCGGATCGCCGACTACATTGGCTACGCCCGCTTTACCTTCGATGTTTTCAATCTTAGTGTTGATGTTGCTAATGTCTTGGTTGATATTGGTGATATCATTGTTAATCTTAGTAATGTCTTGCTTAACATCGGTTACATCGCCTTCAACCTTAGTTACACGCTTGTCCAATTTTGTGATATTCTTCGTATTATTGGTAACTTGCTCTACGAATTCAGCGTCTAGAGCTACCTTGATGTCATTATTATCTTGGGTAATCTGAACCTTTTCGCCGTTAACGAAGTTAATCACAGAGCCTTTCTTAATGGACCGTTCACCGTCACCATTTACGGTTAACTTCCAAGCCCCCGCTTCACCAAGGAGTGTGTCGGTAATACCTAATTTAGTCTTCCAACTATTTACATTATCCTTTGACAAGTTAGCTGCATCCACTCTTGCAGAAGAATCGGCGACTGCTTTCAGTTGTTTTTCAGTAGCGGCACGGTTTTCAACAATGCCTTTTTCATCCGGATTCCAAGCAGTATTGGCTAAACCTGTGATGAATAAACCATCTTCGGTTTTGCCGTCCTTAGTTGTCGGAACACCTTTCTGGTTAGCGATGTAGATACCACCGCTAACTGTGCCATCTGTACCAGGCGTTCCACCAATACGAACACTGCCGTCATTTAGATTAACGTTCTTCGCTAATTTAACAGTTAAACCGCCATCAGCTTTGGCTACCACACCGATGTTATTATCGGATAACAAGCTCGCATCGCTAATACCACCTTTAATATCTAAGGTTTCGTTGAGTTTCTTAGCGATAGTTACATTTTCTGTATCACCGGCAAATTTCAAACCATCTTCCAGAGTAGCTACTGTATGCTCTTTATTGTTTTCATCAACATAAACGATACGAGTCATACCATCCTTGCCGTTAGTACCATCAACACCATCAGCACCGTTTTTCACGGAGATTTCGCCATACGCGTTTTTACCAGGTTGGCCATCTTCACCGGCAGGGCCTTGTGGACCAACTAAACCGATGCTGCCAGGTTTACCGTCTTTGCCATCCTTGCCAGGTTGCCCGATAACAACTTGATTCTTCAATTTAAGGTCGTAAACCTTCTGACCGTTAACGTCTTTAACAGCCATAGTGAGGTTATTATCGCCAATGTAATCGCCTAACTCACCATCAGCACCGGCTTCAGCAGATTTACCATCGAGAGTAAGTTCGGTGTGAGCTCCACCAACCGAAGTCACCACGTTGGAAATAGCTGCATTCAACTGATCTTCGGTTGCTGCACGGCCACTTACTATGCCGTTAGTCGCCGGATCCCATTTAGTATTGGTTAAGCCTGTAATAAAGGAACCATCATCAGTTACACCATCTTTAGTTGTTGCTATGCCTTGCTGCTTAGCGATGTAAATACCACCGGTAACAACGCCATCTTCACCGGTTGTACCACCAATACGTACACTACCGTCAGCCAAGTCTATGTTCTTAGCCAATTTAACGGTTAAACCACCATCAGATTTGGCCACAACACCGATGTTGTTATCTGTTAACAAGCCTGCATCGCTGATGCCACCTTTAACTTCTAAAGTTTCATTGAGTTTCTTAGCGATGGTTACATCTTTTGTATCACCGGCAAATTTCAAGCCGTCTTCCAGAGTAGCTACCGTATGTTCTTTATCGTTTTCATCTACGTAAACGATACGAGTCATACCGTCCTTGCCATTCGTGCCATCAACACCATCAGCACCATTCTTCACGGAGATTTCGCCGTAAGCATTCTTACCCGGTTGACCATCTTCACCGGCAGGACCTTGAGGACCAACTAAACCGATGCTACCAGGAGTACCGTCTTTGCCATCCTTGCCAGGTGTGCCGATAACGACTTCGTTACTAAGTTTGAGATCGTAAACCTTCTGACCGTTAACATCTTTAACAGCCATAGTGAGGTTGTTATCGCCAATGTAATCCCCTAACTTGCCGTCAGCACCGGCTGTTGCCGATTTACCATCGAGAGTAAGTTCCGTGTGAGCGCCGCCAACGTCTGAGGATACTTTAGCAATAGCTTTTTCTAACTGATCTTCGGTAGCAGCTCAGCTACTTACGATGCCGTTAGTCGCAGGATCCCACTTAGTATTACCTAAACCGGTAATAAACAAGCCATCTTCAGTTTTACCGTCCTTAGTCGTTGGTACAGCTTTCTGGTTAGCGATGTAAATGCCACCGGTAACAGCACCGTCTTCACCGGTTGTGCCACCTATACGTACACTACCGTCAGCTAGGTCAAGATTTTTCGCTAATTTAACAGTTAAACCACCTTTGTCTTGAGCAACGACACCAATGTTATTGTCCGTGAGTAGACTTGCATCGCTAATGCCGCCTGTTACTGTTAATGTTTCATTGAGTTTCTTAGCGATAGTTACATTTTCTGTATCGCCGGCAAACTTCAAGCCGTCTTCCAAAGTAGCTACTGTGTGCTCTTTATCGTTTTCATCAACATAAACGATACGAGTCATACCGTCTTTACCGTTAGTGCCATCAACACCATCGACGCCGTTCTTAACGGAAATTTCGCCGTAAGCATTCTTACCAGGTTGTCCATCTTCGCCGGCCGGACCTTGAGGACCAACTAAACCAATGCTACCAGGTGTACCGTCTTTGCCATCCTTACCAGGTTGACCTATGACAACTTCATTCTTCAATTTGAGGTCATAAACTTTCTGTCCGTTAACGTCTTTAACAGCCATGGTGAGATTGTTTTCACCAATGTAATCGCCTAACTTACCATCAGCACCGGCTGTTGCGGATTTACCGTCAAGAGTAAGTTCGGTATGAGCTTTAGCAATGGTTTCTACAGTTTTAAGCTGTGCCAAGTTAACCGCATCAGTAGCTTTCGTACCAGCCGCAACATTAATAATTTGACGAGTTGCACCCGAACCACCTACTGAAACGGCACCATAACTAGGTTTATAGGCTGCAATAATACCAGTTCGTTTTTCAAAACTTTCAGTCATAGCGTTTGCAGCATCTACGTAAGCTTGTATTGCATTTGGATCTCTCGGATTTTGCTGATATGCCACTAATTTTTCCTGGAAAATTTGAACTTTTTCAACATAATCTTGATTTGCCTGTTCGAATTCAGCAGTTTTACCTAGATAAGCTGCTACTGATGCATCATCCGTAAAGGTCACACCATCAGGTGAATAGCCATATACTTCAGCACTTCGATTAGCCACTGCACCTAACCCCAAGGCAACCCCCGATTTTTCTGTTACAGACGTTCCATAGCCTAAGGCTGTACCGCCTTGAATAGTAACAGAACTATTAATACCTATGGCCATGCCATAATTTGCGTTATTAACATTTGCCATAGAACCAATAGCAATACCGGAATCAGAGTTTATTACTTTCGAGAATGTGCCCAAGGAAGTTCCATAATTTGAACCACTAACAATAGCCGATTGCCCTACAGCAGTCCCCTGGAGTGAATTAGTAACATTAGCCCTTGTACCGAGTGCAGTTCCAAATAACGAATTATCTACTATAGCCCCGTAACCAATTGCAGTACCTTGTTCCGAACCGGTTACCTTAGAAGTGGCACCATACGCACTGCTAAAATTAGAATTACTAATTTCAGATTGGGAACCAATAGCAACAGCACTTGCAGACGTTACTTTTGTTTTAGGACCAATAGCAATCGAGTTATCTCCCGTAGCCCCATCATTAAGTTTATTCTCAGTTTCGGCAGATTTAATAGATACGTATTCAATCTTATTGGCATCGACTTTATTAGTAAGAGCAGTTAACTGAGACATATTTACAGCATCGGTACCATCAACACCAGCTGCCACGTTAGTAATTCGTTGATTACCATTGTCTAGGCCAGTTGAACTCAACTTCACCGCTCCTACAATCGGACTTTCGACAGCCGTTAAATCTGCACCATCCTTGGTATAAGTCTGCGAATCTGCATTATAAACCGCATCTGTTAAATCCGTGTACCATTTACCATCTTCACCTTTAACTAGAGGGTTACCGTCTGCATCTTTTGCGGTTTCTGCAAAGGTTACACTACCATCAGCCAAGTTAAGGTTCTTAGATAATTTAACACTTAAAGAACCACTGTCTTTGTCTGCTACAACACCGATATTATTATCTGTTAATGTTGTAGTATCTGTATTACCACCGGAAATAATTAATTCAGTGCCTAGATTGCGATGAACAATAGTATCACCATCGCCTTTAAAGTTAAGGCCTTCAGCCTCTACAGCTTGTAATTGAGCCACGTTAACCGCATCATAATCAGCAGCACCACCTGCTACGTTAGTAATACGACGACGATTGGCTTCAACCGTGGTTTCACCGATAGTATATTCAGCATTACCGACAGATACGACGCCATTTTCTTTTGTAAAAGCTTCATCAGTTAAATAAGCTTTAGTGGCAACATTATCACCTACATAAGCTAAAGATTCATAACCTAATGCTACAGAATTATCAATAGCTGCACGAGAGTAACTACCTAATGTAGCAGATTTATTGATTGCCGTCTTTCCATCTAAACCTTGAATTGTAGAAAGAGTACCGATAGACACAGAATCTTCACCGACACTAGTTGCCCAGTGGCCGATAGCAGTCGAATTTTTACCAGTCGCACGCGCTTGTTTCCCTAAAGCTGTCGCGTAATGATCTTTTGCTACGGCATTTACCCCTATTGCTATGGTATTGGTATCATAAGTTTCAGCACCGGCACCTACGGATAATGTTTGGAAGCCAAAAGCTTTGGCTGCAAAACCTAATGCAGTAGAGTTCATATGCTCTTTACCTACTTCAGGTGTCGTGTCATCTCCTTCACTAATTCCATCTGAAGGTATACCGATTCCCCCACCAGAATCACGTATCGAGCCAATATATGCATTTCTACCGATTGCAGTGCCATTATAAGCGGTGCTTTCTGTAGTTGCACCTTGACCTAAACCAACCGAACGACTCCCTTGCACTTTTGCCGTAGGACCAATAGCCGTTGTATTTTCGCCCAACGCCTGCGCCATTGTGCCGATAGCTACCGAGTTTTCTGCAGCCGAGGATGTTGCTGCTAAAACACCAATACCCACTGACTGAAGCCCTGCTGTCTTAGCACCATATGAAGCAGCTAAAGACAAATGACCTGACGCTTCTGTATCTTGAGCAATGGCAATACTCCATGCCCCAGTCGCTTTCGCCTGATTCCCCAACGCCAATGACTGTGCATTTAATGCCTGTGCATTAAACCCTAAAGCCGTCGCATCAACGCCTTTTGCCACAGCATCTTGACCAATCGCTACAGCATGTTTGCCGTCACTAACAGTATCATAACCGACTGCTATTCCACCTGTTTGTTTTGTCTTTGTCCGATACCCTATAGCGACAGCCTTTTCCGCGTCTTTATTAACTTGAGCTTCTATACCAGCTGCCACTGAGTAAAGTCCACCTGCACCACCGGTTTCACTCATCAATCCATAGTTATTCCATGTAGGATCTGTAGCTTCTTTTATATTTGCATGGAAATAACCTTTACTATTATCTTCAAGACTTTCAGTTTTAGTATCTACTAAAGTCTTCAGCCCTTTCAGCTGTGCCACGTTAACTGCATCAGTATCTTCACTACCTGCAGCTACATTGGTAATTTGACGAGTATCACCCGCAGTACCTACGGAAATAGCACCTAAACCGGAGCGGTACGCAGATACAATCGCATTACGAGCATCAAAGCTAGCTTCAGCAGCCTTACTTGCTTCTTCATATTCTGTTTTTAATTGTTCATTATCAGGATCATCAGCTAAAGCAGCTTTTTTCTCGTTATAAACAGCTAATTTAGCGTTAAAATCTTCTGTTGCTGTCTGATACGCTTCTGCTTTTCCAATATAAGCAGCAATATCTTCATCTGCTCCAAAGCCTACGCTATCTACATTATAGCCATGTACCTTACTTCCTCTATCGGCTACAGAGAACGCACCTAATGCTACACCGGTATTCACATTAGCTGCTGAATCATACCCTAATGCCATAGAGGCACCACCGGATGCAGCAGAATAACTACCTAAAGCCACTGCACTTCCAGCGCTAGTACTAGCCGAGTACCCTAATGCTGTAGCAAAACTGCCATTTTGAGCACTAGCATAAGGTCCCACTGCTACAGATTTCTCTGAAGTAACGTTACTATAATGGCCTAAAGCAGTACTTAACTTGGCACTGGCTACAGAACTTTGCCCCATTGCCATACTCCAATTGCCAGTAGCTTCTGCATTTCCACCAATACCAATGGTCCCGTATCCCAAACCTTTAGTATAGGTACCTATAGCGATGCCCATTACATTATCAGCTTCAGCTCTATTACCAATTGATACTGCTCCTACACCTGTAGCTTCCGTTGTGTCACCGATAGCAACTGCACCGCGAGCAGTTGCTTTAGCCAAAGAGCCCATAGCATTAGATTGGAATACCGCTTTTGAGCCTTGACCGACGGCTACACCACCTTGCCCCGACACAACAGCACCACTACCAATAGCAACCGTATCCGTTGCGGTTGCTCCATCATTTCCTTTATTTTCTTCTACAGAAGAGTTAATTGAAACATACTCTATCTTATTCGCGTCAACTTTAGTATTAAGAGCTTTCAACTGAGCCACGTTAACGGCGTCAGTATCTTCACTACCAGCTGCTACACCGGTAATTTGACGTGTCGCAAAATCTGTACCTACCGAGGCAGCACCAAAATACGATTTATACGCAGCCGTAAGTTTTAATAGAGCTTGTTGGCTGGCAACCCATTTTGCTTCAGCTTCTTCGGCCACCACTCTTAATTCTTCATTACCTCTATCAGCTCTCCATGCCGCATATTTTTCGTCATAATCTTTTTTATTCGCTGCAATAATATCTACAGTTGCATTATACTCGTCTATTTTTCCAAGATAAGTAAGTAATTCGGCATCACTTGTAAACGCCGCATGATCTACTGTATAGCCGTAGGTATCATAGCCCCTATCTGCCACACTCTTAGCCCCAATTGCTACGGAAGAGCTAGTGGCAGCAACAGCATTATGACCTAATGCAATTGAATCTGCACCACTCGCATTTGAATAACCACCTATGGCCATTGAATAATTACCGGTAGCCTGTGTTTGAATCCCCATGGCCATGCTGCGTTTTCCTGATGCAATACTCTTAATGCCCATGCCAATAGATCCACTGCTTTTTGCTTCCGCTCTATCACCGATAGCAATGGATGATTCAGCCAAGGTTTCCGTATTACTTATCGCAGTATTACCAATCGCAATACCGGACTTTCCATATGCCTCTGCGCCCGGACCAACGGCAAGAGATCCTTCGCCCAGTGCTTTTGAGTTAGTCCCATAGGCCGCACTATGCCCAATACCCGTAGCTGTAGCATTCCAACCGACAGCAGTATTCGATGAATTCGCGTTGGCATTAGCATTTGTACCAATGGCTACAGACGTGTCCATTTTTGTAGCCGAATTTTCCCCTATAGTAACGCCCGGACCTTCTCCCAATTGTAACTGCTGAATCACCGCATCATATACGGCCTGTTGATCTTCTGTGAGATCCGCCGCCAACACACCTAAACTCGGGTATAGCACCGAGCTCGTAAGCAATGACGCCACTAACAGCGCTCTGGATTTTTTACTCATAAGATGTACCCCTTTCAATTAACACTAACCTAATCGTCCCCATGTAGTGTAAGTAAAAAATTATCCAATACTTATCGTGTTTCTATATTCAGTTTTAATTCCCCAAAAAAGATGATTAAATGTTATATATTATATCCACATTAATCATTTATAATATTATAATGACATATTTATCAAAATTAATCAAACTTTTTCTTAAAATTAATTTTAAATTTTATTAATTCCTACTTTCTAAAGAACCTTATAAATTCTGTATTTCTCTTTTTATTCACATTTATTTTTGATGCATTTATCGTTTATATTTATGTCATATCAATAACATAGTAATAACTTAAAATTATATATGCTATTTAACAAAGTGCAAAATCATAACCACCCGTAGAACGGGTGGTTTGCTCTGACCCTATAAGGGTCTTTCTCTAGTGGTTGCCCTCTAAAGAGGGCTTTGAGTAATCTGACAACCACTCTATTACCACTGGCTGCCCCCTACTCGGGGGCTTTTATTTTTGCCTACTTTACCTGCTCACCCGTGAACGGGTCCATATATTCTTTTAAATTTAACGTATCTTGAGCTATATCTTCTTGTAATTGATTGCGAATATACTCCTTTATCGCTCCTTCGTATCTGCCTACCGTATCCACATAATATCCTCTACACCAAAAATGTCGATTCCCATACT
>ENA-OQIZ01000085-OQIZ01000085.1-human-gut-metagenome-genome-assembly--contig:-NODE-85-length-76886-cov-12.209109_pt1 | contig 76886 bp, 100 predicted proteins | sample MGYA00242593_ERZ504758 | MGnify/ENA primary metagenome ERZ504758 (study PRJEB26092, sample SAMD00036364) | human gut metagenome | host: Homo sapiens | study: EMG produced TPA metagenomics assembly of...
TTAGTGAAAGCGACTTTACAGTGCTTACAAAACCATCGCTGAGAACCGGATTTCAATATACCGTGTTTTATACATTTTCGACCACAATCAGGGCAAACTACTTGTTTAATATTAATCATCCTCCTATTTATGTTTTTATTTAGGAAGATATAATACCATTTTAGTCAGTAGTTATGTGGGTTCACGTATGTTTTTACACACACTTTTTGTCCTATAACTCTCTTTTTATTATTCTTTATTTTCTTCTAAAGTCTTAAACCGAATATATTCTGATTTAGTCATATGCTTAGCATCAGCCAACGAACCGAGCAAGTCCCATTCTTTATCGGACATCTTGATAGACCTGATTTTTTTTACCTCATCTTTTGGCAGAGCCGGTTTGCCGGCCCCGGCGCGTCTCCCGCCCCATGTATTTTTTACTTTTTTTTCGTCCATGATTTGCTAAATTCCCTATCCTTAAATAACGCGGCCAATCCAGTAATTTGCTTTAGTCTTATTACCTCGTCGGCGTCCATTCCTAGATGTTTGCCAATCCAATCATTAGACAACCCCATCTTCACGAGTTCCGCGACTATGTTACTCATCAAATCTACGTTATGCGACCCCCTAGCGCGATTATGCCGAATAGTGCTCGCCATTCTACCGCTAATAGGCTTATCAATTACCGACACAGGTAACCTACCGCCTTCACGCTCTCTTATATTTTTGTATTTTAACATAATTGAATAGCGATGAAAACCATCTACAATTTCGTACATGTCGGCGTCCTTATCGTAATAGCACACGATAGGCATAGTATACCCATCTTCTTTTATACTATCATATAGGAGTTTCATTTCGGCAGGAGCTACAGAATTAGGGTTATATTCATTAGCTCTAATTTTCTCAATAGGCACTGCGATTATGTTATAAACCGGACTTTTCATATTATAGCCCCCTGTATTTTTCTACTAAATATTTACCTCGTTCGCTCATATCTTTTGTGACACTAAAAGATAACCCTTTACACGTATAATCGTTTTTTATGATACACAAAGCCATGCGCCGCCATGTTAGTACATCATCCTCAGTATCGATGTTAGGCGACGCATCAATGACTTTTTTAAATTTTATAAATTTCCGTTTATAATGGTTCGCTAAATCTTCCGGCAACGTTTCTAGTAAAAATTTAGTAAAAGACTCCCAAGAATGCCCCTCGGGAAGAGTATACTTGGTACTCATTATTTTATTACCGGAATAGATATTTCCGAAATTAGCGCCGCTAACTCTATTAGCGACTTTCGCCCAGGTATTAGGCTCAATAACTCGGAATAGATTAAGTCCTGCTTTAGCTTCATTCCCGAACGGCTCATCTACCCGCATTTTATGAATACTCGCGCCGGCTTGATAAAATAAATCGTATAACTTATTATATTCTTTTCTGAACTTACCATTATACGTCCAAATGTCCTCTACCGTCCAGTCATAAATAGGGCTGAAGCTATAGGCTTTATTTATTTGAGTTGACCACTGAAGCCCTTTATATGTACTTTTATTATCGTTTATAGCTCTGTATCGATTGAGACTCTCTTCGGCTCTCAAGCCTAACAATATAGCAGCACTACCGGTTTTCGCTAGCCACTCATTTAATAACGGAGTGAACTTTTCAAAGGACATCCCGGGCTTGTAAAACTCGAATTTATGATTTGATAAATTTATTACCCATTCATTTTTTGGCATTTCTCGAACCCATATATCCTCTTTTCCCTCTTCCCACCAAGTCCAGGTAGGGGAGAAGTAAGATAGGGCATTTGGGCTCTCCATCGGGAGACAAATCCAAAGAGGGTCCAAAACATCGCGATTATTAGAGAACATTTTTTCTACGTACTCTATAGTTACCTTATAAAAGGCCTCCAAATCTATAAATATAGCGGTAAATCGTTTCCCGCTTTTTCTCGCCTCATCGACAGCCATATTTAATACAACTCCGCTGTCCTTACCCCCTGAAAAACTTACGGCAATAGTCTCAAATTCATCAAATATATACTCGATTCGCTTTTTGGCAGCGTCATATACATTTATATTAGAGTATCTTTTCAAAAGTCTCGCCTTCTTCTATTTTTTTAATAATTAAATCATGAAGTCTAATCTTCTTGTTTACACTTTCTTCAATGAGCGAATAAACGCCTAAATTAGAAGTAAAATAAGTATATTCTATATCGCGGGTCTGGCCTATGCGCTGTATCCGCATCATAGCTTGGTCAATTTTCCCGTAATCAAAAGTCAAACTTGCAAAAGCGAGCCTATTACAAAATTGTAAATTTAGGCCGTAAGCCCCGACACCATATGTCATAAGAAGCGGCTTATTGTCGTTTTTAAATTTTTCTAAAATCTCATCCCTATTTACAGTTTCCCCTGTAATAACATAACAATCAATTAATTTTGAAATATTACGAACCTCAGACAAAAGAGTACAAAATACTATTATTTGGCCGGATAACTTTTGAGCGATACTCTTATGTCGCTCAAAATCATCAAAGCAGCTAAGAGCCAAATTAGTAAACATACTAACGTCAGACGCTCCACTAGCTAAGGCTTTAAGTAGTATTTGTTTTTGCGAAGTATATCGGTCCTTTGCGTCGGATGAAGCAGTAATTTCTACCGAAATACGTGAAATATCTTTGTCAAAGATTAAATCACATTCAAATATATACGGAGCGATTAGCTTATGAAGATAACCTATATTAACATCTGACAATTTATAAAAATCTCGGGCTTTTTCTCCTTTTCGTTTGTACTGAATATGGTCAAAAAAAGTGTTTAAAAATTCATGACGGGACATATTTATAATTTTAGGTGATAGAAACATCATTTGATTATAGAGATCCCATTCATTTTTTGTAATGGGTGTCCCATTTAACAATAATCGATACTCGCTGCGTTTAGATATTTCAATCGCCCTCATATGTCTTTTACTGTTTTCGTTTTTAATAAAAACCGACTCATCCGCTACCGTAAATACTTTTTTACCTTTTATATCTTCGAGTAACTCGAAATAAACGCGATCACTACTGGAAAGAGTTTCATACCCCACGATGATATATTTTTTACATAATTGCCATTTATGTATTTCTTGCTCCAGATTACTTTTTGTAGAATAAGGACATAAAAATATAGCTAATTCGCAATCAGTAGAATTTATTAAATCCACCGCAACTCTAGTCTTTCCGGAACCCTGCTTCATGAATAAGGCTCCGACCTTTAGACGCTTGAACTTATCAAACGCCTTTTGCTGATTATCAGATTTCATCACGTACCAACTCCTCAATTTCTCTTACTTCTGCTTCTATCTTAGACGGTTTAGTAACTTTTAAATAACTTGTTTCTTCGTCCATTGGATTTAGTGAAGAATTATCAAAAGCATCTAACATCTCTTCGGCGCCTAATTTATCTACAAGATTGCCCTTTTTATATAATTGAAATTCCCAGTCATCGGTAAAAGAGAAAGAAGAACGATACCCCTTATGCCCCTCCTCTCTGACTAATTTTGAAGGATGGTAAAATGTTAGGCCTTTCCATTTAGACTTATTCGGCATTTTTATAATTGTAGCTTTTGCAGTTTCCCCTATTATGTTTTGTGTATTGAATTTAATTTTATGCCACATTGTGGACCTCCTTATATTTTTTAACTAAATTACTAGCAAGTTTGTACTGTAAATCTCTGTAATATTCCATATCTTTTGCATTTCGGATATGCCCTTGAACTTTAATAACTTTGTGATTCTTATAATCTTCGATACTATATGCGTCCTTCGAATAGTCCAACCCGTATTTTTTGGTAATTTTATTGTTCAATCCATATACAACAAAATTTTTTATTTTCCGACATCCTGTGATTTCTTGCAATGCGTAAATTAATAACATTGTTTCTACTGCGCGCATTAAGGCAGTTACCTTAGAGCCGTGATAACTTTTAATTTCACTAGCCGTTTTTGAGCTTTTATCGTATCCGTCCATTTCGCAGAGAATACCTTTAAAGTCAAGGACTACATTACGCTCGCCAGATACGGGAACTAGTAACTCCATATCATGTCCGATTTGGTGTGTGTATCCTTTTACTATATCGCGGGCGCCCTTTGCTCCCATTTCTTTAATTTCTTCTACCGTAAACTTATTTAGTACCGATTTTCTGATTTTCATTATTCCTGCCTCCGTTTTGATATTGGTATATACTCATTTCTTAATTAGAGTATATACCAATATCAAAACGAAGTCAAGCTAAAATTTAAAAATTTTTAACCAAAATAAAAAAAGGGGGCTGTATCTGAAATGTGAGTTAAAACTCAATTTCGATACAGCCCCCTTTTCTAAATCTCACCGGATGCACGCATAACGGAGCGCACGGGCCGAGATAACAGGATCACGCATCCTTTCTCATCGTGTAAACGTGTACACGGCGCCAGCTAGTAGGATATATTGGAGCCATTTAATTTTACGGTCGCGGCTCTGCACCCCGCGCTCGTATGCGTTCAATGATTCCTCTGCTTTCTTCAATGATTCGAGCGTCGCGCTGGAGGATTTCGTCAATCGTTCCACTTCCGCCCGTGATGCGGTCAAGGACTGCACTAATTGCGTCCGCTCGCTCTCCAATAGCGCGAGCTCGGTCTTGGCTGTCGTCAAGTCCTGATTTAATGTTGTTAGCTGCGTCTGTAATGTCTTGTTGTCCTCGGCTAGCGTTGTCAATCTCGTATCTAATCCGTTCAGCTCCGCCTCCGTTATCACGTACGCCGCTGAACAGGTAATATACGCCACCGAGAAGAGCAAGGACAGCGCAAACGATAATACCAATTTTCGCATACTTATTTAACCCTCCCCACAGCATCATAGGTCATCCCACCGAGCCGCATATCCGCGCACGTCAACGTGTACAAAGTCCTGATAGTAATATTTCCCGATGCCATCGGCGCCGCACTCCTCGGCCACTTGGGCGAGCTCATCGACGCTCATATCCTGCACCCAAATATCGCAGGCAAGGCCTTGCGTATGATACGAGTTAGGCACACCGCCCACCTCGTAGTTATGTTCCGGGCAGCGGTAACAGCTGGTTACGTGTACCGGTTTACATACGGCCGCGCGGATGCGCTCCAGTAAATCGACTAACTTAATATCGATAATATGGTCGAGGCAAGTATGCCGGCCACATTGACACATGAGCTCTAACTCGCTGAAATGCTCGCTTACTTGATACATAGTTGACCTCCTAACTGCGGCTTACTACCGCTTTGCCACCGATAAAACCGATAAGCCCACTACTGATATTAGTAGCGAGCTCGTTATAACCGAACCATACGGCCATCACGTCCACGATGCCCAGAATGGCTATAACAATTAATTCGTTGCACCCTTCGTTCATTTCTTAATCACCTCCGATATGACCTTAATTACACGATCCAATAGCATAATATTATTCGGGTTAATCTCCCGGAGCTTTTCAACGATGCTCGATAGTTCGCAAAATATCGGAATGTGCATAATTGTAAGGGTGGCCAATATATCCACCCGGAGTCCGAAATACTCATAGTCAGAGATGTACATCAGTGGCAAGGATAATAATAAAAACCACGGGTACTGCTTTATAAATTTAGCAAACAGCGCCTCCCGTAGCCCCTTACTCGCTAAGTAGCGCCGTTGTTTGCCCTTGTGCTCCACGGCACCCCAGCCCCGCCACACGAGGGCCGTAAGAATGTTGATAACCGTACCGGGCTTACCTACGGCCGCGTTATAGTTGCTGGCCTCGATTAAGAGCCTGAGACAGGTATCAATCATCACGAGTAAGATAATCGCCACGATGGCATTACTTAAGTCCTCGAGGATGCCCGGAGTGATAGTCCGGGTCAAACTCTCCGAGGCGCTATTTAGTAAGCGATCAAGGATTGGAGGTGGTGGCGTTGTTATCAGTTCCCGCATTGGCCGCGTCCTCCTTTTGCTTTGCGGCCTCTACCGCTTTAAACACATCACATGTACACTTCCCGTCCTTATTGAGCTTACTTGCACAATAGGGGCATCGTTTGGTAATCTTGAAAAATGACATAGTTATTATACCTCCTTAGTTAGCTCTTGCAACTGTTCCACGTAGGCCACGTCGAGGTCCGTCGCATCCTGCTGGATAGCTGCGGCCGCCACATTATTTCCATTGAGTAATGCCGTTAAGTATTGCCCTTGTAACTCATCCCGGGCCGCCTGATATTCAGCATCTAAGGTGGCACGCGCCGCCGCTGCCACTTCCTCGGCTGTCGGCTCGATAGGTGACGCCTCGACGATTTTACCGTCTTTGATGACATGTTTAATGTTAACGTCGGTAAATACGGCTTGCTCTTTCTCTTTGCACACGTGGGTATCATGACCCTCATACTCCTTTTTTGCTTTAGCGACTAAACCGTCCATAGTTTTGGCGTGTTGGCCTAGTAAGTATGTCGCGATACGCTCCTGCTCGCCGTTGCGATTTGGAGCGCTTAACACGTTGAGATAAGTATTATCCATCGTATCAATCCTTTCTGTTTCTAAATTTTGGAGGTAAAAATGAGACTACCAAACGGCTACGGCCAAGTCTGTAAACTAGCCGGTAACCGCCGGCGCCCCTATATGACGCGCAAAACCATAAACTATACCGATACAGGTCGCGCCCTGTATCACGTCGTCGGGTATTATGCGACGCGAGCGGATGCGCTGACCGCCCTCGCCGTCTACGATGGCGCTTATGGCCGCATCAATTAACGACTTGACCTGGGCCTCGGTAAGTTGCGACCGGCTGAGGGATTCTATAGAATTTGACAGTTCTGTATCTTTATTTTTCAAATTCTCAATATCCGTTAAGCTATTTCAAAGCTAGACAGACTGTCAATATTGGTCGTAATAATGACATTGCCCTCGGTAAGATATCCTTGGGCTATGAAACTAGCTTACCAAAAGCTATATAATAGCAAGCCGGGGCAACACTATTAGATGTGCGGAATGTACAACTATTAGCCGTTTTATAATCTTTTAAAACGTTGACAGTTAAGCTGAATTTATTATCGCTTGCATCGATAACGCCAACCGGAATAATGGTGTAATCGGTATTATTAAAAGCTATTGCAAAGTTTGTCGTGGCTGTATTATCGGAAGGCCGTCCGGTTGTTCCACCTTGGCTACTAACGGCCAATGGTAAGCCAATCAAAGTTATGAGCCATTAATTGACCGGCTCCACTATAAGTATTTAATTTAAAACTAGCTAAATTAGTTTTTATAGCAGTTAAAAATGTGTAATAACCTTGACCGGCTGCCGTGCCAGTGGCTAACACTTTATATTCTTTTGTATATTGGATAGGTAAAAGGATATTACTATCAGCATTGCCGCCGTTGCTTCCACCTTGGATAATGAGCCCGCCAAAAAGTACCCCGAAGCATATATACCATGCGTTCGGATTGGTAAAGGACCACGTCACACCTAAAGTTGTAAATGTTTTATCGCGGATAGCAATAAGTACCGCCTCCGCGAAATCGGAAATCTGAGACGCCTTGAAATTCTTGTACGCGGCAAGAGCCTCGCTTATTTTGGTGTCTACTGTTTTAAGAGTGTCCGTAATTTTACGAGCTACATACGATTTTACCCACTTCACACGTGCGCCTAACTTACTAATCGCACTATCAGTAGTATCGGAATCCCGATCCGGCGTGCTATCCGTCGTAAATAACACGGAGTGCGCGTCGGTATTGTTATTGTGCGCTGTTAAGTCCCTGAGTTTAAGTAGGCCGTCTGGATCAAGTACAGCCGTAGTGTTGCCGGCGTCATCTACGCCGATAAAAATAGAAAAGTCTACCGAGATGACTGTCGCCCCGCCTTTAGCAGGTAAAAAGTCATAGCTCGGGTCAGTCATAACTAGATATAAAATCTCGCCAAGGTCCGGGTCTTTTGCAAACAGCCCCACCTCGCGCATATTAAATCCGGTAGTCACATCGGTATTAGTAAGAGTCGTACTCACCTCGGTAACGCCCGTCTCAACCGGTTCAATGCTTGTAACACCAACGTTAAGTCGCGGCTCTGCGAGGTCTGTTGCAGTCTCATAACTATCTAGCTGACCCGATCCAAATTTAAACTTTGTAAATTCCATTTTGATGCGCCCGGCGCGCACCTTGGCGTCGAGGTTACGACCTCGCTCCGTAATTACGCTATTACGCCAATCTGCCATCGATTTTAACCTCCTTAAATATACGTACTGTCGTACTTGCCTTAATAGATGCACGCCCGGAACTGTCGCCTATCGTACGCGGTGTTACCTGTATGCGCTTATGCACGTAAGAAGCTGTACTAAGTCGCGCCGCCGCCTTTGGCCGGCGTACAAAGGTAATCCCGTCCAAGTGCGACCGTGTATTTTTGGCGACGTAAATCGCCCGGACTGTAGCATCGATTGTCCTACTCGATACAAGCGGACCTTTAATGTCGCCCACCTTGAAAAAGTAAGGCCGGCCGCCATATTCCCAGTATTCCTGTACCGTTGCCCCGTCGATGAGCGTATCGACGACCTGCTGCACCGCGTCCGGTGTGCCCTTGATGCGATGCCATGCGATAGACGTACGCACGAGCTCACGTTTACGCTCTACCGGCGTATTGGCGTCGTAAAAATCGACTTTAAACTGCTTAGCTAGTAAGTCGATAACGTCCTCCGGTAACTCGTCAATACGGGCCAAAATTAAAACCGTACGCGATAACTGAGTCACCGCCGTAAGCTCCGCGTCTATCGCTTTGGCAGCATTTGAGATAATTGGATCACTGGCAAGGTTAGGCGGCAAGATGTCGAGTAAATGAGTCTCTATCAGCTTAAGCATCCTCTAACCCTCCTAGTGTCAAATTAACGGTCCGTTCTCCGGCGACCTGACTCGCCAAAATCTTAGTAAAGGCCGGCTCTTGGAGCTCTACCCGTTTAGCGCCGGCTTGGATGATGCGGTGTATTAGCTCGGATGGGTTAATATCTCGCCCGAGTTTAGCGCGCTGCCATGCCGTGTAATCATCAACAGCCTGTTGTACTGCCTCTCGAATGGCGGTAGCCCTTGACGCATTATTGGCGTCAATATAAAAAGCCCCTCGCACGTTATACGGAACAACGGCCGGAGCTTTCACAAATACCCTATCAGTAAGGGGGCGGATGCGCTTATCATTACATGTACTATTGACTGCCTCTAAAATTTCAGCAGTGGCAGGCTTGCCGGATTTGAGCAAAACATAAATAAATACTTTACCCTCGTTGCCCTCTGGACTATCTACGGCCACGTCCCCTATACTCGTATGAGCGGACATGGCGTGATATATATAGGCATCATCCGGACCGGCTACGCTAAATTGTCCCGGTGCCACCTTGATGCGTTCGCGATAGTCGTCGTCCGCCTCAGTATCAGCGCCGCCGTTTGTCGTGGTCGTGTTGGCCACGGTAGGCAAGTATGGCAACGGATCAACTAACCGGCTTAGTTCGCCCGGTAAATATCCGTTTCCCAATTCCCCGGCTTGCTGACACGCTACTACGACATCGGCAGTTAATTGCCCCGGCGCTATCTGCGCCACCTCAGTAGTGGCGAACATGAGCGCCCCGTCCGGTGTTACCCTCGTACCTTTTGGTATAATAACCGCGCTAGGCTGCGGAGCGGACAGCGTAAAACGCACCGTCGTAACCGCCGCCGACGCCGGTAGGCGCTCCGTGCCGACTAGCATACCGAGAATATCCAAAAAGACACCCTCGGCAAACGCTAGCATGTTTTGCCGTGTTAAATAATCAATTAAATTGCGCTGCTCGCCTATGATGCTAGCGAGCGAGCATAAAAAAAGCCTTACCGGGTCCGCTAATGCTAGCGTCCGACCGGTTAAGGCCTCATAAACTGTTATAATATGCTGTTTAATAGAGTCGGTGTCCGTCTCTATAAATTTGATGTTATTAAGATCCAATTATAGCCACCTCCAATACTGGGCGCAGGATACCGTCTGCCGTGTCGCCCTCTGACTGATTGACATAGGATATCCGCACCACCTTACACCGTGGCTCGTATTTGGCAATTTGTTGGAGGATTGATGCGGACATTTTGGCCTGTGCTACCGGTATCGGTAAGTCGATAAGTTCGCCGTCGAGCCCAAATCCGCGCTCAAGGGGTACGCTATACCGTACTGTCGTAAGTATGGTATAAACATTTTGCAGTACCTCCTCCAGCACGCTAGCCGGCGCTAGATTGACCGTTTTCGGTGTTGTTGTTATTAGCCACGTTTGCACCGCTCACACCTCCCATCGGTAAGTCAGGCGCCTTTTTAATCGTAATACTAAGCGTGGATATTAATATATTCCCCGTCCGGTCGGTATTACTTACCTCGTCGCCTACCTCTGTAATTACCCAAGGCGCCCCACCTAACGGGGTGCCGTTAATAATAAAATATTCGCGCCGGCCCTCCTCGGCCATTTGTCGGATTTTGTCGCTTTCCTCTGCCGGGTTAACCCCTAGCATGGCGTTAAAATGTATAACAAATGAGATTTCCTCCGTGTCCGGTCCTAAGTATTCGAGCACCGGTGCAGAGCCGATAACCTCGTGCGACGCGTATTTATATGACGTTTTCCGGCTGTATCCGTCGTAAGTTAAAACCTTACTACTCGACACCTCAAATACTAAATCGCCATACGTGCCTAGAGCGGAGGTCGGTAAGTACCGGCCGAGCCCTAAGGCGTTGGCTACTTGCTGCGCCTGTACATACATCGAGTGCCCGAGCTCCGTCTTTTTAAAATTATCTAAAAATGCCACGTACTCACCTCCTACTTATTAGGCGGAGCCGTTGAGCCGCCGCCCGGAATAATACCGCCGTGCGTGTGATTTACTAGGCTCACGCCGTTAACTACTACATCGCCGGCGCCGCCGTTAATTGTCACAGTTGGCGCGTTGATTGTCACGCTGCCCGTGGCGTTAACTGTGATATTGCCGTTATCGTTGATAACGCTCGAACCGTCCGCAAACTTGACCGCTCGCACGCCTTGCCCGTTTGCCGGTGGCGTATCCTTGCTATTGTACATAGTGCCTAAGATATACCCCTCTGTGAGGTTGTTATCGTTGGCACTAAATAAGCACACCACCTGCTCGCCTACGTAAGGCAGCCAATACACCTTAGTATCTTGACTACCGGTAGTAATAATATACAAGTCCGCACTAACTAAGTCGTCACGGTCCGGAAATGTAACACGAGCCGTCATGTCCGCCGGGTTAACACTCGACACAATCCCGACGCGCGCTAAATTGCGTAGTACCTTCTTAATATCCATTTAAGCACCTCCGGAGTTCTACGGATGTCGTATATCCGCCGCCGACCTTATGCGCCGCCTTAGTGATAATGTACTTCCCGTCAAACTTTCTAAATCCTTCAACGGTTACCGTAAGCCCTGCCGACAGCCTAATATCACCGGTTAAAGTCATTGCGCCCGTGACTTCGTCCTTGTTCTTTTCCCGTAACTTATTACGGGCGAGCCGTTCCGCCTCTGCGATACTCTCGACTTGTTGGTTAACCTGTAGCACCTTGCCCGTACTCTTATTTGGATCCGTATAGGTGTACTCGATTACAGCTTTAGTCTTGGTATCGGTGTGCTTAACGTGGCACGCCTTGTATATCTCACGTGTGGAGCTTTTAAAATCCCACGATGTGAGAGTTATTACCGGGTCTACCGTTGTCGCCGGCGTCGTCGCTTGCGGATTCCGCAATACCGCCACGGGCTCGGCCTGCTCGTATTTGTACTCCTCAAATATAACGACTTGATTATCGGTAACCTTAAGAGCAAGCCCGGCGTCCTTACAGCATTTTTGTAAAAACGCCAGGTCGGACTCGTCGGACTGCTCTATCCGGTCGTATTTAATTTCCGCCGTGGTGTCGTAGTATAACGTACACCCGGCGGCCGTGGCCAGCTCATTAGCTACCGCTTTTAGTGTGGTCTTTTCCCAACTCCGGGACTTTTCCACTCCTCGGAGGGCTGATGCCTCCGGCACGCTAACCGCGCCTATGCTTACCGTGTGCGGTGGATATTTTAGAGTTACCTCATCAATTTCAAACTCTCCGCAGTCTAGCCGCATCAGGTCTCCGTCAAATCGCCAATGCTCTAGCACAATGGCCGCCCGGAGCTTGGCTCCTTTGTCCGGTAGCCAGTCCCCTAGCCACAACTCCGCCACGTCGTGCAGGTCTACCGAAATGTCGTCAACCTCGCCGCTCATGGCGTCATTAAATGCAAAGCCCGTAAAAAACGGCGCAATATCTTGCGAGATATTAACGCCGTCGTACGTGAGCTCTATATAAGATTTAGGCGCTCTCATGTCTTACGCCTCCACGGAGGGGCGTAGGTCACTGCATCGCGTGGTACGTCCGGTATAGTCAAGACTGTACCGGCGCTAAACCTCGACACGCCTACGTGTTGCCGGTTAGCCTGCATAAGTAAATACGTGTATGCTTCGCTACCCATTTGGCGCAAGGCGATCATGTCCCATACGTCGCCCGCTGCCGTTGTGTACTTGCTAGGCATAGCTTCTCCGCCCCCTCCTTGCTTCTAATTCTTGTATTTTCCGCTCCAGCTCATCGAGCACATCGCACGCGGCTCGCTCGATTTGAGCAACTGTCGAGGCGTCCGCGTTGCCTTGTACGGTAATAGTAATCGGCGCGGACAAGGATACGCCACCGCCGCCAGTGCCTACATCCATTCCCAATAATTGGGCGGTCTTAGTCACGAGCCCCCGACTGCGGGCGCTATTATTGATAGGGATATACGCCTCCGGCGATTCTTCGGCAAACCACGCTAAATGTGCGCCCTTGCCTACGATGTCGCCCTCAGCGTGCCCCGGTAAGTCGACACCGGCGGGCGGACCGCCCATCTGGTTTTGCACCCAGTTAACGGTAGCGCTGATAGGGTTCGCGAGAAAATCCTTAAACCCTTGCCACTTATTCTGCGCCCAACTTACAAAGTCCGCTATTTTAGCCTCTGCGTCGGATATAAATCCGGTCACCGCACCGGACACCGTATCCCATCCGGCTACTAGCTGATTCCATAGCCACGTCGCCTCGTTAGCTATCCAGTCCCAGGCCGCCACCGCTGCTGCGGCTACATCGTCCCAGTAGATAATTAAGATAGCTATCAGGGCTATAATAGCAATAATCGCCAGCGCTGCCGGGTTGGCCGCCATAGCGCCATTAAAGAGCCACTGTGCGGCCGTCATTGCCTTAGTCGCAGCTACACCGGCCCACCGTGCCACGGTTGCCGCTCGTTCAGAGTTTTGTAAGGCTACAATAGCCGCCCGAGTTAACTCAATACCGGCTGATACAACCCTAAACCCTTTATAAGCGAGTACCAAGCCCGCCACAGCTGCGGCCATACTGAGTATGCCCTGCACTACTGCCGGGTGTTCCTGCGCTAATCGAGTTACCCACATTACCTGATTAGCGAGCCAACTCGTGCCGGCCGCGATGCTAGGAATTAAGGCGTCGCCGATAGTTACGGCCATAACACTAACCGCCGCCCTTGCCTGATTAAGTGCAAAAGTCGTTGTCTGCATTTTGGCCTGAAATTCCTTGTCGACACTGCCCGCTCTGCCCTCCTCATTAAGTCGGGCAAAGTTAGCCCGGAGCTTATCAGTACCTGCCGCCAGTTTTGCGATATTGTCCTGATATTCAGCCCCGAACATATTAGTTAAAATCTCAGCTTTGGCCGCGCCGTCGAGCTGATTAATCTGATCCAAAAGTTTTAAAGTCGTCCCTTTGGAGTCCTTGATAAAGTCCTCTTGTAACTGCTTGGCATCCATCCCCATTTGAGCGAGGGCCGCCTGAAACGATTTACCCTGTACCGGAGCCGTGGCGAGTTTTGTCATAAATGCATTTAAACCGGTAGACGCAACCTCTGCGGTATCGCCTAACTCGAGCATAGTCGTACCCATAGCCGCTATCTCGCCATTTGAAAAGCTCGTTTGTGCGGCCGTACCGGAGATACGCTGCATAACATTAATAATCTCGCCGCCTTTTGCGGTTGTTTGATCGTCGAGATAGTTGATAGTATCAGCTAACTCTCTAATCTGCGCCCGACCCTCCGTGGTGTCGATTTTGATACCGCGGATATTCGCAATTTTGGCCATTTGTTCGGCCACGATTTCGCCGTCCGTCTCAAATGCTTCACCCATTTTTACGGAAAGCGTGGTAAACTCTCTCAGTCCTTCGGCGCCTTGTACGCCCATTCGTGCGGATGCCTCCATAGCTCCGGCTACCTTATCCGGAACGATACCGAGCTCCGTCGACATGGATTTTACAGCATCGCTCATTTGGTAGTACGTTTCGGTGTATTGTAGATTTTCATCGCGCGCGCCGTCTACCTGTTTAGCCACGCCGGCCATAGCCTGCTCATAATTAATTGCTTCACGGGCCGCCAATGCTAAGGGCGCCGCTGCTATTGCTATGGTTGCGGCCGTACTTCTAAACCCGGCTACGGCATTAGTAAAATTGGCCTGCGCCGCAACATTGGCCGCCATACTAGCCCTTAGTGCCGCATTCCGAGCTGTCACTCCCTCGATCTCAGTTGCTACCTGCTTAAGGTTTCCGGTGTATTCCCGAGCCTTAGCATTGAGCGCATCCATCTGCGAGCGATACTGCGCTTCGGAAATTCTGCCTCGATTAAAAGCCTCAGTCAGTCGGTTTTGCTCCGCCGTGGTTGTTGCTAATCGCGATTTATACTGCGTAATTTTGGTACTAATGGCCACCATGCCAGTATTATACTGATCCGCCGATATTTTGCCGGCGTTAAATTTAGCAGTTAAAGCCTGCTGTCTTGCTTCAAGGTTGGCAATATTTTGCCGATAACTCGACGTTTTAACGTTTAAATCGGTCATAGCCGCCGAATAGGCCGCCTGTCTTACCCTACTACCATCCATAGCGGCATTAAGGGCCGCCTGTGACGCTTGCACGTCGGACAGTTGGCCCTTTAGCCCCTTTTGTTTTGCATTTAAACTACTAATCTGCGCCCCGTAAGCCGCTATTTGAGATTTTGCGGAGTCCATGGCGCCGCTAAATCCGCTCGCAATTTGGCCGTTGAGCTTAAATGCGATTTCAAAAATTTTAGCCATTGGACCTCCTCCCTACTTGCCTGCCGCTTCTTCTCGAGCCTCGGCGATAGCCTCTTGCTCTTGCTTCACGACCTCAGTAATATCATCAAGCCAATAGGATAAATCCTCTAGTGTAAGATTCATCCAATATTCTGCGGGTCCGAAGTCTCGGAGTCGGGCTGCGATTCGTCGATAGATACTTCCGACGTCTCCGTCTCCGCTCTCATACTCCTCAGGGTCTCCGAGCCAAGCTGCAAAAAAGAGCCCACCGTCCAACACAACTTGTTATACTCGTACGCAGAGAGCGCTTTAATAATTCCGAGGTCCTCTTTCAGGGCACGCGCGGCAAGGCGCGCCTGGAATGCTTTAGAAAATGCCAAATCCGGCTGATGATTACCGGCACGACGCTCAGCCATTTCGCAGGCGTTAAAATCGTTACCGGTTAACTTTTCCAAACCGGCGATAAGTGTATCGTCATCGTATTTTTTAGTAACCATAATTATTTACCTAATGCCTTTCTGATGTCGGCCCAGTAATCGACGCCGTCAATTACACAAACGCCGTTCATAATGTCGATGTTGTAAAGTTCTTCGCCGTCAACAACGGCCTTAATAGCATTGATAGAAATATCTGTCGTGGAGCCTGTAGTCTCAGTATTAGCAAGTTTACCCATGCTAGTTTTAGTGACCCAACCACCCACCTGAACGGACACAGCGGATACCTGTAAGTCCCCGGTCTCAGTGTTTTCTGTTTGTTGTGCTCCGCGGAACTCTACTTGATGGTAGCGTTGTCGTGCGAATTTGGAGAGCGATTTTTCCACAATCTGCCACGTGATAGTCGCTTTCATGGACTTAAGTTGGCCGAGTGTTGGGACCTCTAACTCCCCGGCAAGCCCGCCGCCTTTGATGGTGCTTGTAATAAACTCGAGGTCTGGCAAGCTGACCTCTGCGACCCCGAACTCCTCGGAGCCATTAGCGTACACGGTAAACGTGATTAATTTGTCTCTTAATTGTTTAGCCATTTGCCCCTCCTATTACCCAAATAAAACGGATAAGTACTCAACGTCGTACTCTAAATCAAATACGATTTCACGCGCCGGGGATGGTGGAGTAAGGTATACCTTAAATCGGATAATACCGTCCATCAAATCCGTTTTAGCGTTGTCCGCCTCGCGGAACTCAACGCGCGCACCTAATAATGCCCCTTGTGCTACTAAGCTATTGAGCCATAACTGCGCGCTATTAACTACAGAGTCGACAAGTCGCAAGTTAGTAGGGTCGTCAATTTTACTCCAGTAGGTAGTAATCAAGGTATTAAGTACAAAGTTGAACATTCTGCGCACCGGGATAAATGTATCCTTCGGGTCTGTTGTGCTAGGGTATGCCGTGGTGCGGTTGCCCCACACACGCCACCCGCCGATAAAGTTCAAGGCTGTAACTACGCCCTGCCCGTTGAGGTAAGCCCCGCTCGCAGAGGTCAAGAAAATTTCTTTGCCGTCTTTAAGCACCGCACTATCGGCCTGGAGACTTTCGTTAGACGGGGACTTATACGGCAAGTTACCATAGTCGGCGTCGGTCTTAGCTAATACGTGCGCAATTTGAGTGGATAAATGATATTGACGGCCGCCAAGGCTAACTTTTGGCCACGCCAAAACTTGACGCGTACTATTAAAGTTATTCTTGTTTTTCCATGCGGAAACGTCCGCATAATTGCGCACTGTTTCGGTATCAACATCCGCGATAGACATTGCACTAAATACGCCGGATACGTTGGTTTCTTTAGCTTTCATAACCGCCGCTACTGCCGGCTTGTGGCTCCAGCCCGGCGCGATAATCGTACAAGGCACGAGCCCAAACTGTGGGAATACCTGATGTACAAGCTCTAAGCCTTTAAGATCGCCCTCGCTGTCGATACCGCCGATAATGTCATCCTCTGTTACCATACTGGCGTCGACGTGGTCATAGCTTACCACTACAGAGGTGGCATCCTCTGTCAAAGCGATAACGAGTTGCTCGTCATCGTTATACGTTGCCGTGTAGTCCTTATCGAGTTGCAACGGTTCCGCCGCTTGTGTTTTGCGCACGACTAACGTATCTAAGAGTACCGGCTTATCGATAGTGCCCATATTATCGGTCAAGGCCAGAGCCTCATTAGTTACTGTTTTTTTGTGCTTTTTAGGGTCAAGCACATTAATAAAAACAGCCGGGTACACCTGGAATAATGCAAACTGAGAGTATACAACCTCAGAGAGGGTATAATCTGCCCAATTTTTACTATTACCGATACGGGTAATAGCCTCGCTGTAGCTTGTCACGAGTAACGGCTTGTTGGTGCCGATTGGGTCTTTAGATAAGTGCACCGGTGCGGTGCCGACTACAACACTAAGCGCTGTATCGACGCGCGTCGGTGGTACAATCGCGGTTGCCGTCTCACGGCCATAGACTCCGTGCCCGTATACATCTGCCATTATTGGTTACCTCCTTTAGTAAGTCGTTCCTTTGCCTGCTCGTATGCGGCTTTTAAGGCGCTCCCCTGTGTATTGAGTTGTGCCTCTGCCTCGCCGACACGATTAAGCGGAATAAATAAAGTTTCAAGTAACGGATACACTGCTTTTACTTGCTTAACGATGGCCGGTACGCCGTCGATATAGACGCTACCGGTAATCAGGCCTAATTCAAATTTGTTAGGCCCTAAGTACATAACTTGCGTCTTATCGGTAGTTTTGGCCGTCGCGGTTTCGATGGTTTCCACGGCTTCGGCCGCTGCCTTTACTTTTGTTGCCATTAGTACTGTAGCTCCTCTCTAATATCTTTAATTGTGTAAGTCGCTGTTATAACTGCCGCCCAAACAGGGCGCGGTTGCTCCGATGGTATCGTCGCATCCACCGCACCCTGTAGGCGGTATTTATTGTCGATAGTACGGTGCTTAAGCATCGCCTGCCGGGTAGATTCTACGAGATTCACAATCTCGAGCCACCCGTCCTCATTATCCGTGCAATACGTACCGATGATGATATGGAGCGTCGCGGTAGATTCGCCGCGGGCGTCCGCGTCATCGTGTACCTGATTAATACGGATAGCGATATGCGGAAACGCGGCGTCCTCTTGCCGTGTCCGCTCTTTTAAATATCCAGGCACGCACTGAATAGCGCGGCCGTGAAGTTTTGGATCACTTGGGACAAAGTCCTTGTGCGCATCGGCTAAAAAGTCAGCCATAGCCATGGCTAAGTGTTGCGGCGTCATTTGTTACGCACCTCCTAGCACGTTATCGAGTACGCTCTCCAGTGCGGCCGCTGCGGTACTTTTCATATCATCGATAACCATAAGTCGTATATTATTTGTTCCTAGCATCCCGGTTACCGACGGCCCGTATAAGTCGCGTATATCATTACGCCCCTTACCTGTGCGTTCGACGACGGATAAGTGCCCGCTTTTGTAGCGAACTAAAAAAGCGGACTCAATGAGTCCGCCGCCGCCCTTACGCACCTGAGCCGTGACACCGCCACTCTGGCGTTGCCCGATTGGTACATTAGTCGGATTTATTTTAAATTTTGATAGCGCCATCGGGCTACTGCGTACATGAATGCCCGCCTCTAAATTACTCGCCCCGGCGCGCTTAACTGTCATAGTTTCATATACAGTTGATCGGTCAACATAATAATTCCGGACAATTAGCGCAGTGGCTTTGATTTTACCTTTGGTGGCTGCCTTATTTAAGGCCTTAGCCACCTCATTAGGCGCCTGTGTTGTAATAGATTGTAGTACATCGACTGCAATCTCCAACCCGGTAACGTCAATATTCATAGGTCGTCCCTCCAGCGTTGTGCCCCTCTAGGGTAATCACTAGCACGCCCATATCATCGTCGCAGTTTTTAACCTGAGTTAGGATGCCATCTAAATAAAAGCGCATACCCTGCTCCGGTACGCTCGGGAGTAGGCACTTTTTGACGTGCACTACGTACTCATCGAGAGATAACCCGTCGATGTCCTGCTTAGCAATCTGGATATGTTCCTTATTAGTCCGCCCCTCTACCACGCATAGCACGGTGTCACCGTTTAAATTGTGATAGTCTGCGAACTCGTCAGTATCCGCGATAAAGGCGTCGTCAATATCCCCCGCGGCCGCGTCCTTAAATGTAAGCATAGGCTTATCCCTCCAGTGCGGCGATTAGCTCCTCGCGTGGCATAGTGTCGTCGATGCCCTCATATTTTGCCAATACGGCCAATGCCTCATCGGTTAAAGCCTCGAGGATAACGTCCTCGCCTTTTAACGCATTAACGAGATCCACCTTATTACTGCGGTCGGATAATTTAATACCGAGCGCCGCGCCATAGTGTACAAGCTCTTTTTTGGACATGGCCTCAAACGCTGCCATGATAGCCTCATCATTTTCGGCGCTGTCGGTTTCCTCAATAACATCTGCCACCGTTTCTGCTGCCTCGACCGGCGCCGCCATATTACCGGCCGGACTAGCGGCGCCGAGTGCGATAAGTCGCATTTCTTCTTCGCCGCCGATTCCGTCGATAACCTCGCCCGGACCGTATAGCCCGGTCGAGGTCTTAATATACCAATTACAAATAATAGCCATACGTCGGACCTCCTAATTAGAGAACGGTTGCGATTTGGAACGCGTCAACATCCCAAGGAACATATAACGGGCGAGATTGAATTTCTAAGTACGTGGCGTCTGGGTCCTGCTGGTCAAGACGGCGGAGTACATACTCGCCCTCATACGTTACAAAATCGGAGGTGATGTTTGGTTTTAAAGTAATAGCGCCATACAAGCGGCTAAATTGTGCGTTTTCAGGAATAAAACAAATAGTCTTTTCAGGTACGAGAGACTTTTCGACGCCATCAACCGGATCAACATACCAATTGTCGTAAGCGTACAAATTAACGCCCAAAATACCGGCAAGGTAGCCGTGATATTCGGCGCCGTCTCCGAGGTCCTGAGTGGATGCGCGGCCAAAGTCTACACTGCGGTTGTCTAATAATTCCAAAATACGTTTATTAGTTAAAATCGCATTGATTGTATTAGTATCCGCAATAATGGTATTTGGGCTAAAACCGCTAGCCTTGCGGCAGTTTGCACGCCAGCGGAGTAAGTCACCGATAATATCCGCGTCTGGGTTGCTCCATAATGCGCCACCGGATAAGGTTTCTTTATTAGTAAAGCCAAAGTCGACTACGTCGTCTACATCGTCACCTTTAACATGTAAAGAGCCTGTAAATAACAAGTCGGCCGCCATAGCTTCCTGAGAGCGAATAAGGTTATCTTTTAAGTCCTTAGCGTCCTCTGCTAAATACTGCACAGCACGCTCTGCCGGGGTCACCGCAGAATTAAACGGCTGTTCACCGGCGAGGCGAGTATCAAGATCCAAACCTTGTAATACGGTTTTTTCCTTTTTCATAGCCGGGGTGTATGTCATAGTTTTATAACCGGTACGACCTGCCACCGGTGCTGCTGCCAATGGCGTAACAAATGGAGTAATTGTGCGACGGCCTTTTTTTACATCAAAGGCGATAGACGCAGTGTGAAAGGTTTTCATATTAGAAAAGAATTTGTCTTTCAAGAAAGACGGTAAGTCCGGCGTACGTTGAATTACAGCGCCGAGGGTTTGGGGTGTGTAAAGTGCATCAAATGGCATTATTTGACCTCCTTGTTGGACTGTTTACGAAAATAAATATTTACAGATTTAGCCGCCTCGACTAAAGCGTCGGACGGGCCTTTCTTATCGCTACAAATTACGCCACTGATAAGAAACTCGCCGGTGTAAGCTACCAGCACCTTTTTATCATCGGCGGTAGTATCCTGTAACAATACGGCATCGAGCGCACTGTCGGCGGATGCTACCGGCGCAAAATTACCGGAGCCGTCGTTAGCCAACAACGTACCGAGTACATATTCGCCCGGCGTGATTTTAACTACATCAGTTACTACCGGCTGTTGTGTGCCGGCTAAAAGTGTTTTATAGCTGAGTTCGGACTCATTGAAGTATTTCGCCATTATTTTTTGCCTCCCGCGTAAAATTTATCGACCATCGCCATAGCGCGGTCTTGGTCTGTGACTTCCTTTTCCTTAGCCGTGCTAGTTGGCACAGTCAAAGAGTTAGAGGCGTCCTTTGCGTCTGCCAACATATCCGCTACCGGGTTTGTGGCTTTCAACAATTCTACGGCTACCTCTTGCGCGTTTTGCAAAGTCTCATACTTTGCCTTGTTGATGATTTCGGCGCGGCTTTCCGTGCTGATTTCATCGAGGGCTTGCAAGCGTTCGCGCTCTTGTTTGCGGCCCTCCTCCACGGCCGCGTTATAGATGTCGGCGTGGTCTGTTTTCAAGATTTCGAGTGTAAGTTCCATTTCCTCTCCTTCCGCGGCATCCTCGGCCGCAACATTAATATATTTGTCAACCGGCAAGCCCTTAAGGGCGTCCATGGCCATGGCCACGCCGTTAACAACTAAATCAGCACCGCGGACACATGCGACCATTTCGAGGTCATCGTCCACGAAGTCACAAAAGCCCTTTTCAAGGGCTGCCTTAGAGGTGAGCCACGTCTCAGCGTCCATCATGCCCGAGATGTCCTCGCGAGCTAAGCTTGTACGGGCTTCGTAGATGTCGATAAGTGCTTCTTTTGTGCTGTCGAGCATCTCGGCGGCTCGGCGCATTTCTGCGCTATCACCAATCGCCACCACGGCAGGGTTATGGATCATCATTTGACTGCCGAGTGCCATATGTACCGTATCCCCGGCCATAGCAATAACACTCGCAATACTAGCCGCCAACCCCTCAATAATTACAGTTTTATTATTTGGTAATGCTTTTAAGCGGTTGTAGATTGTTACGCCCTCGCTTACCATGCCGCCTATGCTATTAATATGTAAATTAATAGCTTGTTCAGGTTTTAGCCCCTCTAGGGCCTTAAGTACGGTATCAACGCCGATGCGTTCATCGTCCCAACTGTCATTAGATACGACGCCGTACAGGTCTACATCAATCGCCGGCGCTGTCGCCATCAGATTGGCCGGCGTTCGCACCGCCAACGTTAATTTGTTGTCCTTGCTCAAGTAATAACCCTCCTTCATCCATTGCGTCGTGCTCACGTACGCGCTGTGGTAAAATTTCATTTTCAAAATCCATGCCGGTAATCTGTGCTGCTTCACGGGCGAGTGTACTCATTCCGGCTTTAACTCGGATATTAGCCGCCTCTGCCTCGTCCTTAGGGTTGAGCTGTCCTTGTGCCGGGCCGTACCATTCAGCCCCGAGCCACGCCTCACGTTTTGCCGGGTCATCAAAAAAGCCCGGCGCGCTGATGCGGCCGAGCGTGATAGCTTCCGTGAGCCATTCCTCGTATATTGGGTTACAAAATTGGGTAATAAATTCGGATCGTGCAGCGTCTACCGATTTCCAGTATTCCAAGAGTGCCCCTCTTGATGCGCTGTATGAGCTGCTGAAATGCTTGATAAGTATCTCGTACGGTATCTCGAGCGCCGCGCCGATTTGGCTAGTTAAGGCCGTGACAAATTTATCAAAGTCGCTAGGTATTGGCGACTTCTCGACCGTTTTAACCGTCTCGCCAGGTCCGAGTACGTTAATAGTCCCATTCCCAAGCTCGATAGTGTCCTCGTGTTCGGTGTCTACCTGCTCCGCATAATCGATACCGTCAATCGGCGGCCCCTCGTCCGGTGTCGGAGTCTCAATAAATACGCTCATGAGTGCATTTACTAGTACTTTCACGACCTCCGCGTCGGTATACCGGCCTAAGAGTTTAATATCCTCGATGACTGGTGCCAATAGCGGCACGCCTCGAATTTGGCCGGAACGCTCAATATTAAGCACGTGCACGATGTTACGGCGTCCGGTTTTTTCGCCGTATTTCCGGATATAGGTATAATCCTCGTCTTGGTTATACCCCGTATACGGCGCCGTGAGTACATAATAGCCTACCGCCTCGCCGTACTTGCCGAACTTAACCCCGTGAATAATATCGTTGTCCTTTTCTTCTTCCCTGCCTTGATATTTAGGCGGGGTTGCGACTAAAAGAGACTCGATAACTTGCAGGCGTAAATAATACGGGTCTTTCCGATGCTGTATCATCGGCAGATTTACAAATGCATCACCGTACAGCATTTTTTCAAAAAATACTAAAGCCTGTAGTCCGTAAAAGTCTGTTTGTTGGCGGGCGTCGCAGTTGCGAGCCCACATGGCAAACTCTTGCTCGGTCTTACGTTCCCATTCGTTTTTAGCTTCCACCGATAGCCCGAGGGCCTCAAATCGGATATTAGCCTTTAACCGGAGACCTGGCCCGATAACGTTTGTCTTATTAGTTTTAAGTGCACCGGCCGCAATCGGCACGCCCTGTTGCAAGTCGACCGACCGAGCCCGTAGCATCTTAAAATTATTATCGATGTCATGACGGGCGTCTTTGGAATCCGCAATATAGCCCCTATTGGCTGCCTTGCTTGTATTGGCTCCGTGATTACTGTATCCGGAATTTAAAATCTCGCGACTACTGCGCACCGTGATAGTACGATTCCGGGCGCCTCGTGTGCGCCAACCTCTAGCCCTCATATGTCACGCGGCACAACACGCCACGACCTCCGGAGTCCTCGCTTTCCCTGCTCCAGCGCCTCCAGTTTTGCCACCTCACCGCGCCAAAAGGCGATACGCTCCTTCACAGAGTCCGCATCAGCACGCACGAGCTTACGGTTACCGACCCAGTATTCCTCACCGGTGGCAAGTTTTAAGTCTGCCCGGAGCCACATTGCCAGGTGTTCTCGTGCCTCTTCTAAAGTCCATGTCATCCGCTGTCACCTCCTTTTATAATTTAACTCCACCGCCTACCTTACGCCGGCGATACTTTGCCGGGGCTCGGGCGGTCTTGGTACTGCTATTGTTACCGATGTACGGTGTAAAATCTTCACGGCCGGCACGTTCGGCCAATACTTCAAAATTTGGATTTAATATATTAATCGCCGCATGGTTGTAGTTCCGCACGTCGAGGGGCTCATTACGTTTTACCCCCGGCCGGAGCACCCATTTCTGGACGTAACGACCGCGGACAAGTTCCTCTGTCTTTATTTCGGCGAGTAGTCCTTCGAAGTACTTTTTACCGTACCCTTTAGACGGATCCAACGGGAAATGACAATACCGAGGCTCTCCCGGTAACTGTCTTAGGTCACTCATAATTAAGTCCTTGCCGGTGTCAACGCCGATTTTAAATAATTTAGCATTGTCATGCTTTTTTAGTTTAGTTGGCAGTCCGTCGATTATATCCTTATTCGCACCGCCCACGCCCTTAATAGCGTATACTCGATGATAGCGACGTTTTGAACAGTACCGATACACGGCTTGCGTCTTATTACCGCCAGAGTCGATGCATGACGCCGATACGCCACGCTTGCGGCCGTCGGCAAACGACCACCGCCCCCGAATGATAATATCGTCTAACGCATTCCACACAGCATCCTGTGCCGGGTCTCCGTATAATCGGTAGTATTGCACTCCGTACTGTTCGCCGTTGAGCCCCCAGCCCATGACCTCGCACTCGAGCCGGTCGTCCTGCGTATCGACTCCGGCCGTAAGTATAAGCACGCCGTCCGGTAAGTCGGCGCCGTACTCTTCTCGACGATCCATGAGCTCGTCTGTCGGTGGCGTTTCCACAGCGTCCTCGTACGGGATGCCCATTTCCGTATTAAAAAACGTCTTAAGCCCGACCGCCCCGAGCGCCTGCGCTGCTTCGTAGGTCTGATATAATTCGGCCCACGAGGTCCACGGACTCGCAAACGCGTTGATGTGGAAACTCCGGCAGTGCTTAGTCTCGAGATTTTCCGGCGCGTTGGCTATCCACCGGCCCTCTGAGTATAGGCGTTTCCACGCCCACTCGTCGGAAAGTGCGCCGCAGTGCTCGCAGCACATATAATATTTATTGGCTTCGGTGTCTGCCTCGAATTTATCCCATGATGGATAGACATACTCCCCGCAGGCCGGGCATTTTAAATGCCACACCTCCTGCGTGCCGTCGTTGTATAACTTTTCTATCCGGCTCGTGCCTTTACCTAATGGTGTCGATGCGTATATATGCTTACGATTGTAAAACGTCTTAGTACGTTTTTCGGCGAGCGACACCGGGTCGCCCTCGGCGCCGGCGGATGCCGGGAAACGGTCTATTTCGTCCGCTAATAGTACGCGAATAGGTCGAGATGCAAGCCCTGCCGGACTATTAGCCCCGACAAAGGTCAAATAACCGCCGGGAAACGTCTTATTTAATAGCGTATTTCCGCTATCTCTGGCCTTTGTATCGGCCATTTTCTCAGATAACACTTTTGTATCCCGAATAAACGGCGCGATACGTGTCTTACTAAATTCTTTGGCCAGGTCCAACGTCGGCACCATAAACATAATCGGAGACGGGTAAAAGTCGATAAAATAGCCCAGAATGTTTTTAATAAGCTGAGTTTTGCCAATTTGAGAGCCCGTCATGTACACGACGTCGGACACATCCGGGTTACTCACCGCGTCGAGCATCTCTTTTTGATATGGCGCCCGGTCTGTAGAGTATTTCCCGGGCTCCGCGCTATCCTCCGTCGATAGTACGACGTGCTTATTAGCCCACTCCGAGGCCGTCAATTTAGGCGGCGGCCGTAAGAGCTGGAATAAGTCACTAAATAACTGTTGAGTGTTATTCATTGTCGCCCTCCTCCACGTCCTCCGCTACGACGATAATGTCGCTATCGTCGTAAAACATAGTCGGCTCGTAGTCGGCTAGCTCGTTGAGTGCCCCGTCCACGCCCTCGGTTATGATGTCCTGTATTACGGGTAATTGAGTTTGTGATAACAATTTAGGGGCGAGGGTTGTCGGTAAGGCTTGCAGTTTGGCCTTGAAATTTAATAACATGCCGGCCATTACGGACTTGACGGTCTCGGAGCGATGCAGTCCGCCCTCCATAATTTGTAGCTTGCGTTCTTCTATCCTGCGCTTGACGTTTGTTAGTTTAATTTTCTCGTCCTCTAGCGGATTTTTGCCGCCCGCGCTTTTAGTTTCCTGTGTTTTAAAAGCAATATAGGCCTGTGTGCACTTGCGTACATCGTATCGGGCTTTACTCTCAACCTCCAAAACTCCGTCCTCACGTAACTGCTGCACCCGTCGCTCGCTAATGCCGAGTATCTTACCCAGTATCTTAGCTGTAACGACCCAAGGGTATGCGTTTACGTCCATGCCCTCACCTCCTTTCTGAAATTAAAAAAGCCAGGGTGTAGTGCCCTGGCTTTTTTAATCTGGAAACATATTAGATAACATGTATTTCTTGCATTCTTTATTTAGTTCTATAACTTTCTTTTCGTACTCGATAGCTTCCTGCGCTTTCCGCTGCATTTCACCGATGGCGTCGCGTGTCGCTTTGTCGGTGTGTATTTCAACTTTGAAATACTTTTGCAGGGCGTCCATTTGTAAATTGATGCCTGTCGCATATCGTGTTAAAAATCTATCGATTTCGCGATCCATAATCGCCGCCAAATAGTGCGGGTGCATGTCGTCCTTAAAAGTAATACACGCAAACCGACTATTTACCTCGCGCGGTTCCATAAGTACCTCGCACACGGCACGATTTACACCGCTGAGCGGTATAATATACGTTCCTGCCGGGTACTCTTTGCCTGGCTGTGCTCGTTCTATGTTACCCGCTTCACTAGCGAGTACTACTTTTCTGGCGTATAATTTCATAAACTCCGTAGCTCCCTATGTAATTCTTTGATTTTTTCGAGTTCTTCCTGACTCTGTGGGGTCGTTCCGACTAAATCATCTAAAAACGCGCCGAGCTCTAGCTCCGCCGCTTTTATTTCCTTATTGATGGCCACCAAGTCGAGCATATCCTGCACCACGTCCACCGGTGGCGGTGGCTCCGTAGTATCAACGTATCGAGGTATATTGAGGTTAAAGTCGTTATTTTCTATTTCCTCAAATGTGGCCAAGTGCGAGTATTTGTCGACTACCTGCCGCATAATCACCGTTTTAATGAGCTTATTAATCTGTTCATCGGTCATAATATTAATTTTGCCCTGTTTTTCGAAGTCGCGGCTAGCATCCACAAATAACACGGTGTCGTCGGTTTTTTTCCGGTTAAATACTAAAATTGCTACCGGGATTCCGGTATTTAGAAACATGTTCTCCGGTAGTCCGATAACAGCGTCCAACAAATTACGCTCAATAAGCAATTTCCGGACCTTACCCTCTTTTGCACCACGAAATAAAACGCCGTGCGGTATAATTGCCGTCACCGTGTCGCCTATATCCAGGCCACGGAGCATAAATGCATAATCCGCAGTCGTCGGCATCGGTCCGTACCCGTCGTACGCCCTATGATAACGGGGCTTCCATTTGACCGAGTACGGCGGGTTCATGATGACGTGATCCACAGCCGGCGGCTGAAAGTCCTTAATTTCGTCATTCGCGATATTGATACGGCTGTACGTTTCGCTTTTTTCGAGCTTGTACAAGGCCTTAATTTCACCGGTTAAGCTGTCACCGTTGACGACGTAGCCCTCAGCATTCCGGAGGGCTAAATTAGCCAATAAAAACGGTACCGTTCGCTCGGAAAATTCCTCAGCGTAGACTGTGTAGTCTGCCCGGTCTCGCATATTAGCGAGCGTCAGGGCACCCGTGCCGGCGCATATATCGGCGTACCGGTGTCCGTCGCCTACAATGCCCCGAACTACGCGGACTATGCCGTCCGGCGTAAAGTCTTGCTTTAACTTGTCACGGTCTCCGTGTTCGTTTTGGTAGTCATCACGGAGTGAGTCCGCGAACTTATCCGGCGTATGCTCATCTAAATATTTTAGCAGCGCTTCCCGGCCATCGCCGAGCAGTGCATCGGTTAAGAGTTGCGGGATTTCGTACCCCTCTTTTTCGTTGAAATAATCATTTAAAATCAAGGCTCCCTCCTCCTCTCAATATTCTCAGTTTTGAAATAGAAATGAGTTTTAAAATTTCCTGTCACTAGCTTTTTATCGGGCGTCGGGGACCCACGGGCTTTTTATATTGCCGTGGGAGTACCTAAGTATCCCCTCTGTCCTTTTACACTAGACAAGGCGCCTCTCGCTCTTGCGCCACTTACCGGACTGCTTGTGTACAATCGAATGTGTAGAACGCATAGAGCTTCGGGCGTTAGTGGCAGTAGTACAACAGCCTCGCTTGCTCAGGTTAATCACATTAGCGCAACACTTGCCGCGTCGATTATTAAGGCAATCAAGGCGGCTACAGTATATTGTTGTCATGCGATAACCTCTCTTTTATGCACATACCAAAAGAGACGCCTCGCTAATATTCGGGCGCCTCTTTTGGGGTTTGTTAGGTATAAGTTTTAAGGGATAAAAACTATGAACCTGAGATGCATTGCTCATTCGTCAGTATTTGACACTATCATTATAAATCTTTTATACTGTCGCGTCACTGACAACTTACTGACAACTTTTAGCCCATTTTGTCAAGTCCTTACCCTTGCACGGTTGCCAGGGCTGCCGCCCCCCATAACAGTATAGATAAATCCTCGATACCCTTATCAGCATATCGCCACGCCGTGCGCTCCTCTACGCCCACCACGTCGGCTATTTCCGCCATTTTTTCCTTATTGATGTAATAGCGCCACACCACATTGAAGTAAGGCTCGTTGTTATATTCGCACTGCCTTTGATACGCGCTAAGCATAGCATCGACATGCGATAGCATGACCTCCGTACGCTCCTTGCTTTGGGCAATGGCCACGACTTTTATAAATCCTTTGGCATCAAATACCTCAGCGAGTACCGCCTGTAGTTGCGAGGGCATGCTCTCCGTCGTATTACTCACAGCCTCGTCAATGTGCGTCTGCAATTCTCTATAGCCTCGCAGTAGCTTTTTTGTATTATCGATATAGCGCTTGCGGATATACCGTGCCTGCTCTTTGCACTTTTTGTCGTATACCTCTATAGCCGTCTTAGATGCTAACTTTATAATTTCCGCCTGCGTATATGGTCTTTCTTTGTCAGTCATTCGCCCACTCCTTAAATTCTAACCGGTTGTTATTGCTTTGGTATCTAATAGGCAACTCAGCGCCTAAGGCGTACCCATACTCAATCATACAGCCCCGCGACTCGTGCCAATTATGCGCCAGCCATAACTCATCGCAACGGCTTAATAGTTCGAGGCACTTATCCATACCCGGCATATAATCCATAACTCGATACGCCTCTTCCCAGAGCGGCACCGGTGATATAAATACGTAGTCGTCGGGGTAGTCTATAGTTAAGTCATTAATCAATTTTTTAATGTTCTCTAAATTATCAGGGTCACCTCCGTACGGGTGTGCTACATATATTAGTTTCATCGGTAAAATACTCCTTTCCACTGATTAGATTCATCGTCCGAGGCCGCCCTTTTGCGCCATTCCTCGCTACATTTAATACTGCAGTACACCTGTTGCCGGTTTACCGCCCTAAATACCCGGTGGCACTCTTTGCATTTTGTAAAAATAGGGGGATCGGTTTTCGCCTCAGGCACCGCGGGCTTTGGCTTTTTATGCTGTTTTTTCCGCTCCCTGCTGTTGCGCCGATTAGCTTCATAACTACACGCTACGCTACAGTATTTTCGGCCTTGTGTTGCTTTAAATTCTTTCCCGCACTCTTTGCATATTCTCGTCGGCAGTTCTTTCTGCTGCGGGTTTGCTGCAGATTGGCACTTTTCGCTGCAATATTGGCGCCGTCCGTCCGTCGTTGTAAATTCGGTACCACACACCGCACAAGTTTTGGAATGCATCGGCCGTTTAGCAACACGCGCAGCCTCCCGACAGGCGTTACTACAATACGCGATATAATGGCGGCTCCGGTGGAATTTTTGGCCGCATTGCTTACACGTTACAAGAGCTCCTAATTCAGGAGGTACTTCATCTCGTTGTTTCGCCTTCCATTTAGCATTATTGCGGCGCTTGCCTATCATCATACACAAATCACTACAATACGAGATACTGCCGTGCTCCGCGTCAAATTCCCTCTTACAAGTTTTACAAACTCGCCGCCCGGTTCGCTTTCTCGTTTCTTTTTTGGCTCGTTTTCTGGCCTGTGCCGCCAGTTTTAGCGCCTCTTGCTGTCGATTTTGTATATTGATGGCCACATTAATCGCCATGATAACGTTTTTCTCAGGGCACGCCGTGCCGCCTTGTATATATCGCCATCCGGGGCTCTCCCAATATCCGCCTTTACGCTCCGGTTTTGTCTTATGCACGCACTCCCCGCCTAGCTGGTTACGTGTTACATATTTAAACCCTTGCGCCTTTGCCTCCTCATAATTCACTCGACCTCACCGCCTCATTAATCCAATCTAACTCCCGTTTTACAGATACCTGCTCTCCAGCTACGTCTCTCAAGTCATCAATTAGCATACTTTTTAAGCCTCCTTAATCCTTGTAAAAAATAAACCAGCGACGGTCGCCCTTTTTATCGCCTAAAATCGGCATATGTCCTATGGCCGATAAAACGTCACCCGCGCTAATTTGACAGGTACTCCATTTCATAACCAAAGTGCCCCCGCTATCAAGGCAACGCCAGCACTCCTCAAATCCGGCTTTGATATACTCCTGCCAATCGTTAGGCAGTGTGCCGTATTTTTTGGCCAGCCAGGAGTTTCGACCCGCCTTAATTAAGTGCGGCGGGTCAAAAATAACAAGTTTAAAACTGCCGGACTTAAAAGGCAGGCTCCTAAAATCGTATTGAGTCCCCGGCTGGATTACTAATCGACGGTCGCTCAGCTCCTCGTCAACCTCGCGGATATCATTAAATAAAATACGCTTGTCGTCCTTGTCAAAATAAAACATCTTGCTACCACAGCAAGCATCTAAAATAGGGTATTGCATTATATCCTCCTTTAGTAATAGCTGTTAGCCAAATTTGACTAACAGTCAAATCCCAAAAGCGCTATAAATTAAGTGCGCTACATACGTAATAAACAACCAAGCCAACCGCACGGTTAGGCATCCTTTATTCATTGTTTCAGCCCTCCAGCTCCGTAGTGTCCACTTTACCGGTCATTAACAATTCCAAAAGTGTATTTTGTAATTCTTTCAAATATTGGCTTTCGCAATTATTCAAATAGCGGATATGCTGCATATATAACGGCAGCATCTGCTCAATAATGGTTGATATATCCTTTTTGTTTTTATTTTCAAACTTAAACTCCCCCGCGTTTCTTGATAATGTCAAATACTTATCAACGGTAAGCTCATCCGCACCGAGATGTCGGAGTAATGAATTGACCTCTTTTAAGTTTGTATTTTCAGTACTTTGTAGTTTAGCCGCTTCTAACAGGTTATACTTCTCTGCTACCGTTATGTTAACCGTCAACTTTAACTTATTTTTTTCTTCATAAATACGGTTTAAATCATTGACAATATCTTTTATATCTCGGCGCTCTATCTCGTACTTTGGTATTTCGATAATATCGTACTTTTTAAAATTACAAGCGATAGCCTTTTCTACCTCAACGGTTTTACAAAATCCCGGTATGTTTTCTCCACTCGCTATAGCTTTGACCACGCGGCCTATACAGGCGTCATCATAAATCTTAAACTCTTTCTTATATACTCGATTAGACATATGATCCTCGCCACGTTGTGCGCGTATTTCAACAGCAAAATTTTCGGCATTATCGACAAAAGACACTTGCTCAGAGTTAGGGGCTATCACTAAACACTGAGTCCGTATTGAGGTACTATCAAACATATCACCGGCATTATATACAACCGCCCTAATTAACCGATTCCGTTCTAATACCGCCCGGCACTCGTGCTCCGTGCTACTATTTGGGTTAAGTGCTCCGGCGGGTAATATAAATATGCCCTGATCTGTATCTGCCTCTATCAAAGATTTAATAATAAACGCATAATTCGCATTACTCGCCGGGGGCGTTACCGTCTCCCCTTTAAACTGAATAGGTACGGCATCCCACTTTAAATTAAACGGTGGATTGGACACGACTAAATCGCATTTAGGCATCACAAGTCCGGTCTCCTTTACAGAACTAAATTGATTTCCTGGGGTCAAGGTATACGATTTATAAATCTCGCCCGCTAATAAATTACCGTGTACTACAATAGCCGACATGTTGCGCAAGGCCAAATTTAATAGCAAAAAACCAATTACGCGCCCATCTAATTCCCAACACACAAATTCTAGATTTTGGTTCATTTCCCAACAAGCAATAGATAATGCCCCACTACCGGCGCACGCATCAAATATAGTTTTTACATCATCTGGCGCAAGTGCGGCGGCCAATCGGCCTAAACTTTTAGGTGTGTAATCTTGTTTTTTGCCTGCTCTATCGGCCAGCCAAAACTGGTAAGCACTTTGCAGCATATCGCGTCCTTCAACGCCCACAATATCAATATATCGACTCAAATACTCGTCTTTATCTTTCTGTATTAATATCTCCGGCAAAACCTCCGATAACTCCGCTACAGAATCAACCTCGAATATATCTAGTATCTGTTTAGCTGTTTCTTTTAATTCCATTACGGTCGCCACCTCCCCCCTGTCTCAGCGATTAACCAAACAAAGGCGCCCGTCGCAACTAAACAGGCCGTTAAAGGGTCGATATAATCAACGACACTGACAAGTATTACCATAATAAATAAATAAATCGCTATGTCCTTAATCATGCTTATCTCCTCGTTTTTTGTAGCCCAACATAACCCCTGCTATACAAAGCATTACCCAGGCAATCAACATAAGCCAGTAAGCGCCTTTTATTAATACCGACAGCCCCGCAAGTATAGGTGCCAATATTAGTAAGAATTTAAGTATCATTCGTCATCCTCCCCGGGAGCGCCGAATATATACACAAATACGGACACGGCCGCATTAGCCAACGCTAAGAAAAATAGCCAACCAATACCGGCTACGTCGTATGCGATAAAGATTAGTACAATATTACATATAGTTAAAGCTAGTTTCATCTATACGAGTCCCTCCTTAATTTAATCGCCTCTAATAAGGCGTTTTGTCCTTTTTCCTTACGTTCAAGTGCTCTCATAACCTGACTATCGATAGTACCGGTAGTCAATAAATGGTAAATCGTGACTAGGTGCGTCTGCCCTTGCCTATTTAAACGGGCGTTAGCTTGTAAATACTGCTCCAAACTCCATGTCATCCCGTACCACACTATGACGTGGCCGCCCTGCTGAAGGTTTAAGCCGTACCCGGCTGATGCGGGATGGGCTAGCAGCATTTTAATTTTGCCGGCGTCCCACGCCTGGAGAGTCTCATCGTCTGAGAGGTCCACAGCATCCGGAAACGCTGCCCTGATAGCTTCCCGGTCGTGCTTAAAATTGTAAAATACTAAGAGGTTGCCCTCTCTTGACGCTATCTCTTTTAATGCATCCACTTTTCGAGTGTGGATGGTTACCACGTCGCCCTCGTCCGTGTATACGGATCCGTTCGCAAGCTGTAGCAGCTTATTAGATAAGGCCGCCGCACTGGCGGCACTGATTACCTCGTCTTGTGGTAATGCAAGTACAAAATCCCGTTCCATATCGTTGTATGTGGCCTCTTCATCCGGCGTAAGGGATACCTTGACTACCCGACTTATATAGCCGTCCTGCATGGTTATTTCGTCCATAACGTCCTGCTTCTTCATGCTTAGGCAGATGTCCCGTATCTTACTATGGATAGCCGTATCCGCTCCTTTTCGCAGCTTGTACGAGTAAACAACGTGGCCATTAGTCATGGCTGGCGTAAAATACTTACTCCGGTAAGCCGTTATAGTCCGGCCGAGGCGTTCGCCGGCATCCAATAAATAGACTTGCGCCCATAGGTCCTCTAGGGTATTCGGCGCCGGGGTACCGGTGAGTAAGACAATCCGGCTAAATACGCCCCGCTGCTTTTTGAGAGCCTTAAACCGTTTGGCCTGCGGGTTTTTAAAATTGCTCGACTCATCAATAATCAACATGTCAAAGGGTAGTTGCTTGTATTGCTCGCAAAGCCATACCACCATCTCACGGTTAATTATGTATATATCGGCATCCGCCGCCAGCGCTTGCCGGCGCTTATCCTCGGAGCCCATAACCTTAACGACTCTAAGGTCTTTAGTGTGGTCCCATTTCTGGGACTCCGTCGCCCAGGTGCTATCGGCTACCTTTTTGGGCGCTATGATTAGCACCTTGGCCACTGCCCAGTCGTCAAGTAGTGCCTTGATCGCGGTTAGCGTGATAACAGTCTTACCGAGTCCCATGTCAAGCATCAGGCCATAGTGTGTATGAGTCAGTAAGGCGTCAATCGCTGCCCGTTGATAACTATGCGGTGTGAATTGCATGTCTTACTCTTTCCACGTAGTCATCGGCGCCGGCTAGCCCTACCACGACGTCGACGTTAGCGCCTTTGCGTTTTAATTTGTCAATCTGCGCCGCTTGCAAAGGCGACAGTCTACCGCTTAATGTTTTAAGCTCAATAAAATCAACCCGGCCGCCGGGATATATGACAATCCTGTCAGGCACCCCGGCGTTATTTGGGGATATAAATTTATAGACTAAGCAGCCTAGCTCTTTTAGCTTAATTGTTAGTCGTTTTTCTATTTCTTTCTCTGTCCACTCCATAAATACACCTCGTACTGATTCTTGAAAAATAATTGCGGGTGTTCCAGTGTATCCAAAAAGCCCCTATATTATATACGTGTATACGTGATATATGCGTTTTTACGCGCGCGCGCGCATATAATAATAAATATTAAAAAATAATATAATTAATATAATAATTGGATACATTGGCTACACTACTACTAAACCCCTTGTAAGTATTACCTTTTCAGGTGTGCCCGATAGCGTAGCCGACAGTGTAGCCAATTCATGAAATGGATACGCCTAAACGTTGCAAATATCACATATCGTTTCTATTTAAATCAGAATCAAATTATTGCGATATATAAAATCTAATGAATTGGCTACACTTGGGCTAATTGGATACACCTTTAATCACGACCGCGGCTCACGGACAAAGGCCTGTTGTGCGCCAAAATATCGACCAAACCGGAGCTTATTTCCTTTAGAACGCCAGCCCGGTAAGTTTTGTAAAATATCGTTGATTTCTCGGGCGGCGGCGTTGGTCAAACTTTGGCGCTTACCTTCAAACAAAACCATCCAAATCTCAAGGGCGCACACCCTATCCCGGTCGACGATTTCCGCTGCTGCGTATTCCTCGTCCACGAGGTCTAGCTCCTCAATATTTCGGTAATAATTAGCCATTACCTCCGGAGATTTAGAGTACCAATTTTCGGGAATTGGGGTATTAAGGTATTCTTCAATAAGCCCGATTTTTTCATAGCCCTCTGTGTGGCGTTGCCGCGTAGTATCTGCATCCCGTTCGATGTCAGGAGGCAGCACAAGCTCCTCACCTTGCAGGTAGTACGTTAATGCTTCGGCCCAAATCTGCCCCACTTCCTCAGGGGTAAGGTCATAATATGGTATCTTAGTTTGTAATTCAGGGTTTCCCTCAACCGGCCAAAACCGACGGTTTCCCGTTCTATCTTTTAAAAACAGCCGGTTGTTAGTAGTGCCTATAAAAGAATTTTGCCGTTGGTACTCTTGCGTCCGTTTGCCGTATGGCGCCCGGAACTTATCCGATGTTCGAGTTAAAAAGGCTTTTACGATTTCGGCATCATTCTTATAGGTTGGCGCCAATTCTGCGAGTTCACAAATCCAGCTCCCCTGTAGCTGCTCCATAGCATCTTTACTCTTGACATCTCCTAGCGAATTATTAAACCACTCACCGCCTAACCGCTCCGCTATTAACGTTTTACCTAATCCCTGAGGCCCAAATAGTACGAGTGTGCCGTCAAATTTTATGCCAGGAATCATTACACGGGCGATAGTGCCGCATAACCATTTACGAGTTACCGCTCTGACATATGGCGTGTCTTTTGCACCGAGGTAATCGATTAAAAGGGTATCAACTCTGCACTCACCGTCCCAGGTTAGGCCATTAAGGTAGTCCCTCACAGGGTGGAATTTATTTTTATTAAATACCTCTATAAGAGCATCATCGATAACGCGCGGAGCGTTAATCTCGTAAGCGATGCTTAAATAATTACGCAGACTAGCGTCGTCGGCGTCCGTCCAGTATTTCCCTTCATCTAAACCTCGCCACGGTAAGTCCCCGCGTACAGCCATCCGATGCGCAAAATCATCAAGTGCCATACGCCCGTATAATCTGGGGTCATTTTCGAGAATTAACTTCACGTTGAACGTCGTCGGTAAAGGCTTCCCTTCGCGTTTATCACGCTCTAACTTACTTAAATACTCGGTATCCGGCCCGTCGGCGATCAGGTCGTCGTCAAAGTCCGCCATGCGTTCTGCGTCTAATACTTTTAGTACGTTTTTGTCGTTGGTGATAAGCTCCGCCATTTTACCGGTAGAGTCTTTGTCATTGCCAAACTTATGGATCCGCACAAGGTCGTAGGCATTTACGAGTTTACCGGATATAGGGTCGGTACCGTGATGTGAGTAAGCAAACCGCCCCTCATCGTACACGACTAGCCCGGCGCTCGTGCTGCCGGCCTTATAGGTGTTGCGGTTTTCGGTGTCGCAGGCCTCGTACACGTCTGAAAGGTATTCCGCTATGGCATCCTCGATACTGTACGTCCGGCAAAACGCACCGATGAGCCCTTTTTTAGTAAGCGGGTCGCCCTGCTTTTTGGCGGCGTTTAGGCGTATTTCGTCGGCCCGTTTGCTGTTTGGCCAAAGACTCACATCGTGCCAGTCCTCGTACTCGCGGAGTACGGCGTCCACATCTACCGGGGCGCCGTTATTATGGATAAATACGGGCTCCACGTCTGCCGGTGCTGACGGCCAAAACATCAGCCGCTCAACTTCAAAAGTGGTCGGGTCAAAGTTTTCTATGCCGATATTGCCGGCGATTCGCCGTGCTACTGCTTGGTACTCATCGGGCTCCATCGCCCGGCTTACCGGTAATATGATGCGGTACCGCGGTGTTTCCGGAGTGTGGCTGTGTGTCGAGTAAATGACATATTCGAGGTCGCCAATTTCAAAATTGAGCGATCCCAGAAAATTAGGCTCCGGACTGTCTGCATCAAGGGTTAACAGGTATCGCTTTTCTACGGCGCCCTTAACCCGTCGCCCCTTATTCTTGATGTGCCCGCCAACAAAGCCCCCGACGTCCTTTACCTCGGCTTTTTCGTCTTTAGTCATCCGCCTATATTCGGCGGCGGTCTCCTCCGTTATTATTGATTGGCTTAATTTTTTGACAAGGTCATCCCATGTCATTTTTTTAGCGCGCCACTGCTTAGCGTGGCGGCTACTGCCAATAGATATAATTAGGTCCATTGATTAACTCCTCAGGTCTCCCGACATATCACGGAGGCCTTTAACATCCATATACTGATATATTGCGCTTTTCACCTCCTCGCTTGCGGAGGAGCGTACGCTCTTATTGTCAAATAGTTTCGCTTGCATGATGAGTCCATGCTGTATCTCGATGCACACGACGGGCTTACCGTCCTTAGTGCAGGCTACAATAGCACATTTGCCCTGTGCCACGCGCTTTTTATAACTACCTACACAGTTGCGCATGGCCTCGCCTAAGTCGATAAGCTCGTGCGACGTCTTAGGCATTATAAAGTCGTAGCCGTTTATGTGTGCTTCTAATTCGCCGTCCGGGTTGAGGGGGATGTCCTTATCCCTCTCTTTTCGTACGATTTTAGCGAGCACATCGTGCATGTCGGCCGGCTTTATCTTTTGACGCCACACCGCCTCTTTATCGATAATATCTTCATAACTCCGGGCGGTGTCCGCTATCATTCGCCACGCTTCGCGTTGGTATTCGTAACGGGCTAAGAACTGGAGCGCGTTACGTGGCGACTTATTGGCCACGTAGTCCGCCAAATACCGGTAGAGATATTCCATGCCCAGATACGGCCGTATAGCCTCCATGAGGGCGTCTTGATAGTCCTTATTATCAGTTAGCCCCTCCGCGATATGGATCGCCTCAATATATCGGGCATCGCGCATAATGGCCACACGTTTAGCCTTTGATGGCTGCTTGACGAGCTTATCTTCCACCGCGTCAATATACGACTTGCCCTTTTGGGTGTCGTAAAACACGGCCCGGTAAGTCTCCCACGTGTGGGGCATAATCGTATTATTTCTTAGCTTAGTATCGACTACGTTAAGCGGTGCGTCCGGTGCGTAAGTCTTAAGAATAAGCCGGCGCAGCACATCGTCCCCGAAGAACTGAGTACCTCTTGTATTAATCGCGTGATGCGTGTATTTGATAGGGTATCCGGCGTACTTTTCCAGCCGTGATACTACCGCCTTACGGAGCGCCGACATGACAGCTTGACACTCCCGCCGGTGCTTGCCGGCGTTAGACTCTCCGTTGAGCGTACTAAATATAGTCTGAGACAAGCCTACCCGGGCAATGGTGGGCACGTCGGCCGCGTCAATGGGCGTATCTATAAACCGGCTCCGAGCGCCTATCTTAAATCGCCGGATAACACGGCGATGTTTGCAGTCAAAACGGATTGTCTCAAATCGGGGTTGCAGGCCCTTGAATAAATCGTCGTAGCCGTCGTTGTACATAACGGCTGTGTATTTAATGTTTAAATCTACAAAGTCCTTGTACTCCTTGACCCATAACTCCACATCTAGGGGCACAGCTGAGCGCGTCTGTGTAAGATTACCGACTGTCCGGTCGTCGGTATGCCCTCTACCGCAATGAGGGCAGGTATACCGGTAGGACAAGTCAGTCATATAAAAATTATTAGCGTATTCAAATACTGCGGCCATAGATTGGCCGCAGTATCCGCAATATAACAGGGTTTTGTTTTTAAAATCCCGGTAATATCGCACTACGTCAAATGCTCTAAATTTAACAGGTTGCATCAGTCGAGCCAGTCCTCATCTTCTCCCGTTTCATCGGTTGCGGTGTCTTCGATGAGGGGCTCTTCTTTTGGTTCTTCCTTCTTCTTAGGGGCTGCTTTTTTCTTAACCGGTACAATAGTCGATTTCTTAGCGTCTTTCTTGTCCTCGGTTTCAGCCTTGCCGGTTGTGAGCCCTTCGAGGGCAACTTCCCAAAGTGCGATAGTAGTATCACAGTACTCTAGTGCAGCCGCCTGTTTAGCGGTCTCCGGGGCTTTTTCGACTAATTCTTTAGTCACTCTGGTTTCTTCTAAAATTCGCTCAATTTGAGACTTGCTAATGCTCATAGTGTTTTACCTCCCTTAGTCCTTCATATAGTAGTTGGCCTCGAACCCGGCCGCGTCGAGGATTAACCCCTTATTCCACTCGGTCGGCTCTGCCATAATTTTAATTACTTCATCGAGTGAGCCGGTGCCGATAGGCGCCTCGATAACCACCTCATCGTGGATATGTGCGCATATCTTATAACCGGCAAGCGTGAGCCGCTCCATGGCCGCCGCTAAGCAGTCACGGGCAACGGCTTGCACGATGTTTTCTACCAATTTCCCACCGTAGGTCTCCAGTTCGAGCCACTTATTAGCGGTTTGGGACATACCCTTATACACGATAGAGGGGCTCCCGAATCGGTTTGTACCTATGGCCGGCTTAGCGTATGCGAGATACCGACCTGACGGTAATAGGATGAATAAAAAGCCTTTAGTTTTTCTAAATCTTAGCCCGCCCTGCTTGATGCGGGCGCGTCCTTCTTTTATTGCCTGCTTGGCTGCGGCGTCAACGTCGTACCAAAATTTAACAATCTTAGGCGACGCCTTGCGCCACTTTTGCACGATGTCCGGTAATTCGTCCTCCGGCATTCCCCCCTCTAGGGCGCCCATGGCAATAAGGGCGTTCTTGCCGCCGCCATAACCGAGGGCAAGCTCTGCGACTTTCCCCTTTTGGCGTAAGTGGCCGTTTATGCCGTGTTTTTCGACGGGAATACCAAACATCGAGGACGCGGACGCGCAGTATATATCCCCGTTTTTTGCGAATACCTCCTGGCGCCACGACTCACCGGCTAGCCACGCGATAACCCTCGCCTCAATAGCTGAGTAATCAGCTACGATAAAGCGGCATCCGTCGGCCGGTACTAGCGCCGTCCTGATTAACTGACTCAGTACGTCCGGCACGTCATCGTACAAGGCTGATAATAATTCGAGGTTCCCGGATTTAACTATCCGGCGCGCCTCATCGAGTGTATTTAGGTAGTTACGCGGTAAGTTTTGGAGCTGTACCACGCGCCCCGCCCACCGACCGGTACGCATAGCCCCGTAATATTGGAGCATACCGTGGATACGGCCGTCGCTGCATACGGCGTTTTTCATGGCCTCGTATTTCTTGATAGAGGTCTTACCGAGTTGCTGGCGTATCTCTAATACGCGCCGCACGTCATCCGGTAGGCTCTGATTAAGTAGCTCCTTAACGTTGGTCTTGGTGATGCCGGGTATCTCGTGACCGAGGTTATCCTCTACCCACTCCTTAAGCTGTGCCGGACTGTTGGGGTTATCGAGTCCGGTAATCTTACGAGCCTCGGCCATGAGTTGCGCCTTGATGGCTGCGTCAAATGTGATAGCGTTATTAACTAACGTCTTGTCAATGGCTATCCCGTTGCGGTTGATAACGCCGTCAACGAGCCACCACCGGTGTTCAAATTCCGGCGGTTTTAATTTGATAAGTTTGTCCCGTATTGCCTTTTCGACCACTACGTCCTGCCGGTTATACTCGATGTACTCCGCCCATTTCTCCGGGTCATCCGTTGGCCGGTTGCGAGTACGGCCGCCGTTGACCTTTGTAGGTTTGCATGGCATCGAGAAAAACCGTATAAGGTCTTTACCGCGCTTGTCCTTGGTTTCCGATAACCCTAAAACCGTCGCCACTGCATCGAGCGACGTCGGTAAGGATTGATACAAGGCTAGTACTGAGGTGCATTCCCAGTTTTGTAAGTCCATACGCGGGTAGTACTTACGTAGCGCCGTTATTTCAAAGTTGGCGTTAAATGCTGTCTTGGTTATTTCTGGATCGTGTAGCGCCTTGACCACTCTATCCGGTAGTGGGTCGGTGGTCATGTCGACCACCTCCACCGGCTCATCGTCAAAGCTGTACGCGAATAATAAAATTTCAAAGCTGGGGTCGTCGACGTACCTCTGTGCGCTGTGCTTAATTGGCCACTCCGAGTACGTCTCAACGTCTATCGATAACGTTTTAGGCTTAGTCAAACACGTTGTCGTCATCGCCGAAATCGTCGTCGTCAAAATCTGCCTCGGACACAGTAGCGCCGCCTAACTGTTGGCCGTCCTTGATTTTGCGCACAGCGAGCAAGCCAACGCCGAAACCCTTAGATTGATTTTTGAAATTATAAGCGTAGATGTTAACTACCGCCTGCACATAGCAGCCGCTGTATAACTCTTCCTCGATTTCGAAGTCGTCGATAGGACTTTTGTCCTTGTCGTAACATTTCGGCTTACGGTCGGACTTTGCGGAAATAAAGTACTTGCCGTTGTATACCTCCGGTTGCGCTGTTACAAAGTCCGCCTCATCCTCATCACCATCGCGGAGGGGTTCTTTTAAGTCTTTGAATTTTTTATTAAATAACGAGATAACGTCGTCCTCAGTTTTCAGGCGCTTAATGGCGTCCTGGATACGGGCGGTCGTTTTATCGTTTTTGTCAAAAATTAATTGACAGTTATATGTGCGGTTACCGTTCGGGTCCTCGTTGGGTTCCGCAAGGTGTGCATAAGACAAGCGAACTAAACCGGTGGAAATTTTAATACTTTTCATAAGTTGTTACCTCCTAAATATCATCATCAAAACTATCAGTTAAATCTAATTCAAGCGGTGGGCGCTTATCCTCTAGCGTCGCTAATGTTGGCGCGCCTGGCGGTTTGCTAATGTGTTGCCCTATCATGGCCTCCATCTTTTTAGCGCCGCCCAGTAGCTTTTGTAATTCCGTCACTCCTCGCATCTTAGGCTCTTTAAATATGACCTCGTCGCCAATGCCTAAGCCGCGCAGGGTCTCAATAGCAGCCGCATCAATTACACGGTTGGAGCGCCCCTCTACGAGCTTATAACCGGGCCACGTTTTGCCATAGTCGACAGCTTGCTTTAAGGCGTATTCTCTGACCGCCTCGAGCCAGCTCTTGGCGCGGCTATAAATATCTAAGATATGGCTGATTTCGCTATCATTTAATAACTTAGGGTCCTTACAATCGCCGATAGCTGCCTGCATATCCTCGGCGAGTTTCCGGCACGCATGACGTGCCCGGCAAAAATCACAGTGCGGACCGCTTACGCATTCGCCGGCGCCCTCATAGGCAAGTTTTGCCGGTTCTTTGACCGATTCCGCCCATGCAAGCAGGTCCTCCGCTGATAGCTCGTCGGTAGTTACCGAGTTGAGTCGTGGCTGTACTATTGACATGCGTACGGTCTTAATGTCGTACACATAGTCGTATTTGAGATACGTTCCGAGCGCGTACAGTCTAATTTGTGGATTGTCGACCGCACTAACCGGTTTACCTTTGCCATATTTGAGGTCGATAACCTCCATCACGCCGTCCGCTATGATAACCATATCCGCTGTGCCGAAACCCTCCGGCGCGTACTCGCTGTAGTCGATACGATCCTCAACGACAACCTGTGCGGCCGATGTGATGGCCTTTGCGGCGTTGATTTTCTCGATGCAAAGGTCCACGTATTCCCGGACAGCTGAGTCCATTTCCTCGTTGTCCGGTATTACCGGATGTAAATTAGTATGCTCGTCATCACGATTCCAAGTATTGAGCAAAAACTCCGTGAGCAGGTACTCCGCGTAAGCGTGCGCCCGTGTGCCCTCTTCGGCGTAGCTGCTACTCTCATCCTTAAACTGCTCCTCCATCCGAGCGGAGGGCGTACACACGAGCCACCGGTACGCCCCCGACGCGGATAGTACGGCGTGTGCCCTAGGCATTAATAGCCGCCTCTGCTTCGGCGATAATATCGGCGTATTTGGCAGGGTCAACCCCGGAGAGTTTACCGTTGGAGCTGTTCGACTTAACGAGCGCCATAGCTTCGGTTTTATCGCCACCCTTGGCCTCCATTAATTTAGTAAGTGCTTTTGTCACGTCGTCCTTAGTAGGGGCTTTGGCTTCCTCCTTCTTAGGCGCCTCAGCTTTTGCCGGTTCTTCGGTTTTTGGCTCTTCTGTTTTCTTCGGTGCTGCCTTTTTAGTGGCCGGCTTTTTAGCAGGTTCGGCCTTTGCCTGTTCTTCCTGTTTAGGTGTTTCTTCTACCGCATCAGGGGCGGCCGGTTCCGCTTTGGTAGTGCCCTGTTGTAAGTTATTCGTTGCATCGGCTAAATCTGCAAGTGATACGCGTACGCCCTTAGGTTGAGTAATAGCCGCAGCTACTTCGTGCAATGCTTTAATAGTATTTTCTGTAAGGTCGATTTTAATAGTAATATCCATGATATTGGCTCCTTTATGGTATAATTTAGATAGGGTATTTACTCTGCCGTCGGACAGTCTGCAACACTGCCGGCGGTTTTTTCTTTTGTACAATCTTGCAATTTAATCAACCTCCTCAACTAGAATTAAAATACTATTGATACGTTCGAGATCGGGAAACTGCCCGGCTCTTGCGGTATCCTCAATGTATAACGATGTACCCCATGCGTAAGGTTCGAGACTGATACCGTGTATATCATCGTTAGGTGATCGCGTTAATACTTCCAAAACATATTTAGCATGTGCATATCGGAGTGCCCGAAATGCTGCAAGCCACGGTTCATGGTTTTTGTTTGGGGTATCCATGCAGTAGTCCTCGTATCGGTCTTGTAACCGTATAACCGATTTAGACAGCCAGGCGTCTAAACTGTGGATTGCGTAAGAGCTGTACTTCAAATTTTTCATTTTAATCACCTGCCCCAAATTTGATAGTATGTACGCACCGTCTATTAGGTACACGTCCCTCGATTATTGCGTCTTTGATATTGTTACTTGTTATGGATGCCCACACGCTATAATCGATAGCATGCACCGGGTGACCTAAAGGGTATACGCTTAAATCATCGAGATATTGTTGAAATGCATTTCGGAGCGTAGTAGTAGCACCCATTCTGACGTCCTCTGTCACCTTTAACTCCCTACAATAAGCCTTGATTTTATCTGATTCAGTAAGGTACCAATCCCATAGAGTAGATGCTGCGTAAGAGTCTCTTTTCATTTATTCCGCCGCCTTTCTTAAATCTTCCCACCGGGCTACGATGTCCACTATATCGCTCTTGTCCGGTGTTTTTCCGTCTTGTAATTTCTTTTCGATATTGTAGGCGGTGTGGTTAGCAAACGCTGTCAGGTCTACCCGGTGTATCAGGTCATCGAGTGGCCGTTCTAGTATGGCCACTTCATACCGTGCCATCGCTAGACTTAATATGCGACACGCCTCATTCCTGACATTCCAGTCGACATCGTGCTCTTGGCAGTATTTACTAATTGCGAGCATCGATTTAAGGTGCCACAGGTGCAAACTATGGAGCCCGAACGAGCCTTGTTTCCAATTCATGATTACCGCACCTCCTTAATTGCCTTTAGGATGGACTGGAATACGTGGCCGAGGTTGTCGACCGCATCAGGTGTAATATAGTGCGCCGCGATCATCTTATACACGGTATCCGTTGACGGTACCACAATCCCTAAGATTAAAAAGGCCAAACTGATTTTAAATTTTAGTTTGTATGGTGCATCGGTAGGAAGATCCCGTCGGAGTACCCGGGCCGCTACGCGCTCCTGTTCCGCGTCCATGTACTCAATGGAGGCGCCTAAGAGGACTATACCGGCCACCATAAAACCGGCCAGCTTAACCCAGTTCGCGAGCTCCGCGAGATAAATGAGCCACGGGTTAATTATTGGATCCATAGAGCACCTCCAACCGACCTGCGATATTAGTAAGTGTTATGTATAGTGCTTTTACAAAATGCGACCGTAAGTCACAAGCTAACTCCTCGCCTAAGGCTTCACGTTTTACGCTTAACTGGCCGATAAGCCCTGCGGTCGATGCGGCCATATGCACCATAGCGCGGAGAGTGTCATCGTTACGCGGGATTTGATTTAATCGTTTTAGCAGTCGTTCGTAAGTAACGGAGCTTGAATCTAGGCCGTTTTCTTCGTTTGTTTGGATAACGCCCGCTAGTACGCAGATATTTGTAATAAAAAACTCATTTATCTTCATGGGTGGCCTCCGTTTCCGCTTCTTTACAATGTGTAACGATGGCCTCTAACGTATCGCATAAGTATTCCGTGAGCACAGCTAACGCGCTAGCGCGCATCGGGTGCCCGAGATTGCGCATAGGGCGATTAAGTGCAACTACCATACCGATACAAATTACAGAAGAGACTAAGCAGTCAATTACGGTCTTTGGCTCGATTAAATTGCAGTTGGCCGAGTGGTAATCGATATACATTTCCACCAATTCGGCTATTGTCTTTTTCCGGATGCGGCCTTTTTCGTCTATATCTACGTTGATTAATTCGATAAAATGTTTAGTTAATTCGAGTAATGCTTCTTTATTTTGTTCCATAGTTTTTACATCCTTTCTTTATCTAACTTCACCCGGGCGCCCCTGTTTAGCCCAGTTGTAGGCGTGAGGCTGTGGCACCTCGATAATAACGTCTACCGGTTCGCCGGTAGGTACCTCGATACGCTCCGCAGCCATTACCGAGGCCGCGCATGTGGCTAGCCCGGCGATCATATGCGCCGCGCTGTCCGGTAGATACTCTACGGCGCTCAGCCCGTACATTCCGGCAAACGTGCCTAGAATATAGAGCCCTGTTTTGGCTAGTTCCTTATTCATCCCTCGACCCTCCTCACTTATCAATAATTATGCACACCGTAACCACGGCCACGCCGGCGTCGTTATATCCGTAAATTTTCTTATTGTGCACCCGGAAATACTTTAGCGGTTTGAGAAAATCCTTGTAGTATTCCTCGCTAACCCACCACTCCGAGCCGTCTGTGCCGTTAAATTTCCTAATTTTAGTACGCCGTTTCCCGTTGTGCAGCTCTTGCACGATACCGGAATCCGCTACGCCAAGTAGTTGGCTTTCGTCGGGAATGTCAAAAAACTTAGGCGCGGACATCGGCGCCGCTGCTTGGCCAAGTACCCGCATCATGGCGGCCGTGTCGTAGATGTTATCGGACTCCGGTATGCGAATAAGCCAGTGTGTATCGCTGAAATAGGCGTATCCGTCGCCCGGTGTGACCGATAAGAACCTATTTACCAAGCCGTCGTGTTTGGCAAAATATTTCAAAATTTCCTTAAACATGAGCCCTCCTTATTTATTAGCGTGCCGCTCTTTTAACGTGGCCAAATGCTCGGTGACTTGCTCCTCGGTTAAGTACCCGAGCACATCGCCTCCGAATATATCGACATCCACGTCATACACGGGGTCTCCGGTGTTAGGTCCTAAAATGGCCATTTCAAACAGCCCCTCGTCACCGCCGTATGATAGCGGACCGCGGATAACAGACACCGCATATCCATCGTCGAGAATGAGCTTATATTGCTCTTTGACGAGGTCGTCGAACCCGCCTCGCTGTATTTCTTGCACCTCTTGACCGAATTTAATCATAGTATTAGCCCTCCTTTATTAGCTTCTTCCGGGCTCCACCCGCCCTCGATATATTTGTGGAACGGTGCCGCGTGAATGGTGTATTTAAACCGTTTACCGCCGGCCGACGGTACGGCCGTACCCCATAACGGGTACTTGTTGAGCCGGAGGCTCGCTCTAAGATGTTGGGGCGTGATGCCCATCATTTGGGCGGCCTCCTCAACGGTTAGCGTTTTTTTCATAATATCCGCCTCCCTGGAACGGTTCCGCCCTGCGCCACCGGGCCTGGATAAAGCCCTGAACAACTCCGTGTGGCGTTTGGACTAGGCCGTCATAGTCAATGACGTAGCCTTGCTTTGATAAGAGGCCGATTACCTCTTTTCTAATCGGGCTATAGCTTAGTGCGTGATTCACAATTTTTGTGTTATCCTGGCCGGCTAACATAGCCTCGTGGATATCACGCTCGAACTTTTGCGCTATTATGCCGGCGTATAAGCTCGGGTTATCTCTTATAACGGTCCATGTTTTGTCCTCAAGTTCGGCATCAAATCGCTGTAGGGATTTGTCGTCTATTTTCACAGTTGCCACCCCCGGCTTTTGGTTTGTTTTTACATCGGCTCCCGCCGATTCAGTAAATAACTCATAAAGGGAGATATTTAGGGCATTACAAACTTTTTCGATAGTGTCTAAATTAAAACTACCGCCCGGCCAGTTTGCTAAGGATGTTATGGTCGTCCTACTTAGTCCTGTCTTTTTTGATAGTTCAGAAATATATATTTTCCGCGCCTTTAAAATGTTTCTTAGGTTGCACTGTATCACTGCAATCACCTACCATTCAATTTTGAATACCGGAGTATTAAATGCCTCCGGGTTGAATACCTCGACCCGTTGTACCCTAAATCCGGCTCCGGCAATCGTACCGAGTGCTGAGTACAGCTCCTCCGCTTCTATATCTTCGGGAACGTTAACGTACGCCCACGGCATCCCCCGGTGTGCTTGTACGACGATGATTGCGTGAATAAGATCAAACGCATCATTAATTTCGCCGTCCATGCATTCTTTAGCTCTTGTGAGGTACATCGCGGCGATCATGGCTGGTGTGGTAGTGTGGTCCATAATATCTGCCTCCATTTTTATAAAATTTCGATATTTCGATAACTTGCGCAAGATTTTAATTAAAAAAAATTCGGTCGATTGTATCTCGGTCAAGCCCGAGATATGACGCGATGTCTTGCATTTCTTTGCGATAAAAATCGCTCTCACCGCTCATTTTGCGGTGTAATGTCGCAGGCGTTACGCCGATGGCCGCCGCTACGTCGGTAAGACTTTTCCCCGACTCCATTACGTAGTATTTAAGTAAATTCACATCCACCATATCACCTCCTTCTCGGCGTTTGCAACTTATGAGCCTATTATATATCGACAACTTGCGCAAGTCAATAGTTTTTGTTGCTTTTTTATAAAAAATTATAAAAATCTTGCATTTTTGCAACGCAAGACGTATAATAATAGTAAATAAAAGGAGGTGAAAAAATGGACTTTATGGAGCTTATACGGGAAAAAAGACGCGAGCAAAAAATGACAATGAAAGAGCTTGCGGACAAAGTAGGCGTATCCGAAGGTACTGTCTCCCGTTGGGAATCCGGAGGAATTACAAGCCTGCGCAATACTACCGCCGTTGCGTTATCTAAAGCGCTAAACATCCCACTAGAAGAATTAGTAGGACGTACAAATCGAAATGAGATAGTACACGGCGGATCGCCTAAACAGGTAATCACCTTTGACCCGGACTTTGATAAATATGGCCCCGAGGTCGGTAGGATTCGGCACGAAATACTACAAAAATATGTAAGTATGAGCGCTTTTGCCGAAATTATTGACATGCCGTATTCCACGCTACAGTCGATCTTCGGTAATTTTAAAGGAGCAACCCTGAGCAACTTGCAAAAAATTGCTACCGGGCTAAATACCACAATAGACGGCCTGATGGGGATTGCTCCGCAGACGCCGCCTAACTACTCCCCGGTATTAGCAAGGGCTCAAGAGGAATTATCACCGGAGGACTTGGCGAAAGTTGAGGAAATCGCGGCCATGTATTTAAAAATAAAGGAGGATAAAACATAGAAGCACGATACAACGTGGCCACGGGCTTAGCTTGGTCGATGTACAGTCGATACGAGCTAACCGACGCACTCGTCGACCCTAAGAGGCTGCTACGCCTCGAGGGTGTCGACTGTGTATCGTATCAGACTATGGGGCTTGATGACCTCCCCCGGGCTGATGCGTATTATGACCCTCGGCCCGATATAAATGCAGTGTTTTACAACGAGGACGCGCAATTTGAGCGCCTCCGATTTACACTGGCTCACGAATTAGGACACAAGGTCCTAGGTCATCATGATATATATGCGGTAACCCTACCGCGCATAGAGCAGGAACGCGAGGCGAACGCATTCGCGGCAGAGCTGTTGGCACCGTCTCCGTTGATTCATCTTATCGGCATCACGTCAGTCGATGAAATCTGCGCCGCTTTCGACGTGTCTCAGCTCTGCGCGGAGGCCGTGCTTAAGCGTATGTATTTTTTCTCTCCGGAACGCTGGCCGCATCACGTCGATATGTTCCGGCAGCTGTGCCCCGGTTTTATCGAGGCGCGGAAAAACTTACACGATAAACGATTAAGGTATAGTATTTAGAGGTGACGTATGAAAAAACTACTCGCATTATTAGCGCTAGGCACCACGTTATTTATTGCCGGCTGCGGTGAGTCGGCTACGGAAAAACAAATAAACGAATACGCTAAGGCAGAGGCGCCGGCGTATACGATTGCTAATATCGACGCCCGCAGCCGTGAGCGATTTAATGTAGAGGTTAATATCCCAGCTAAATATAGCAAGGAACAAGTAGAGGCTATCTCTAAACAGGTAGTCTCAAAAGTGTACAAGGATAACAACGGCAAGGTGTACGGGGTGTATGTACAAACCCGATTACCGGCACCGAATAACGGCAGCTATTACATGGTATACGAATACGGTCCGGACAGCTCCGCATCATGGCGCGAAAATGTGCCCAAGGACCAAAACCCCGGACTTAAATTAGATGTAGATTTATCGGAACTTTACAAATAAAAAAAAACGCCCCTACCCCGGTGCAACGGGATAAGGGCGCAGCGGCTACGGATAGCCACACTACCAATTTATATTATACGCTATCCGGGCCAAAATTAATAGCCTAGGAGGTGTATTATGAGACGTGCAAACGGCACAGGGTCAATATATAAGATGACCCATAAAAAACTAAGAAAACCATATAGAGCCGTAGTATCACTCCGGCAGGATGAAGAGGGCCGGGTGATCCGTAAGACAATAGGCACATTTACGACAGCAAAAGAAGCCTTACTCGCATTATCCGAATATTGTGTAAATCCGTCAGTTGCTGACTCCCGATTAATTACAGTTCGACAAGTATGGGATTTATTAATCGAGGATTTAAAGCGCCGAAATGTTATGATTACATCGCCTTATAAGATGACAGAAAAAAAGTTAGCCGGATTAATGAACGCCCCTATTCGTGATGTTAGATTAGCGCACTTACAACGAATATTTGACGAGGATATGGGCGACTTGAAAAAATCTACAGTTAGTCAAATAAAATCAAAAATATCTATGCTGTTCAAAATGGCGATAAAAAATGACTATGTCGATAAGAACTACGGAGCTATGGTCGTTATCAACGCCACCGAGGAATCGGACCCGCTACACCGACCTTACACAAGCGACGAAATCGAGACGTTATGGATGAATACCGATGATTATCGAGTAAGAATAATATTAATATATCTATATACCGGCCTGCGATCTTCTGAATTATTGTCTATCAAAATTACAGATGTACATTTGAAAGAAAGATATTTAGTGGGCGGAATGAAAACAAAAGTCGGTAAGAATAGAATAATTCCTATAGCGGACTGTATTATGCCTTTTATTAGAGAATTATACGACAAAAATAAATTTAACCGGAGCGGGCGGCTTTGCCCTAAGGGGACGATGTGGCCCCGATATATTACGGATGCTGCGCTAAAGAATCTCGGAATTGATAGACATACCCCTCATGATACCCGTCATACTTTTATAACATGGCTAACAAATTATGGCGTGTCCGAAAAAATTATAAAGACGATAGTAGGACATAGCCAAACTGGAGATGTCACAAAAGACGTATACACTCACTTAGTCACAGATCAGTTATTAGAGGCGGTTAATAAATTACCACACACAGATAATATAAAACTCTTTCCAGGCGAAAAGAAAAGTTGTACAATGGTTGTGCAACGAGCATAGAATTACACCACTTTAGAGCGAGTATTGAAAAATAAAAATGCAGTAAGTACCATACTTACTGCGTCTGTGGATAGTATCGATAAATTAAATAAAGATTTATCGACATTGCCTTCGGGCGGCTCGGCGTGAGCCATTTATATGAACCTTACTCGACTCCTCGGAGTCGAGTTTTTTATTACCCTTTTTGATTCATTCATACTGTCTCATCTCCAATACTGCACTTACTCAAAGAATAATTTTAACTTATATTCGGAATTATATTTCTATTTACACATATTAAGCATTACTAATTTGATTATAAACCGTCTTTCATTAGAATACAATTTGATATTTCAAAATTACATTAATTTTTATCTTTATTCGAGAAAAAGGAGTCTTTACAATGCAATACAAACGTCTTGGCAACACTCACATCGCCTTCCGCCTTAATCCGGGCGAAGAATTAGTCAGTTCAATCGAAACTATTGCCCGCAAGGAAGGTGTCACTTCAGCTATGATTCAAGGCTTAGGTGCCACCAACGATATCGTACTCGAAACCTATCATGCTGATGAAAAGAAGTATTATCACCATCGCTTAACCGGTGATTTTGAAATCACCTCCATCACCGGCACTATCGATCAGCTTAACGATGATTACTATGCACACTTACATATCACAATCGCCGACCAAGAAGGTAATTCTCATGGTGGTCATTTGACCAGTGCCGTAATTAGTGTAACTGCTGAAATGATTCTAACTTTGCTTCCTGAAGATATTCACCGTGGCTACGACAAGGACGCTGATTTAAATTTATGGCAATTAGATAAGTAAGGCAGCTAATATCTCTGCAATAAATTAACCGATAGAGCTGAAATATGTCAGTAAATACGCTTGTTTTTACAAAACGAAAAATAAATCGATTTTTTTGAATTTATTTACTGCATTGAGGCCTCTCCCTATGTTATAATCAACACATAAGGAGGTATCACTATGATCCAAGAAAACTTAATTGAAATGATTAGCTCATACTTCAAACTCGACGAAGAAAAATTCAAAAATGTAGTAAATAATATTGACGGCATGAACATCAACAGTGTTGATGATATTAAAAACCTCAACTCCGACCAGTTACAAACTTTGTTTGCCAGTCTTAAAGATGCCTATGGCGAACTTAATGCTAACGAATCTGTCAAAGCCGGTTTGAATGCCATTGCCGGTAAATTTTTCAAATAAGTAAAATAACGCTGCGACCTACTTAACAGTAGTGCGAATCAGCAACAAAGCAGTTTAAAACAAACAAGGCGGTTATGCAATTTCGAAATTGCATAACCGCCTTTTAGTTACTAAATATTATTTAATTATTGACCGGTATACACGTTAAACAACTCTTCCATGTTAACTAAACCGTGTGGCGCCGGACTTACCAAGTACAAGCTGACTACTGCCAAGATTGTAACGGCAATAGCTGCATAAGAGAATGTGCCGCGTTGGCTAAATTCATACATGCCGAACAAACGCATGCCGATAGCGGCACCAACAGCTGCCACCAAGGCTTCCATAGAGAATAAGAAGTCGGATGCGAAAAGTGCCAATACACCTACGAAGGCAGCTACAAAATAAATTACCGGAATCATTACGTCCTGTTTGCTTGGGAAGGATCGACGCAATGCTTTGGCATATATGGAAATATCCAAACCGAACAAGCCTAAGAACAACAATAGGAAATTCCAAATAACCGACCACGTGCCACGGAACGCATCGCGATGTTTACTTGCATACCAAGTGAAAGCGGTTAAGCCCAAAATACCAAGACCTACTAAGATAAAGTAGTAATCAACCGGTAATAAGCGAACGGCGAATACACCGACCAAGCACCATACGGCGGCAGTCACAACACTGAGAATTACGCCTTTGAGCTCCGGCTTTTCATTGGCCGGTAAACGGTTGTACATGCTCATGGCCAATTCGGCAATAAAGCAGAAAATAAAGAAAGCAATGGCAGCCGGTGGCATAATAAAGGACAACACAACGGAACCTACGAGGGGAATCGCCAAACGCCAACCTTTAAACAATACGAGGTTTTTTATATTCAAGCGAAAATCCTGAGTCTCCGAGGTAAACCCGTTATACACCGCAAAAGTAAGCATAAATGATACTAATTCTGCCGGTGTAGCACCCCAAATTAATAATGTCGGTACTACGATAAACGATAAGGCCACACCGGTGAAACGTGAAACAACAGCCGCACAAAATCCGGCGGTCAAATAAGGCAACAGTGCAAGAACAATCTCCATGATTAACTCCATTCTACTAAGTTTAATTGAAAAAACGTTTCTTTCATACACTCTAGTATAACGAATTCAGGCCTTATAATGCAACACTTCGCCCTATTAATCCCACCTATTATTCTTACAATTATTTGATAGCTTACAGCCCTTTCTTACGTTTTTTCTTTCAGACTTTTCTTACGAACCGACTTACATTATTTTCTTTCGGCCTTTTCTTACCAACTTGCTTACGACCTTTTCTTATACCCTTGCCATGCGTCCAATCGCCGTCGCACCGCCGAATAGGAACATCCCAATTGGTCTGCAATCTGCATCGGACTATGCCCTTCCTGATAGCGCCTGCACACCTCAAACATGTCTAGGGCCAAATTATTTCCCCGCAAGCGAACGCCTTCTTCTTTTAACCGTTCCGCTACGGTAGCCGGTTTCACGTCATACAGGGCCGCCAATTCCGTCGTCGACATATGGCGTTGCTCATATAAGTAGGCCAATTCCTTAACATTTAAATACACTCGTTTATTGCTGTGGCGAATCTCAATGCCGCTATTACGCAGCGTTTTCAAAACGGTCCAACGAGACATGCGAAGGTGCTGTGCTATCCAGCCGGCGCTTTGCCCGCTGTTATACAAACTGATAATTTGGCGTTTCACAGAAGGTGTAGGCTCTCTAAAATCCGACTTCTTGTTCATTAACAGTCCCATTTCATGTAAACGGGCCGCTACGGTTGTATGGGAACATTGATAGCGAACTGCCAATTGCTTAACCCCAAGGCCGACGTTTTGATATAAGTGAGCCAATTCCGCTTCCGGCAATTGCTTGCGTCGCGTCCGCACCGGAATTTGATACACATGCAAACGACGAACCACCGTATCTTGACTACACCCCAATTGCTTGGCTATTTCCCAAGTCGACAACTTTTCTTCCGTATATAAACGGTTTAACAATTTCATTGGAATTACGACTTTTGCCATAGATCCATCTCCCCTATAAAATACACTAACTTTTCCGTCTGTCCCCTATTTTTATCCAGATAATTCAAGCGCGTTCTCCCAAAGCCTCATTCATCTTTTAACACTACCTCCATTATAAAAACCACGACGGCAAGGAGCAAGCCATCGACTCATACCATTGGTGCGCATCCGCACTGTCAGTATGAGACTCACACCATTGGTGCGCATCGTCAGTATGAAGCTCATACCAATAATGTGCATCCTATGAAAACGTCCCTATCTTTTTACAAGCCCCTTCTCTTTCGAACCCACCAATTTAAGAAATTATGGGTGATTTTTTTGCTTACATCGATAATTTACGGTATACTATAAATTACATTACATCATACAAAGGAGCTGACTATGTTTAACTTTAATCTATTAAGTATTGTAGCCGCTTTACCGGCTATCATCATTGCCATGGCCATGCACGAGTATGCGCATGCCAAAGTAGCCGACGCGTTGGGCGATGATACGCCGCGCCGTACGGGACGACTCACCATGAATCCCTTCGCTCATATCGATTTACTCGGCATGTTGATGCTTTTGCTCTTGCATTTCGGTTGGGCAAAACCGGTTATGATCAACCCGGCTAATTTTAAAAATAAAAAACGCGATGACACCCTCGTTTCGCTCGCCGGTCCGGCAGCCAACCTAGTCATTGCCTTTATATCCGCGTTCGTGCTGTTTTTCATCAATAACCACGGCATCGACGTATCTTCCGGACTTTACACGGTAATCTCGCTCATGGTAATCATTAACATCAACTTTGCCTTGTTCAATTTGATTCCCATTCCGCCTCTTGATGGAGCGCACATTGTTTCCAACATGCTCTCTCCATACTGGCAGATGAAATATTGGCAATGGGCCCGTTACGGCTTTTTGATGCTAATCTTGCTCATTTACACGCCGTTCCTGACCTGGGTGTTGATTCCGCTGCAACAAATGATTCTAAGTTTGTTTGCTATGATTCTCCAGTTCGTCTAAAACGATTTAGTGCCTATGTAGCACGCCACTTTGTTTATAGTATTTATTGTAAAAAGGGCGCTTATGAAAACACTGAAAAAACCAATCCACGTGCAGTTCGTCTGCCACGGCAATATTTGTCGTTCACCAATGGCTGAATTTGTTTTCAAAGATTTAGTCACAAAGGCAAATCTGAACGAGTATTTTAAAATCGACTCCACTGCCACCAGCCGCGAAGAAATCGGGAACGACACTCATCACGGAACAAAAAGTAAACTCCGTGCCCTCAATATCCCCTTTACACCACGAGCCGCTCGACAAGTGACCAAAGCAGATTACAATTCGGCAGATTATCTTATCATCATGGACGAAAACAATCGTCGCAATTTGAGTCGCGTAATCGGCCCGGACGCGGACGGTAAAGTAAAGAAAATGCTTTCTTTCGTCGGCGAATCACGAGATGTTAAAGATCCATGGTACACCGGCAACTTTGACGAAACCTATGATGACATCAGTAAAGGCTGCGAGGCGTTGTTGGCGGAAATTAGAAAGCAGTATAACATTTAAAACTAGCTCATCTAAGTGCTTACTTAGATGAGCTTTTTCATTTAAACAATCACCTATATATTTAAAATACATTGACATTTGTGTTATATAGAATTAAAATTAAAATACTAGTTAGGTAATTTGATTTTAAAGAGGTCAGCAAACATTATGAATAATTACATAGAGTACAATAATAAAATGGCCTTCCATCCGGGCTACTATATACAAGAATTAGTTGAGGATAGTGGTCTTACCCAAGAAGATTTTGCCAAACGCTTGGATACGACACCTAAGAACCTTAGTCTTTTAATCAGAGGCGAACAAAATTTATCTATAGATATTGCTGTAAAATTAGCTCGGCTGTTCAACAACAGCATTGAGTTTTGGCTAAATTTACAAGCAACTTATGATGCTGCCTTAGCTGAAATAAAATCATCCGAAGAACTTGAAAAAGAGCGTCAAATATTTAAATTCATTAATTACAAATATTTTGTAAAATACTTTGATTTACCCCAAAATTCAAAAAATATAGATCTGCAAATTAAAACATTACGTAATTTTCTTCAACTTTCTACCCTATTACTACTTACAAAAAAGGATCTAATAAGCAAATTTAGAGATTCGACTGATAACTTGCCCCTGAATCAAGTGATTATGGCTAATGCAATGTTACAAGTAGGTATAAATCAGGCATTACAAATTGAAGCTGTTAATTTTAACAAAACTAAATTCAAGAAGTCTATTAACTTTGTAGATATTTTGTACGCGGATAATAAATTAAATTTCAATCTTTTAAAGAAGGAATACGCTGATTATTACGATAATATTGATGACACCTTATTAAACTCAGGTGTTATTTTAACAAAAATACCTGCTATGCCCGGTACAAACTTCCGTAGTGCTACTAAAAAACTAGGTTCCAATATTATGTTATTAATTAATGATACCAATACTAAATCAGCCAACACATTAGATACTATATTTGCCGAAATGACTAATATTGCCACCGGCAACTATGGTATTACGTTAAATAATTTAATACAAAAAAATCCTCGAAGTTTACCGGAGAATGTCACAACCAATAAGTTTATGAACTAATTCTCAATTCACTTCGAGGATTTCTTTATATTCTTCAAACCTTATCTAGCTTATTTTCTGGCTTCTGCCACCGCAACAACGAATTTTTTAGCTGTTTCGGTAATTTCAGTCAAAGATTTTCCGCCACCGGTCAACGCGCCGCCTGCCCCGACAGCAACAGCACCGGCTTTAAACCATTCGGCTACATTATCAATGCTTACGCCGCCGGTAGGCATCATTTGAGCTTGTGGCAATGGGCCTTTTACAGCTTTAATGAATTTGCTGCCCACAACTTCGCCAGGGAATACTTTAACAATATCGGCACCCAATTCCAAGGCTTGGATTACACCTTGAATAGTTGTAGTACCCGGCATGCAAGCTACACGATAACGATTACATAATTTGATGGTAGCTTCATCAAATGCAGGGGAAACAACAAAAGCAGCCCCATTTAAAATAGCCATGCGAGCTGTTTCCGCATCAAGCACGGTACCGGCACCAATAACAACTTGTGCATTATCTTTGTATTTTTCAGACAAAGTCAAAATGGCTTCATGCGCACGTGGCGTGGTGAAAGCTACTTCGATAGCCGTTACACCACCGGCAATGCAGGCTTCAGAAATCTGAACTGCTTCATCCGGCGTATTACCGCGAATAACGGCAACAACGCCTATTTTTTTACTGTTTCAATAACTTGTAATTTGTCCATGATAAAATCCTCCTAATATATCCATTACTTTATTTTTTATGTCACTATACCTAATATTAAACACCGTGCAATGCGTGTAAGCGCTTACTTTTTAAGTTATAGGTTAGGTATATAAACTACATTTTATTCACTTAACTTAGCACTCTTTTGATACGTCGCCAATTGTTCCGGTGTAGGCAATCCTTCATTATCTCCTTCCACCTGCACCTGAAGTGCACCAATCGCTGCTCCGCGGCGAACCGAATCCGCCCAACTGAGTCCTTCCAAGCGGCCGCTGATAGTGCCCACCGCAAAACCGTCACCGGCTCCAACCGTATCGACTACCTGTTCCACCACATACGCCGGTGCATAGAAGGCTTCCGCTTCTGTTTTAACAAAAGAACCTTTAGTTCCCAATTTAATAACTACTGCTTTGGCTCCTTGTTTGAGATAGAAGTCCGCAATGGCTTCCGGTGTATCAAAACCAGTCAAAATTTTCCCTTCACCAAAGCCGGGTAACACAATATCCGCTAACGATGCCAAGTAGTTGATTGTTTCACGCATAGCTTCTTCGGAAGGCCATAAAGCAGGACGAAGGTTGGTATCAAAGGAAACCTGACCCCCATGTGCTTTAGCAGCTTTCATCATGGCTATGGATGTTTCGCGGCAACTATCCGACAACGCCGCCGGAATACCGGTAACATGTAAATGATCATATTTATCCCAAGCAACTGTATCAACGATAGCCGGTTCCATATACGAGAACGCTGTGAAACGCCGGAAATTAACAACCTCCGGATCGCCTTCCAACGTTTTTGCTTTAAGTTGCATGCCCGTTCGATTCACCTCATCGAGCGTAACATAGTCCGTATTAATATGCTGTTCTTTTAAAAAGTCCAAAATATGTTGACCAAACGGATCATTGCCGACACGGCTGATATACGACATATCATGTCCTAAGCGACTCATACCGACTGAAAAATTCACCTCCGCACCGCACACATAGCGGTGAAACGTGGTTACATCTTTAAGTGCCTTCGGCTCCGTTGCCACCATGAGCCCCATAGGCTCACCAAATGTTAAAACTCTTGCCACCCTCCATACCTCCTAAATATATTTTTAAAATGCCAATATCTCTTACAGGGAGTCGCGCTCCACAATTTTGCCCGACAAAATAATATGTTGCTTCGCCATAGACGTACTACCTGAAGCCTCCGATGTCACTAAATCCTCAGACGCTTTAAGACTAGCCGAAACCCTCAGCAGCAATAGACGTGCACATTCACTGCCTATTTGATGCGACGGTAATTCTATTACCGATATGCCCGGTCCGATACTATCCATCCACGGCCAATTATCATAACTGAAAAGTCCCACATCATCAGGGCTCCGTAATTTATTGCGCCTTAATAAATAGGCCATATCACTAAGTACAACACCATTACCGGCAAATAAAGCCAGCTTTTCACCGGCATCACGGGCCGCTGCCAAGGCAGAAAGAATCGCCGTTTTGAGAGACTCTTTATCTGCCTTAGTATATTCCAACGTCATAGCTTGGCGATTTGTTAAGGCTTCATACTGTGTCGAAAACTCATCAAATCGTTCACGCCGAATTCCATTGGTTCCAATTTGCCGCGTAGCAAAAAGAATGAGTTCATACCCCTTACTTAACAATAAGTCCAAACTATCCTTCGTCACCTGCTTCGTATCGACAGACACTATGTCACATTCACAGCCTTCAACCGGTCTATCTGCCAACACAATGGGCACCATGGTACGATTCACTTCGTTCAAATATGAAACATTCGCGCCGGTTGCATTGATAACAAGACCGTCCACACCTTGCGCAATCATCGACTGAATATAGCGTTTTTCCTTATCCGGATCATCACCGGCATCAGCCAATAGCACGGTAAAGCCATGTTGTTCGCAATACTCCGAAATACCGGTGTAAAGGATGGCCGAGAACGGGTTTGAAATATCTGATACGATAACACCAATCATATGACTTTGTTGCAACCGCAAACTGCGAGCCATGCGATTCGGTTTATATTCAATATCCTTGATGACTTCACTGATACGTTTACGTGTTTCTTCGGACATGAATTCATATTTCCCGTTTAAAAAGCGTGAAATTGTGGTTTTTGAAAAACCTGTTCGAGCTGCCACATCAGCGATTGTTACCTTTCCCATACAGCACCTCCCTACGCTAAAATCAATTTTTTAAGTCTCGTTCTAAGCTATGTATTCAATCACGTTCTAATTTATGCTTTAATTAACAGTCTACTTTGTTTTTATTTCACGAAATCGATTTACGAAATCGATTTCTAAACTTGTTATACTCATAATACATCATCAGAAATCGTTTGTAAAACCCTTTAACAATACTTTATAGTCATAGAACTGTCGCAATATGTAGCCTATTTATATTTTTCACAACAAAAAAGCCCGACTCTTCCCTTAATTATAGAAAGAGTCGGACTATATCCGATTTACATACTAAACTATATAATCAACCTAAAATATCTCCTGCACCAAGAACATGTACACAATGGTGCCTACGGCAATGCTAAGCAATAAATTGCGCCGCCAATAGTGAACGGCCGCCAATATTACCAAAGCAATGGCCTCCGGAATGCCGTTCGGCGCTACCGAGAGCGATACATCCTTTAACGAATACACCACCAAGAGCCCCATAACGGCGGCCGGCAACATATCGCCTAAGTACGTCACGATGGCCGGCGGTTTTTCCGACTTGGCAAAAACGACAAACGAAATAAAACGCGTAGCCATCGTACCAAGGACGACGGCGCCAATGGTAATCGTCATTTCCCAAGCTGTCATGAAGCCGTCCCCCCTTCATCTGCTAAATCCGTTTCTTTTTTACCCTTAAACTTATACAGTAAACTGAAGATAACTACCATGAGGGCCATGGCCGGCAGCATAAATACATCCGGCCCCAAGACAATACGCATCAAGAACGACACGCCGAGACCGATACAGCCGGGCAGTAAATTTTTGCCCTTTAACAGGATATCCAGGAATATAACCGCAAACAAGGCCGCTAGAACAAACTCAATACCTTTTAAGTTTAAGGTAATGAATTGACTGCCTATGGAGCCCATGGCCACGCCGAGCACCCAATAGACAAAGTTCAGCCACGTCACATGAAGATAAAACCAGCCTCTATCCACATTATCCGGCAAATTTACGGTCGCGTTGAGGGCAAACGACTCATCACACATGCCGAAAATAAGGGGATATTTTTTCCACCCCTGTGAAGTATAGCGGGTTAACATGGTCAACCCGTAAAAAATGTGACGTCCGTTAACCATAAAGGCCAGAATAAACGCCCCCAACGGATCAAAGGGAGCGGTCAATAAGGCGACGGTCACAAACTCCATAGAGCCTGCAAAGATGGTCGCGCTCATAATAATCGGCAAATACCAAGGCAGGCCCTGTCCTACGGCAAAGAGGCCGTAGGAGATGCCCAGAAATAAGAAGCCCGCACAAATCGGCACGGTTAAGGGAAAAGCGTAGCGAAACGCCTCCCGCCCCGCACTCTTGTCATGGCTCTTCTTACTACCATCGGGTGAAGTGGCAGCTTCAGTCGAAATATTATTTACATTGCGACTTTCATCATTCTTCATAGGGCCCCCAAGCCTTTTCAGCAACTCGTTTAATGAGTGCCAACTTAGCAAATTGTTCTTCTTCGGTTAAATTATTGCCTTCTTCCGTAGAGGCAAAACCACATTGCGGGCTCAAAGCCAATTGGTCTTTTGGCACATACAAGCTGGCTTCTTCAATACGAGCCAATAGGTCTTCTTCTTTTTCAAGTTCAGGGAACTTGGAAGTAACGAGTCCTAATACGACCTTCTGATTTTTTATAAAACGAAGCGGTGAAAACCCGCCGGCACGGTCGGAATCGTATTCCAAGAAGAAACCGTCAATGTTACAATGACCGAACAGTGTTTCCGCCACCGGTTCATAGCCCCCCGATGAGAACCAAGTGGAACGGAAGTTACCGCGGCAAATATGCATAGTTACAGCTAAATCGTCCGGTTTACCTTCCAAGGCATAATTAATTACTTCTACATATTTTTTAGCAATATGATTTAAATCTAAACCACGGGCCGCATATTCTTTGCGTTTTGTTTCATCGCAGAATTCACCCCAAGAAGTGTCATCCAACTGAAGATAACGACAACCGGCATCATAGAATGCCTTAATCGCCTTACGATAGGCTTTGGCAATGGCTTCAAATAAAGCCTCTTCATTTTTATACTGCGCAATAGGTTCATAATGTTCTTCGCGAACACAGCAAATCAAATGGAGCATGGATGGCGACGGAATCGTAAATTTAGCAACCGCTCTATCACCGGCCGTGGCTTTTACGAATTTAAAATCTTCCAAAAACGGATGGTTATCCGGGAAGTCGATATCGCCTACGATTTTAAGAGTGGCCGCTTTAGGCTGATGGCCTTTAAAAGCTACGGACCAATGGTCCGCTTTAATACGTTCAACGCCCACCAATTGTTCCAAGAAATCTAAATGCCAGTACGCACGGCGAAATTCACCATCTGTTACAGCTTTAAGACCTACGTTAACTTCTTTATCGATTAAGTCGCGAATGGCTTCATCTTCTACCTTACGAAGTTCCGCTTTACCAAGAGTCCCCGCTTCTACTTCTTGGCGCGCTTTTTTTACAGATTCAGGTCGTAAAAAACTCCCCACAACATCATAGCGGAACGGACCTTTCCCAATTGTCTGCTTTGCATTACTCATATTCTCAATCTCCTCTCAAAAGTGGCAGCTAATAAAAAAAGTCGTCAACAAATGACGACCTACTGTCTTATCATCTGCCGGTTACCCGTTGGACTTAGCACCTTGCCTCTTGCATATGCATCAAGCAGGTTGCCGCAGCATCACCGGGCCAAATCCCTCAGCTGCTCTGGATGATTCTATAAAATTATAGCTACCTGGGGGTAAAACATTACCCTTTCGATGTATATTATAATACTTCAATCAGAGATACATGTCAACTGTAGTTATACAAAAAGAGCATCAAATACTGTGATTGTCACAAGCATTCGATGCTCTATGATTCGCTAATCGGAATATTCGTTTATCTCGTTATCGAAATAAACGTTTATTCAATTCTCAGCCTATCCTCTTATTCAGGTTTCTTGAATTTAGGGGATGTTGGGCAAGTTTCAGGCGTTACATCTTTACGTACACCAAGATCGCTACTGCGGTCGGTGAAATGAGTGTGTAACAACTGTTCGGACAATTCGCCCAATGGTTTATCAAAGAATTCAGTGTAAATTGCTTTGATTTCAGGGTTTTCATAGCTGGAACGAAGTTTCATGTTGGAATCCATATCATAGATACCTTTGATACGAGCTTCACGAACTTTGTTAGCTACCGGCATTTTAACGCGTGGCTGACCGCCGCCACCGATACAACCGCCAGGGCAAGCCATCATTTCAACGAAATCGTATTTTTTACCATTAGCTTTCATGTCGTCCAAGAATGTACGGATATTTTTACCACCATGAACAACTGCTAATTTTAATTTTTTGTCGCCAATTTCAACTTCCGCTTCGCGAACGCCTTCCATACCGCGAACTTCCTGCAAGTTAGTGTAACGTTCAGGAGTTGGTTCTTCACCGGTAATGAATTTGTAAGCACTACGAACAGCTGCTTCCATAACACCGCCGGTATTACAGAAGATTACGGAGCCACCGGTTTCAGCACCGATGTATTTATCCATCTGAGATTCTTCTACCTGAGTGAAGTCGATACCGGATTCACGAATCCATTTACCGAATTCACGAGTCGTAATACAGTAATCGGTATCACGAAGCTCTTCTTTTTCCCAGTATGCAGCGGATTTATTCTGTTCAGGACGACGAATTTCGAATTTCTTAGCCGTACAAGGAGCCACGCTCACGGATACGATTTTCTCAGGATCGATATTCATCTTCTTAGCGAAATATGTTTTAATAACAGCTGCTTCCATAGCGATACAGCTGCGAGTTGTAGAAATGTTTGGTAAATATTCAGGATAGTAAGTTTCGCAGAATTTTACCCATGCCGGGCAGCAGCTTGTAAACTGTGGCAATTCACCATGACCGTTTACAACGCGTTCGATTAATTCGCTGGCTTCTTCCATAATAGTTAAGTCGGCACCAAAGTTGGTATCTACTACATAGTCGGCACCAAGTTGACGCAATGCACCAATCATTTTGCCTTCTAAAACGGAACCCGGTTCATAACCGAATTCTTCACCGATACCTACACGTACAGCCGGTGCAGTTTGGATAACAACGATTTTATCAGGATCGGCGATAGCTGCTTTTACTTCGTCCAGTTCGGAACGTTCGTTCATGGAATCGAATGGGCAAGCGGCTGCGCACTGACCGCAATGAACACAAATCGGTTCATCACCGGTAGATTCTAAATCGTAGTAGTCAAGTACACCCATAACGTCAGCACAAGCACGACGGCATAATGTACAGTTTTTACATTTAGTTAAATCATGAATGATTGCAGGATTGTTCTCTGAAATCGGAACACGACGATCAATATGTTGGAATCGACTTTCGAAACTCATAGTTTTGCACCTCACACAAATAATACTAGTTATGTATTCAATATAATCCAACCTCTGTTGGAACCGACATCGACCAAAATTGTATGGTTGTGAGTGATGTCTCTTTGTAGTATAGCAAATTAAATCTCCTGTTTTCAAATAGGAATTAGATTATCATTGTGCATTATTACTATGCAAAAAGTATGATAATACCGCCTTTTTTAGAGGATTTAAAAAATCAAAAAACAGCCTTCGAACAAAGGCTGTTTTTATAAATTTTGTTGCATTAGTTTACTACTTGTGTCTACTCGATACGCACTTTCAACTATTTACAATACGATGTCATCAAATAACCCCTTAGGCAAGAAACGGTCTTACCGATGCAAAGTAAACTGAGCCAATGAGTACAGTGTCTTGCCTTTAATCACGCAAGCTTCTACGTCTGTTCTAATCAACTCTTTTACCTTGAAAACAAGCGCTATGGCCGACCAATAGCTGCATAATTCCGCCATTTCTTCCAAGTTTTGATGATACGCAGACCATAAGGAAACCATATTTTTTTCAAATAATGTTTCACCTAATACGAGTCCCCCTATAAAAATAGCGAGGTAGCTAAGAAGCGTGCGATCACTAAGATGCTCTTTATATAAAGTAACTAATAAAGAGCGTCCTCGCCACACAGCAATACAGAACAAAATTGCCATGGCACTTAAAAACCAAGGTACGTAGGCGCCAAACCATACTTCATGTATTCCCGGAAATTCCGGTCCGGTGGCCGTCCATGCCATCGGATAGAAAACACGACCCCAACTCAATTCACGACCCAGTGCCACTAAAAATAATACCGCCGCACTCAGCCAAAGCCACCGCGTAGAGCGAGCTCCTGACATTGACCACTTAACCGTCATTACAAAGCCCCCTAATAATATGAGCGCCTCTATATTTTCAATCCAATTATTTTCCCAAAAAGCCCAATCGGGTAAAAGTAAGGCTAACGGCCAAACGGCTATTAGCAGCACTATGCTTACTTTGTTAATTATTTTCACTCTATTACCTCCGTATCTGCTTGTAAGTTCACTTTTCGTATATCTTGTGAGTTCTCTTTTTCGTACATGATATATATATTATTAATTTCATTATTTAGAATGTTCATACATCATTATATGCAGTTTATAAAATGTTTATAATTTGTAAATATTTTATTTAAATTTGACGCTTTTTTTACAATTAATCAAACAAAAAAAACATTTAGCGTACCACTATATATAAAATGTTCAAAATGGCGTTAATAGGGTTCTTATTATTGTTAATAATTCTCTTTATAAAAAAAATATATCAAGTTTATTTCACATGATGTACGAGAATTTGCCGGTATACATCATTTTTCAACGCATTCTCAAACATAATTTAATATTATTTTTCATATCCGAGTGAATCACCATGGCTTCGGCACGTTTGTATTCTCCGGTTATTTGGCGTATAATCAAAATTAATAAGAGCTACAATAATATATGTTAGCTGATAACTCTATACATACTCACTAATTTAAACGAGGTGACAATATGAAAATCATCGTAATGGAACCATTAGGCGTATCCGCCGCCAAAATCGAAGAAGTCAGTGCCCCACTTAAAGCAGCCGGCCATGAGTTCTTCTATCCTGAAACGCAGGAATTAGACCAAGCAAAATTATTGGATCGCGTAAAAGACGCGGACGTGTTGATTTTGGCCAATCAGAAATTATCCGGTGACATCATTCGCCAATGCCCGAATCTTAAAATGATTTCTATCGCCTTCACCGGCGTGGATCATGTAGATTTAGACGCCTGCCGCGAACGCAATATTACCGTATGTAACGCCGCCGGCTACTCCACCAACGCCGTAGCTGAGCTCGCTTTTGGTCTTGCCATTTCTGTAATTCGCAATATCGTGCCTTGTGACCACGAAGCACGCCACGAAGGCACCAAAGCCGGTTTGGTAGGTTTTGAACTTTTTGGCAAAACCTTCGGCGTGGTTGGTACCGGTGCTATCGGTCGCCGCGTAGCTGAAATCGCCCTCGCTTTCGGTTGCAAAGTTATTGCCTATAACCGCAGTGAAAAACAAGATCTCATCGATAAAGGCGTTAAATTCGTTACCAAAGAAGAATTATTCCGCGAAGCCGATTTCGTATCTTTGCACACACCGTTAACAGCTGAAACGAAAGGCCTTGTAAATGCCGACATGATTAAGCTCATGAAGCCAACCGCCGTGCTTATCAACACGGCCCGCGGTCCCGTGGTAGATAGCGAAGCCTTAGCGTCCGCCCTTAACGAAGGTCGTCTCGCCGGCGCCGGTATCGATGTATTCGAAACGGAACCACCTATTCCGGCCGACCATCCGCTATGTCATGCTAAAAATACCGTACTCACACCGCACGTAGCTTTCGCCAGCAAAGAAGCACTCGAAACCAGAGCAGATATTGTCATTGAAAATATCAAAGCCTGGGAAGCGGGCAAACCTCAAAACTTGGTATAACTTGATATAACTTGAATCAAAAAAGCAACCGAACTTACATAACACTGTAAGCATCGGTTGCTTTTTATAATCATCGCCCTAAGGTTAATGACTATTTAGTTTTTCAAGTTTTATTCTCAGCCACAATTAATATTGGTCGTCAATAATTTCGGTGCCCTGCTCTTTGAGTGCGTCTTCCACCCATTGACGGTCCGCATCACCGGTCAAGGCTGCATGCACATTAGCGGCATCTTTAGCTTGTATTTTTTTAGCCCCTGCCAAAATCTCTTCCGCATCCTGCCAAGGCACAACGATAACGCCGTCGCGGTCCATAACGACAATATCCCCCGGATTTACGGAAATGCCGCCGCAAGCGATTGGCGTGTTGATTTCACCGGTGCCATCTTTGTAAGGGCCTGCCGGATTGGTACCGTTTGCGTAAACAGGCATGCTCATAGCCTCTACCGCATCACTGTCGCGAATCGGTCCGTCAATTACGAGGCCCGCAATTTGTTTATAAATCGCATAGCCCAGCATGACTTCACCCATGAGCGCCCGATATTCCGTGCCACCGTCATTGGACACCATAATAACATCGCCGGGCTGCGCCATATTGAGAGCTTTATGAATCATTAAGTTATCGCCGCCACGCGTTTTTACCGTCAAAGCACGGCCTACCGTCACCGGTTGTTTAGGTGAAGATTTCAAAGAAACACGCGGATGCAATGCACTGAGGCGCCCCATACAATCCGCCACATTCGCAGCCGGAATCCCCTGATATTCGTTCAATAGTTCATCACTTACCATCGGTCTTTTTAAATACACTCGATTACCTACTGCCACTAGTATCACTCCATTCTTTTGAAAACATCATCACTTTTTGCTATGACTACCTTATATATCTATAATACTGGATATCCTCTCTTTTTTACAAGTAAAAAGAGGTATAATATAGATAAGCACAAATAATTTAGAATTGACTTTACCTCGTTTTTGTGTAAAAATTATTTGAATATATTATCAAAGGAGGCTTACGATGGCAGACGACAGACTTATAGTAGCCCTTGATGTGGCCACCATGGAACAGTTAAAAAACTTGGTGACTACCTTAGGTGACTCCGTATCGTATTACAAAGTGGGCATGGAATTATTTTATGCCGCCGGTGCCGAAACGGTGACGTATTTGCAGGAACAGGGAAAATCCGTATTTCTCGACTTGAAATTGCATGATATTCCAAACACAGTAGCACAGGGGGTAACTTCACTTACTCACTTAGGTGCCAAGCTCATCACCTTGCACAGCCAAGGCGGACCCGTTATGATGGCGGCAGCCGCCAAAGCAGCTACCGAAGCAGCTGAGAAATTACAGGTAGAACGTCCTAAACTCTTGGCCGTAACCGTACTCACCAGTTTTGACGATGATGCTTGGACTGCCATCGGCGGTCAATTACCGATTCGCGATCAGGTAATCCGGTTAGCCAAACTTGCTAAGGAATCCGGCATGGACGGCGTCGTAGCCTCCCCGTTGGAAGCCAAGGCCATCCGCGAAGTGTGCGGCGAGGATTTCCTCATCGTAACGCCAGGCATTCGTCCGAGTTTTGCGGCCGCCAACGACCAGAAGCGCATCGCTACGCCAAAGAGTGCGTTAACCGACGGTGCCTCGAAACTCGTAATCGGTCGACCAATTACCAAAGCCGACAATCCGCAGGAAGCGGTTCGTTTAATTGTTGAAGAAATGGAGGCTGTTCACCCATGATGACAGAACAAGAAGTAAAACAATTATTAATTGACACCAAAGCGATTTTAGAAGGCCATTTTCTTTTGACCTCCGGACTTCACAGCCCTATGTATGTTGAAAAATTCAACGTATTGCAACATCCGAAATATACGGAACGTCTTTGCCAAGAATTGGCCGAACGCTTCAAGGCTCAGAATGTTGAACTCGTTATCGGACCTATGACGGGTGGTATCTTGTTGGCTCACGAAGTAGGTAAAGCTTTGGGCACCCGTGCTATTTTCACCGAACGTGAAAAAGGCGTTATGACCTTACGTCGCGGGTTCCGCATTGAACCGGGCACACGCGTACTCATCGTTGAAGATATCGTAACCACCGGCGGTTCCGTTCGCGAAGTTGTAGACGTAGTAAAAGCTTCTCAAGGCGAAATCGTAGGTGTAGGCCTCTTGGTTAACCGTAGCGGCGGTAAAGCGGACTTCGGTATTCCAAACGATAAAGTGCAGGCTTTATTGAACCTGACCGTACCGACCTACCAGCCGGAAGAATGCCCACTTTGTAAAGATCATGTGCCAATGACTGAACGCGGCAGCAAACATATTAAATAATTGATTATAAACTTATAGGACATTTTGAGTTGGTCTTTAGACCGATAGGATTAGTGTTTATCTAGTCTTATCGGTCTTTTATTTTTTGATTTCAAAGGCATGCGGACAAAAAAAGCCCTTGCCTGAATTTCAAGCAAGGGCAAGCTACAACTTAAGCGAATATTCTGTTCAAACAACCCTACACGTCATAATTAAACGTAGCAGTCTGTATTACATCATCATTCAAGCTACGGCCAACAACACATTTTTCATGAAGCAAGGTTTCAATTTTACTGCGGTCTTCTTCTTTAACCGCTTGCGGCAAATGGAAGTCAATTTTAATTTCTTTAACTCTAAATTCTTCGGAGCTCACCTCGGTGGCCACTTCGGCATAGGCACCAACGAAATCATAGCCCATTTTACCGCCGATAAGCCCCATAATGGATAGCGCACAAGAAGCAAATGTATCAGCTAACAATTCAACCGGTGAAAACGATTCTTCCAAACCGCCCACATCTTTGCCTACATCAGTAAATACAGTGTGACTCTTTTTAGCGTTTGTTAATTCATTTCTCAAATGTGCCTGCATTACAACTCGTGACATACTGCTACCTCCTTGTGAATAATCTGCCAAGTATCAAATTCAAAAGTTATTATAAAAATAGCTTTCGCTACTTTATAAACCGATCGATAGCTTCATTCAATTTATCAAGGGTTTCCGTATCATTATCTTTTACCGCATCAACGATACAATGCTGAATGTGGTCCTTCATGACAACACGGCTCACACTTTTCACCGCCGAATCAACCGCGGCCAGTTGCACCAACACTTCACTGCAGTCGCGTCCATCCGCCACCATCCGCTTTACCGATTCCAAATGACCGATAATACGTGACAAACGATTCAATACCGCCTTAGTCTGCGTGTGCGAATGCGTATGTCCATGAGTGTTTTCATCTGTATGAGCGTGTTCATGAGAATGTTCATGGCCGTGTATATGTTCATACATCGCCTCATGACTGTGGGCAATGCCTAATTCATGTAATCTATCGTGCTCCGTTTGCGCCACGTAATCACCACCTTGTTTCGTCTGTTATAGATTTATTATAACATATTGCACAAGATGTCTTATTGTAAAATACTATGGTATTGTAAAAACTATGGTATTGCAGTTTTAACTATGGAAATGCAGTTTTAATTATGGCAGTGCAGCTTTAGTATTTACCGTTTAAGTAATGTGCGCGCTTCTGCCAATTGTTTGGTCAACTCGGATTGAGGATTGGTTAAAACAGCTGCCACCGTCCCCGATTCCACAATGCCCCCTTCAGCCAATAAATATATGCGTTCACATAAAGATTCAGCTACCGTTAAGTCATGGGTAATGACTAAACCGGCGAGCTGATTTTTTTGTTTTAAATCATTTAATACGGCTAATACTTCCGCTTGTGTTTGCCCATCCAAAGCAGATGTCATTTCATCACACAAAAGTAAGGACGGATTATTGGCAATAGCCCGCGCCAAAGTGGCTCGCTGACATTCCCCGCCGCTTAACATATGAGGATAGCGCTTGCTGTATGAACTTGGCAAATTCACAGCGCCCAAGAGGGTAGCCACCTGATCTTCGCAGGCTGAAGCAGAACTTGCGGCCGGTGAAAACCGGGCCCTGTCGGCTGCGCCTAAAATAGTGCATTCTTGCGATAAAAACCTGACATTTTGTGCCCCTAAGGATTGCAAAGATTCCGGCTTCACCGGCTTTACCGGCTTATGTTTGATAGCTTCTTCAAGGCTCCATCCGATTGTTTGACGCGGATTAAAAGAACTTTGCGGATCTTGCCAAATCGGCTGGACTATTTGTCCCAACTCAGCAGGCGAATAATTGGCGAGCTCCTTTTCATCATATAAAATCTCACCGTTTAAAGTGGGCTGCCAGCCCAGTAAGCAGCGAAACAAAGTGCTCTTGCCAGCCCCGCTGAGACCAACCAAGGCCACCCATTCACCACGATGAACCGTTAAACTCACATCATGTAATACGGAGTTACTGTCAGCCTCGTAACAGGCTTGGAGATTTTTAATTTCTAAAAGCGGCGCCGCCGCAACGTCTGTTACTGCCACAGCACGATGCGCTTTGTCAGTCGTAGTGATGTCTTCCACGCTAATAGACGCTGAATGATAGCCATCGTTCACAGGAGCCTTCAAATTTGGCAAACGACCGTCCTGCAAATTTGGCAAATGACCGCCCTGCAAACATTGCAGGCGCCCCTCCTTCAATTCATATACGCTGTCACCGATACAGTTTGCCAATTCCTGTTGGTGGGTAACAAACACCAAAGTCAACCCTTCCGATTGCTGCACTTTTTTCAAAAGCTCTACTACTTGCAGTTGACGAACCATGTCTAAGCTCGAAGCCGGCTCATCGGCAATTAGAATATCCGGTTTGGGAAGTAAGGCGAATAATAACGCCACCCGTTGAGCCATACCGCCGGACAATTCAGCGGGATATAAAGATAAGACGTTGAGGTCTAAATCAAGAGCGATGCTCAAGGTTTCAATCCGACTGAGGGCCTCGGCCCAAGCGAGATTAATCGCCTTTGCCACATGACGACATTGCTCTTCAATTGTAAAAAAAGGACTAAAAGAGCTTACGGCGCTTTGCGCTACATAAGTGATGCGTCGGCCTCGTAAATCGTGCCAAGCTTGTTCCGATTTAGGCCAAGAAAGGCCGCATAAAGAAGCCGTTTCATACGTAATCCGGGCATTTTTTGGCAATAAACCCAATAATGTCTTCAATATAGTCGTTTTGCCTGCTCCCGAAGGGCCTACAATAACGGTTGCTTCACCGGCCGCTACGGTAAGATTTACATCTTGTAAGACCGGTTGGCCGCCATAGGCAACTTGTAAATTTTTTAATAAAATCATCGGCTCGGTCAACACATCACCCCCTTTCCGTCATCTCTATAGTTGCACCTTTTTACATATCTGCATTTCTTACATGTCTATATTTTTTACATATCTACATCTTTGTTGAGTTCATAATAATCGGTCGGCGACGCTTTAAAGTTAACTACTTTATGCTTCATAACAAGATTCATTTTAAGATGAGCCACATAAATAAACGCCGCATCATCAAGCACGGTCTGTGTCATTGTTTGAAAAATCGCCTGGCGCTGAGCCGGCTCCGTTGTTTGATCCAGTTGTGCCATCAAATCCTGAATTGCAGGATTGTTATAGTCCCCCACATTGTCCACCGCACCGGCCAGGGCATTAGTCTTAAAGTAGTAAGAGCCTTCACCGGTTGGCGCTGTTACAAAGGCCTTTGCAAATACGTCAAAATTCCCTTGTTTTAAAACACTGCGATACGCATCGGTAGCATTGACTTCGACTTTAATGCCCACCTGTTTAAGCGTAGCTTGCGCGGCTTCCGCCAAAACCGGCAACTCTTGGCGCGACGTATACGTAAGCCAGCGCACGGTCAAGGGCTGACCGTTTTTATCGACATAACCGTCACCGTCCGTATCACGATAGCCGGCATCGGCCAGTATTTTTTTAGCCGCTTCAATATTGAAGTTTGGCGCCGTTACTTTCATATGTCCGAGCGCCGTATTTTCCGGGAACGGACCTACTGCCGCTACTCCATTCCCTTTCAAAAGCACCTTAGCAAACTGTGTTTTGTCGATGCTCATGGCGATGGCTTCACGGACCGCTTTATCCTGCATAGCCGGGCTGTTGAAATTAAAGGCCACTTGATAAACCCGCGAAGTAGGCATCGAGCTGATAGTATAAGCTGAAGCATCCTTAAATAACTCCAAGCTGTTATAAGGTAATCCCTGAGCCGCATCAATATCGCCCTTTTGGAGCGCCATAGTAAGGGTATCGCCTTCCGTGATACGTACCACTTCAACACCATCAAGCTTTGGTTTACCGTCCCAATACGAGTCATTGCGCACAAGGCTTACCGATTTTTCCGTAATATTCGTTGCCTTAAACGGACCTGTTCCCACATATAAACCGTCTTTCGGTTTTTCAGACACATCAATAATAGCACTGTACGGATCCGCCAGATAGGTCAAAAGCACGGTAGCCGGATTAGCCGATTGAATCGTAAGATTTTGACCGTCAGCCACCATCGACTGAATGCCTAAATCCTTAGGCGCCCTGTCATGCACGGCTAGAAGTTCTTCGAAATTAGCCTTCACCGCCTCAGCCGTTAAAGGCTTCCCGTTGGAAAAAGTCACCTTATCCCGAATGTGCAGCTTCACCGTATGCGCATCCACAAACTGCCACGAATCGGCCAACCACGGTTTTACTTCCATGGCATCATTAAAACGCACCAACGTTTCCGCTACACCGTATCGAACGGCGCTCCAGCCTTGATAGGCCTCATGAGGATTTAAACCGGCATTTTCCATAGCCGGTCCATAGGCCGTCGTGCCGTAATGTAACACCTTACCGCCCCCATCGGTATTGCTACTGCCGCAACCACTGATTACCACGGCCATAATGACACAGGCAATGACCGCCATAAGGCGCCTTAAACCTTTTAAATGCGGCTTACCGCATCTGCTCTCATTCATATCCTAAACCTCCAAGCACAAATACCCGATTACCTCACCGTACCGTTTAATAACCAAACTGGAATCTTTCCGCTTGTCAAAAACGATTAAACACACAAACCTTATGTTTCTCAAAAATCTATCATACACCTAAGCCTTATATTTTATCAAAATATTGCCGCAAGTTTTCACCGACATAGTGAAAATACGCCACCGTCACAACGATAGCGCCACCCGGCGCCAGAAGAAGCCACGGCGCGGTTTGCAATAAGCTCCGATTTAGACTGAGCATACTGCCCCATTCAGCCATAGGCGGCATAGCCCCTAACCCCAAAAAGGACAGCCCGGCCAGTTCCATGAGAATCACACCGATATCGAGCACTGCCGTCACCACCAAAGGGCCCGCAATTTTCGGCATAATGTGATAGTAAAAAATACCCCACTTCGTCTGCCCTTGCAAGCTCGCTATCTTGATATACGGTGCTGCTTTGACCTGTAGGGTTAAACTGCGCGCAAGCCGCGCATATTTCGGCCAGGCCACACAAATAAGGGCCAACGCCGCATTGCCCATGCCGCCGCCCAATACGGCGGCAATCGCTAAGGCAAAAACAAGTGACGGCACGGCCAGCGCCACATTAATAAAAAGCGTAATAAGTCGGCTCATAAAACCGCCCATATACGCACTCATAATGCCCAACAACGTTCCCATTACGGCAATCGTCACGGTAATAACAAGGGTTAGCCCTACCGTAACCCGTCCTCCGGCCAGAATACGGGCTACCATATCCCGTCCATATTGGTCGGTCCCCAACCAGTGGGAAGCGCCGGGCCCTTGCAATACTTCGCTTAAAACCTGCTCATAAGGGTCAAAAGGCCATAACACCGGCGCCACAACAAACATAAAAATCATCACGCCAAGGCCGCCCCATAATAACCACTGTATTTTACCAAATTGCTTAACGCCCTGCTTGCCGTCCAAATTATATTTCATGATCGGGCTCCTTCGCATAATGGCGATTCAGCTTTGTTTGCCAAAAATCCGCGCTCCAATTGAGTAAAATATAAAGGGCTGCCAACCAAAGCACATAGGCCTGTAGCACCGGATAATCCCTGGCCGTAATAGCATCAAAGGCCATTTTGCCGACGCCATCCCACATGAAAATAGTCTCCACAATGGTTACGCCGCCCAACAAGGAACCGCAGGATAAGGACACCAGCGCCACTATTGGCCCGGCGATGGCCCTTAAAATATAACGTGAATAAATCATATACCAACTGAGTCCGCTTGTGCGAAGGCCCGTAATATAGGGTTTACTCAGCTCATCTAAGGCTAGGGCCCGAATTTGTTGAATATATTTGGCACTCATGGACCAAACCAAGGTGATTGTCGGCAGAATAAGCGCCGTTGGTTCATTATGACGGGCAATAACCGGTAACCAGTTTAGTTTTAGGGCTACCACATAAAGCAATAATAAGGCGGTAAAAAAATTAGGCATCGTATTACCGAATAAGGTCAGGCTGCGCACCAATTTATCGCCTATACGGCCCTTTTGGTGTGCCGTCCAAAGGCCTGTCGGCACAGCTATTAACAGAGTAACCCCTACAGCCGCTCCCATGAGAAGAAGCGTAGCCGGCAGTTTTGACCACAGCAAAGAACTGACCGCTTCCCCGGTTACCATAGATTGGCCGAAATCGCCCTGTAAGACGCCCCAAAGCCAGCGGCCATATTGCAACCATATAGGCGCCGTTAAGCCCAGTTCAGCCCTTTTTTCAGCTTGTGCCTCTATAGATAAGCTCTGCTGCCTCGAAAAAACTTGATCTACCACATCATCGTTAGTGAGTTGCATCAGGCCGAAGGTAAGGGTCGCTACTACCCACAGCACCCCGATTACCTGCAAAATAGATTGACCGTATTTGATACCTGTGCGCCATGATGAATTGGGGCGATGAAGTGAAGCAAGCCCAGATTGCTTAGTCCTCTTTTTGTCTTCTGACATCACGGCACCTCCTTACATGAATCCTTCTTTTTACTGCGTTAAAATATACTGTCGGTTTTAAAAGCATAGCTAGTGAACTTAGCGGTACCAAAGTACCCATTATTCATCTTCTTCATATTAGTGTACCTACTATTCATCACTTTGAAAAGCCCACCTAGGGGATACTTTTTTCAAAAATAACCCCCACCCCCGCTTATATCTCGCTTGATTTTCCTCTATACTGTTCTATAGAAATATTTTTGCCTATAGTAAAGACCGGCCTAAGTTCCGGCCATTATGAAACACGATAAGGATTAATAAACAGGAGTCTGTCATGGATATAACAAAACGAATTGAATCCTACTGGGATAAACGAAGCGATGCCTTTAACGAGCTGCGCCTTCAGGAACTAAAAAGCCCCAATGCCAAAGCGTGGCACGCCTTATTGGCTCAGCATATTCCCTTAGAGCGACCGATTCGCATCCTTGATGTAGGCACAGGCACCGGCTTTTTTACTTTCTTGCTCTGTCATCACGGTCATACTGTAACGGGCATCGATATGTCGCAGCAAATGGTGAATCACGCCCGTCAAAACGCCGCCACCTTTCACAGCACGGCGACCTTTGAAAAAATGGACGCTACTAAACTCAGTTATGAAAACGGTACCTTTGATGCCGTCTTAAGCCGTAATCTCACTTGGACCTTACCGGATCCGAAAGCAGCCTACACCGAATGGCTTCGCGTCCTGAAACCAAAGGGCGTCATCCTCAACTTCGATTCCGACTACGGCAAAACTACCTTTGCCCGCAATGAAGGTCACGTTCATGCCAATGTAGACAGTCAGATTCTCGATGAATGTACGGCCATTAAAAACAGTCTCACCATCAGTCAAGAGACTCGCCCCGCGTGGGACCTAAAAACCTGCAAACAACTGGGGGCTCACGAAGTCAGTCTCGTGCCCGATGTACGCCCCTATGTACAACAAGATATGAGTTTACAATACGAAGAAATTCCCATTTTCATGATGCGCGTTGTAAAATAACAGCAGCTCTCCCGGCGTGGTCTTAACCACAACAAGGAGAGCTGTTTTCATAATTAAAATAACCATGTTACTCGGCTTATAGGACAAAAAGTGTGTGTGGCTTTTTTAGTTAATCCCAATAAATTGGAAATTCCGTGGACAAATGGAACTCATTCCAAACAATGGCATCCCCCCATTGCGGTAAGATATTATCAACACGGTTATTCCGCATTATCCTACGGTAAGTAGCAGCGATTGTTTTATCTGTAGGCATACATTTTAATATTTCAGCAACAGGAAGCGGTCTAGGTGAGTGCTCGTAACACCACCAATAGACCGCTTTTAATCGTCTTTCTAAGGATAACCCTCTGTGATCTCGTAACATCCCCCTAAGTTGCGCATTAAC
>ENA-OQIZ01000100-OQIZ01000100.1-human-gut-metagenome-genome-assembly--contig:-NODE-100-length-63844-cov-5.678783_pt1 | contig 63844 bp, 64 predicted proteins | sample MGYA00242593_ERZ504758 | MGnify/ENA primary metagenome ERZ504758 (study PRJEB26092, sample SAMD00036364) | human gut metagenome | host: Homo sapiens | study: EMG produced TPA metagenomics assembly of...
ACGGAACGTTCATCAGGGCAAAAATGGAATCAATAAAACCCTGCGCAGCCCGCAGGGTCAGCCGGAATACGCGTTTAATCACCAGAACGGTGGTGATGGCGAGATCAGAATAGCGCTGGGGCCTTCCTCGTGATGAAGGCGTTGCCGACTCATACCAGGCCTGAATCGCCTCATCATCCAGCCAGAAAGTGAGGGAGCCACGGTTGATGAGAGCTTTGTTGTAGGTGGACCAGTTGGTGATTCTGAACTTTTGCTTTGCCACGGAATGGTCTGTGTTGTCGGGAGGATGCGTGATCTGATCCTTCAACTCAGCAAAAGTTCGATTTATTCAACAAAGCCGCTAAGAACCTAACTGCATGATTTTAGGTCTATGAAGTCGTGGCGTTGTTCGTCAGGTTTACGTTGATTTGATTACCGGGTTTATTAACACTGAAAGTACCTGAAACCGCATGGCTACTGGCATCAACGAAAAGAGTAAACAAAATCCTCGTTTTCTTTACTCGTCTGACCGCTCAAAAAATGTACTTCGCGTGCGTTCTCGTCCGGTTGGCCTTCAACCCCCGCTAACGGCCAGTACCATTTCAACTGAGGTTGGTGACGGGAAGCAGTACGGTAGTAGTCGTGATTTTACTGCGGCAACAGGGCTGGTACCCGTCAGTACAGCACTGGTGGCCGGACAACATTGCTGGGCATCAGCAAACGAGGTAACAAAAAGATTCGAACATTGCTTTTAGTCAAAAAAATGCAGACTCAGCTGCATTTTGCGCATGCGCAAAACATTTAGTTCCTGTGCTGATATCGCGTACCTGGATTATCCGTTCCCCTTAATTGCCGTGAGTAGAAGTTATCGAGGTTGTTAACCGCCTTTCGCGGATCTAAATCAGGTACATTATTCCAGTCAACGGAATGGCTAACGCCAGCCACATCATCATCATTGAGGTTTTTTTTAGCATTAGTTTCAGCAATATCCCGCCTGAATTCCCGCCAGATATGCTTCATGTCATCAATAAAGTTTCTGGTCCAGTTTTTCATAGCGACCTCCCGTACACAATGGTTTGTCTCTCAGATTTTAATTCTCCAGTCATAAAATATCCCTACACTTCGTATATCACTTAACTGTTACATACCTGATGGTGGCATTCAGCGCTTATATAGCCTAATCCAATCGATGGTCTCGATAAACTGGTCGTTATCCAGTTCCGCGCAGTTCGCAAAAATTGCTTCAGCTACGCGTCCCTGACACTTTTCAGTTTTCAGCCGATACCTGCTACGCAACCCATACCTTGCTGGCCGTTGTCGGTAAGCACCTGTCGTCCCGTTGATGTGACAAACTGTTGAGCCTTGATTTCCTTCGTTGTATCCCTGTATTAACGCCTGGCGGTTGTCTCAATATACCAGGTCATATCCCGTGCAGCCAGCAGAGCTGGACCGCAACTGCGATATCGCAAGGGCGTTAAATTGGCTATTTGCATTCTGAGGTAGGATCGCAAATTTAGCCAAGAATTTAAATCCATCCCCTTTTGTGCAAAATCTGGTTGACATTCGCAGATTGACTCCAGTACCGTTCTGTGCAAAAAGTGGTTGGAGTCCAGAATGAGCGAATTTACGGGATCGGCAGCTTCACAGGCTGACTTTATTTGGAAGAATGCGGAAGACCTTTGGGGGGACTTCAAGCATACGGACTTTGGCAAGATCATTTTGCCGTTTACCTTGCTGCGCCGCCTGGAGTGTGCGCTGGAGCCGACCCGCGAGGCGGTGAGAGAAGCGCATGACGCTTTCAAGGATGCCGATGTCGAGCTGGATACCATTCTGCGCTCAACCGCTGAATACCCCTTCTACAACACCTCTGAATACTCCCTCGGCACCTTGGGTAGCACCAAGACGCGCCGCAATCTGGAAGACTACATCGCCCTGTTTTCGGATAATGCCCGCGCTATCTTCGAGGAGTTTGAGTTTGGCAATACGGTGATCCGGCTGGAGAAAGCGGGCTTGCTGTACAAGATTTGCCAGAACTTCGCCAAGATCGATCTGCACCCGGACGTGGTTCCGGATCGGGTGATGAGTAACATTTACGAACACCTAATTCGCCGCTTTGGTGCCGAGGTCAATGAAGGGGCCGAGGACTTCATGACGCCGCGCGACATCGTTCACCTAGCGACCGCATTGCTACTTGACCCGGATGATGCCCTGTTTGAGGCCAGCCCCGGTTTGATTCGTACTCTGTATGACCCGACCTGTGGCACGGGTGGCTTCCTCACCGATGCCATGAACCATGTGGGTGACTACGGTAACCGCGACAAGATCCCGCCAGTGCTGGTGCCGCACGGGCAGGAGTTGGAGCCGGAAACCCATGCGGTTTGTGTAGCCGGTATGCTGATCCGCCGTTTGGAGTCCGACCCTGGCCGAGATCTGTCGAAGAACATTCGTCAGGGCAGCACGCTGTCCAACGACCAGTTTGCCGGTGAGCGTTTCCACTACTGCCTGTCCAATCCGCCTTTCGGCAAGAAATGGGAGAAGGACAAAACCGCCGTCGAAGCAGAACACAAAAAAGGTGAGTTGGGCCGTTTTGGGCCGGGCCTGCCGAAAATTAGCGATGGCTCCATGCTGTTTTTGATGCACCTGGCGAGCAAGCTAGAACTGCCGATCAACGGCGGTGGCCGCGCCGCTATCGTGCTGTCGGGTTCGCCACTGTTTAACGGCGGTGCCGCGTCTGGCGAATCGGAAATACGCCGTTGGTTGCTGGAAGACGACCTGATTGAAGCCATTGTAGCTCTGCCAACGGATCTGTTCTTCCGCACCAATATCGCCACCTACCTGTGGATTCTGTCCAACAAGAAGCCGCAGGAGCGCAAAGGCAAGGTGCAGTTGATCAACGCCACCGACCTTTGGACTTCAATCCGCAACGAGGGCAACAAGCGCCGTATTGTCAGCGATGAGCAGCGCCGCCAGATTCTGGACATCTACGCCACAGGCGAAACCGGAGCGCTTTCCCGGATGCTTGACTACCGTACCTTTGGCTACCGCCGTATCAAGGTCCTGCGCCCGCTGCGCATGACCCTGGAGCTGGATAAGGTGGGCATGGATCGGTTGGAAGCCGAAGCTGCCTGGGAAAAGCTCTCTGATGCGCATCAGACATTCTGGCGTGAAGCCCTCAAGCCGCTGATCGGGCAAACGCAGCCCTATAGCTGGGCAGAAACCTTTGTTAGGGACTCGATCAAGTCCGATGAAGCAAAGCAGCTCAAGGTCAAATCCAACAAGACATTGATCACCGCGCTAATCAGCGCCTTTGGTCACAAAGACCCGAAAGCCGAGCCAGTCACGGATTCCAACGGCGAGCTGGTGCCAGACACAGATTTGACTGATTACGAGAACGTCCCCTATCTGGATGACATCGACGACTACTTTGCCCGCGAAGTGCTTCCTCATGTGCCGGATGCTTGGCTGGATGAGAGCTTTACCGATGCCAGGGATGGTCAATTGGGCCGCGTTGGCTACGAGATCAACTTCAACCGCTTCTTCTACCAGTACCAGCCGCCGCGCAAGCTGCATGATATTGATGAAGACCTGAAGCAGGTAGAAGCCGAGATTGCCGCGCTACTGGCGGAGGTGGCCAGCGAATGAGCCAGTACAGAGCATATCCCGCGTATAAGGATTCCGGCATTGAGTGGATTGGGCAGGTGCCGGAGCATTGGAAGATTGCGCAGATTAAGCGAATTTCCGCCTTGAATCCCAGGAAATCGACCTTAAGCGAGGAAAAGGATTCTCTTTGCACATTTCTCCCTATGGAAAAGCTGAGAACCAATGCTGTAACACTTGATGAAACTCGTCCTATTCATGAAGTGTATGGTGGATATAGCTATTTCTGCGATGGCGATATTCTGATCGCCAAGGTAACGCCTTGCTTCGAGAATGGAAACATAGCGATAGCCAATGGTCTGGTTAACGGCATTGGGTTTGGCTCTACTGAAATCAATGTTCTTCGGGTAAATGGAAAGGGACATAACCGGTTTCTTTACTACCGTCTGCAAGAAGAGCAGTTCAGAACAATTGCCAAATCTGAGATGAGAGGCACTGGAGGCTTAAAGCGAGTTCCAACGGATCTGTTTGAGTCATTTACTATCGGGCTTCCCGACACTGACGAACAAGCCACCATCGCGGCCACCCTCGACCGCGAAACCGCCCGTATTGATGCGCTTATCGAGAAGAAAAACCGCTTTGTCGAGCTACTGAAGGAAAAGCGGCAGGGGCTGATTACCCATGCTGTCACCAAGGGACTAGACCGCAACGCCAAGATGAAGGATTCCGGCATTGAGTGGATTGGGCAGGTGCCGGAGCACTGGGAGGCGACAAAACTAAAGCATGTTGCTGCATTCTCTGGTGGTGGTACGCCATCAAAAGAAAATCCAGACTATTGGAACGGCTGCATCCCTTGGGTCTCTCCAAAGGATATGAAACATGAGGTGATTACCGATTCTATAGATCATATAACTACCAAAGGACTGGAAAATAGTGCCACGAAACTGATTGACTCGGGAGCGGTGTTGCTGGTTGCTCGATCAGGTATTCTTCGTCACACGATACCGGTTGGGATCAATAATGTTCCTGTTAGCTTAAATCAGGACATGAAAGCATTGAGCCTTGATGAAACTAGGGTTAGACCCCGGTTTATACTTCGGTGGGTACAGGGTCTTAACCGCTCGTTGCTTGGGATATGGGCAAAAGAAGGAGCTACTGTTGAAAGCTTAGAGCATGAATATGTAGCGAACACTCGTCTACCTCTTCCAGATCTGAAGGAGCAAGATGCCATTCTAGCCACCCTCGACCTTGAAACCGCCCGCATTGATGCTCTGATTAGCAAGTCGGAACAAAGTATCACCCTGCTCAAAGAACGCCGCGCCGCCTTTATCACCGCCGCTGTCACCGGCCAGATTGATTTGCGAGGAAAACAATAAATGCAATCAGCAGCACATCAGGAAAAATACTTCCAGCAATACATCATCGACCGGTTGGTAGGTCAGGGCTGGAAGCTGGGTGATTCCAAGTTCTACAACACCGAGCGGGCGGTGTATCCCGAAGACCTGGAAAGCTGGATCAAAACCAGCGGCCAGCAGGAAAAATGGGACAAGCTGGAACGGCTCAACGGGGCCAAAACCCTTGAAGTGCTGATGGATCGCTTGGATAAAGCACTGGAGAAACAAGGCACCATGCAGGTGTTGCGCCAGGGCTTTTCCATTGCCGGTTGCGGCCTGATCGAGATGACCGAGGCCGCACCGGAAGACAAGCGCAATGCAGCAGTCATTGAGCGCTACCAGGCCAATATACTGCGCGTGGTGCCGGAGCTGAAGTATCACCCGGCCCGTGAATTTGCCATTGATCTGGTGCTGTTTATCAACGGTCTGCCGGTGGCAACCGTCGAACTGAAGACCGACTTCACCCAGTCCTGCGAAGCGGCCATGGATCAGTACCGCAATGATCGCCTGCCGTATGACGCCCAGACCAAACGCCGGGAGCCATTGCTGACCTTCAAGCGTGGGGCAGTGGTACATTTCGCCATGTCCGACTCTGAAATCATGATGGCGACCAAGCTGGATGGAGAAAGCACCTTTTTCCTGCCGTTCAATAAGGGGCGCAATGACGAAAGCGGCACTGTACATGCGGGTAACCCGCCAGGTGAGATTAAGGCCGATGGTACCCAGGAATACCCGGTAGCCTACTTCTGGGAGGCGGTCTGCCAGCCGGATGCCTGGCTGCGGATTTTCCATAGCTTTGTCTACGTCGAGAAAAAGGACGTGGTGGATATTCAGGGCAACTGGTCGAAGAAAGAAACCCTGATTTTCCCGCGCTTTCACCAATGGACGGCAGTGAACCAGATGCTGGCCGATGCCCGCGAAAATGGCGCAGGCATGACCTACCTGTGTGACCACAGCGCCGGTTCCGGCAAGACCAGCACCATTTCCTGGACGGCCCATGACTTGGTGAAACTGCGCGAAGATAACGGCGACGCGGTATTTAACAGCGTGATCATTGTCACCGACCGTAATGTGCTGGACGGCCAGCTCCAGGACGCGGTGAAGCAGATTGACCATCAGTTTGGGGTGATCGCCGCCATTGACCGGCAGAAGTCATCCAAGTCCAAGAGCAAGCAGCTCTCGGATGCCTTGTTGTCTGGCACGCCGATTGTGGTAGTAACGATCCAGACCTTCCCCTACGCGATGGAAGCCATCATCACTGACAAGGCCCTGAAAGGGAAAAACTTTGCTGTGATCATTGATGAGGCGCATAACTCGCAGACTGGCTCTACCGCCGCTAAGCTGCAAGCCGCGCTGGGGATGAGCGGACAAGGCAAAATGTCCACCATGACGGTGGATGAACTACTGGAGCAACTGCAAAAGTCTCGCGCCCGCCCGGACAATATCAGCTACTTCGCCTTTACCGGCACGCCCAAGCACTCCACTTTGATGCTGTTTGGTCGCCCGACAGATCCAAGCCAACCGATCTCGGACGATAACCCGCCGCAAGCCTTCCACCTGTACACCATGCGCCAGGCCATTGAGGAGAAATTCATTCTCGATGTGTTGAACGGCTATGTGCCCTACAAAACGGCCTTCAACCTTTCCAAGCAGCTTGAAGACAGCAAGCGGGTAAGCGGCAAGGCCGCCAAACGCGCCCTGGCACAGTGGATGTCATTGCATCCCACCAATGTGACCCAGAAGGTACAGTTTATCGTTGAGCACTTCACCAAAAACGTCGCCCACCGGCTGGATGGCAAGGCCAAGGCGATGGTAGTGACCAGCTCCCGTGCCGCTGCCATTCGCTACAAGAAGGCGTTTGACCGCTATATCGAGCAGCACAGCGAGTACGGCTTTATTCATTCACTGGTGGCCTTCTCCGGCAAGATGACCGGTAAGCAGGTGATGCACCAGGATGACAGCGAGTTCAAGGATGATGTGTTTATCGTCGATGAGAACGAGGAGTTCACCGAGCAGAGCATGAACCCGGATGTCCACGGGCAGGATTTGCGCTTTGCCTTTGACCGCCCGGAATACCGGGTGATGTTGGTGGCCGACAAGTTCCAGACTGGCTTTGACCAGCCCAAACTGGTCGCCATGTATGTGGACAAGAAAATCGCCAACCATGTGGAGATTGTGCAGACCTTCGCCCGCCTGAACCGGACGGCACCTGGGAAGGATGAAGTCTTTATCATCGACTTCGTGAACGATCCAGAGAACGTGCGCAAGGCCTTTGCCACCTATGACAAAGGCGCTCACATCAGCGAAGTGCAAGACCTCAATGTGGTCTACGAGATCAAGGAGCGACTGGACGAGCACGGCCTGTACGACGAGAAGGACTTGGCCGCGTTCAAAGAAGCCCGCTTCAAGACCATACGTGACATCACCCATACTAAATCGCCACAGCACAAGGCGCTGTATACCGCTACAGCTGGAGCGACGGCCTTGTATAACGACAAGATGAAAATGTTGCGCGATGGCATGGCAACCTGGGAAGCAGCGTTTGAGAAGGCCCGCGCCAGGGGTGATGAGGCGGGCATGAAGTCTGCCGATCACCACCAGGATGAGTATGCCGAGCAAATCAAGGCGCTGATGGGCTTCAAGTCGGACCTGGGGCGCTTCTGCCGTACCTATTCCTATATCGCCCAACTGATTGATTTTGGCGACCCGGAGTTGGAGAACTTTGCCGCTTTCGCCAAGCTGCTGCAAAAGCGCCTTCAGCACGAAGCACCGGAAACCGTGGACTTGACAGGCCTGGTGCTTACTGGCTTTGACATCAATGCTCGACCCGATGACGTAGAAGAAGAAGGCAAAACCCCGGTATTGAAACCAGCAGGTGCAGGCGGTGGTGGCACGGCAGGCGACAAGCCAAAATTCGTCAAAGAGATTATCGAGAGGCTCAACAGCCTGTTTGGTGAGGCGACGCCGATCCAGGATCAGGTGGCTTTCGTTAATCAGATTTCAGCGATAACCGGTGAAAGCGATGTCGTCATGGCTCAGGTGGAAAGCAACACCCGTGAGCAGGCTATGAAAGGCAACCTCCCCGGTGCTGTGCAGCAAGCTGTTGTTCGTGCTTTGTCCAGTCATCAGAAGCTGGCAACCCAGGTGCTCAAGTCTGACCGTCAGGGCATGACCGCATTGGTTGATATGGTGTATGACCTGCTACGCGAAGGCAAAGACATCGATCTAGGTATGGATTAAGCAGATGCTTGACCTGCTGAATCTGCCAGGCATCAAGCCGGTCGATATGCGCCACGAAGGCAAGTGCCTTGTGATAGTCGCTGAGCCGGTAACGGTCGAGGTGCCGTTATGTGGGGACTGCAACATCCCTATGCACAGACACGGTACGCGCAAAAACAAGTTCATGGACACGCCGTTGTACATGGAGCCCGTCCGCCTTGAAGTTCAGCGCCCGCGCTTTCGTTGTGAGTCGTGCGGAAAAATGTCCATGCCGGAGTTGAGTTTTCTGGATGACAAACGCCGAGCCACCAAACGGCTGGTCGATGTTATTCGGCAACAGTGCCTGGGAACCACCTTCCATGCTTTAGCCGAGCAAACCGGTGTGGCGGTGAACACCGTCAAGAACATCGCTCACGATCTCATTGAGGAACTCTCCCAAACCGTTCGTTACGAAACCCCAGTCATCATGGGCATTGACGAAGTGAACCTGGCCGGAGGGTATCGCTGTGTAATCACCAATCTGGCAACCAACAACGTCTTTGATATGTTGGAGCATCGAACTCAAGAGCATTTGAAGCCCTTCTTCAAGGATTTGCCGGATGCTGACAAGGTGGAATGGGTCTGTACGGATATGTGGCGACCCTTCAAGCGTTCCTTTGCTCAGTATCTGCCCAACGCCAAACTGGTGATCGACAAGTTCCATGTCGTCAAGATGGCTTCTGAAGCCTTGGAAGTGGAGCGCAAGAACTATCAGGCACAGTTAAGCAAAGAAGATCGCATTTACGTCAAAAAGTCGATTCGCTGGCTCACCCTGAAGCGACCCGGCAACTTGACACCCGCAGAGCAAAAGGCGCTGGAGGTTGTAAAGCAGGCGATCCCAGCACTTGCCATGGCCTATGACTTCAAGGAAGCCTTCTTCTGCATCTACGACGAACCCGACAAGCAGAGCGCTCAGAACGCCTTTGAAGCTTGGGAGAACAGCCTTCCACTTTATGGCATGGAGCCTTTCAAAACACTGGTAAAAACGGTACACAACCATTACGACGACATCTTTGCCTACTGGGATGCGCCGTTCTCAATCACCAATGGCTATACAGAAGGGCTCAACGGCTTGATCAAGATGTCCAATCGGTTAGGTCGGGGTTATAGCTATGAGATCATCCGTGCAAAGACGTTGTACTCCAAAGAAGCCCGCAAGGTTGGCAGTGGTATTCGAGCAGGACGAGGCAAGGTCGAGTATGGACCGCACATTCCGACATTGTTGAAGCAGGCAGAAGGTGGAGAGTTGGATTAACGCGAGAGATGGCGCGTCTGAGAATCCAACCAATGTTAGATTTTCGCTGGGTGGTGAAAAACAGAAAAATCCAACCAGAAGCAGCTTTTTTTCCGACTAAGAATCAAGGGTTAGAATGGATGAATTCCAACCCTAGAATGCAAATAGCCGTTAAATTAAAAGCGATAGCCTCTGACGCAAAATCATTCCGTTACGCCTCGCGATCGGTTAAATAATACGTTTAACGTAAAAAAACTCCGGTCTCCAAACTGCCCCCTGTATCTTCAGATAAATTTAAGTCCCATAACGGGACAAAAAAACTTGAAGTAGTCCTAAAATGGGACTATCTTCATGACATGAAGATAATCGCTATCAAGACACTGAGGGATTTCTGGACGGCGAATCCCGATGCAGAGCAGCCGCTAAGGAAGGTGCGAACAAGTCCCTGATATGAGATCATGTTTGTCATCTGGAGCCATGGAACAGGGTTCATCATGAGTCATCAACTTACCTTCGCCGACAGTGAATTCAGCAGTAAGCGCCGTCAGACCAGAAAAGAGATTTTCCTCTCCCGCATGGAGCAGATTCTGCCATGGCAAAACATGGTGGAAGTCATCGAGCCGTTTTACCCCAAGGCTGGTAATGGCCGGCGACCTTATCCGCTGGAAACCATGCTACGCATTCACTGCATGCAGCATTGGTACAACCTGAGCGATGGCGCGATGGAAGATGCTCTGTACGAAATCGCCTCCATGCGTCTGTTTGCCCGGTTATCCCTGGATAGCGCCTTGCCGGACCGCACCACCATCATGAATTTCCGCCACCTGCTGGAGCAGCATCAACTGGCCCGCCAATTGTTCAAGACCATCAATCGCTGGCTGGCCGAAGCAGGCGTCATGATGACTCAAGGCACCTTGGTCGATGCCACCATCATTGAGGCACCCAGCTCGACCAAGAACAAAGAGCAGCAACGCGATCCGGAGATGCATCAGACCAAGAAAGGCAATCAGTGGCACTTTGGCATGAAGGCCCACATTGGTGTCGATGCCAAGAGTGGCCTGACCCACAGCCTAGTCACCACCGCGGCCAACGAGCATGACCTCAATCAGCTGGGTAATCTGCTGCATGGAGAGGAGCAATTTGTCTCAGCCGATGCCGGCTACCAAGGGGCGCCACAGCGCGAGGAGCTGGCCGAGGTGGATGTGGACTGGCTGATCGCCGAGCGCCCCGGCAAGGTAAGAACCTTGAAACAGCATCCACGCAAGAACAAAACGGCCATCAACATCGAATACATGAAAGCCAGCATCCGGGCCAGGGTGGAGCACCCATTTCGCATCATCAAGCGACAGTTCGGCTTCGTGAAAGCCAGATACAAGGGGGTGCTGAAAAACGATAACCAACTGGCGATGTTATTCACGCTGGCCAACCTGTTTCGGGCGGACCAAATGATACGTCAGTGGGAGAGATCTCACTAAAAACTGGGGATAACGCCTTAAATGGCGAAGAAACGGTCTAAATAGGCTGATTCAAGGCATTTACGGGAGAAAAAATCGGCTCAAACATGAAGAAATGAAATGACTGAGTCAGCCGAGAAGAATTTCCCCGCTTATTCGCACCTTCCCTAAAAGCCTGGGTAGATGAGGCCAGTAAAGCTGAATGGAAAACTCCGGCAGAAATCAAAGAACAATACCGCAGTGCCAGTATTCTTAAAAACAGGCGAGTGGTTTTTAATATTAAGGGAAATGACTATCGATTAATTGTTGCGATTGCATACCAGCGAGGATGGATGTTTATCAAATTCATTGGTACGCATAAAGAATATGAAAAAATAGATGCTGAAACTGTCAGCCTGGAGTAAACCCTATGCAGATTAAACCAATTAAAACTGAACAGGACTATGAAGATGCGTTACGCGCTGTAGAGCCTATGTTTGATGACGAGCCTCCTGCTGATACCCCGGAGGGAGACTTTTTCGAAATCATGTGTGTGCTGATTAATGAATACGAAAACAAACACTTTCCTATCGAAGCCCCGGACCCGATTGAAGCTATTAAATTCAGGATGGAACAGCAGGGGCTGACGGTAAAAGATCTTGAGCCGGCAATTGGAAAATCTAACCGGGTCTATGAAGTGCTTAACCGCAAACGTAATCTGACGCTGCCCATGATCAGGAAATTACATTCAATGTTTGGCATACCTTTAAAAAGCCTCGTTGGAGGATAAGCCGAGTTGAAATTTACGAGCTTAATACCCGCAGGGTATGCAACCGGGGATAATAAATAATGAAACGGAAGTTCTGCTCACTGGTCCTGTTCGTTGTGGCGTTTTCGGCCAGTGCAGATATCAGCGGCCGGATTGTGCGCGTGCTGGACGGGGATACCGTTGAGATACTTGATCCAGGAAACCGACTGACGCGCGTTCGCCTGGCTGGCATCGATGCGCCGGAAAAGAGCCAGCCCTATGGTCAGCGTTCACGTCAGGAACTCTCATCGATGGTGGCTCAGCGGCCCGTAACCGTCACGGGAAGTGAAATGGATCGCTATGGACGCCTGCTGGGTACCATATGGCTTGGTATGACGGATGTAAATGCCGCACAGGTACGCAAAGGCCTGGCCTGGGCATACCGGTACCACGGAAAACCCGTCCGGCCAGACTACGCTGTTCTGGAGGCCGAAGCCCACCGTCAGTCAGTCGGACTCTGGTCAGAACCGGGTCAGACAGAGCCCTGGCGCTGGCGTAGTCTGCATCAGGATGGGCTAAAAAAGAATAATGATTAAGGAGATTTCTGAATGACGTTAAAATTGACAGAAAGCAAGCTGGAAAACCTTGTAGATACTTTAAATGCCATTATATGCGGTGAAGTAAATATTACACGTGAGCAGCGTGAAAATATGGTCAGGACGGTTGCAATTCTGGGAGGGTTAACGGAGCGGCAGCGTCTCATCACTGCGGAAAAACAAGCTAAAAAGCAGGTAAAAGAAGAAAAGGAAAAAAAACCACGCCTTCCGGATGAAGTATTTCCGCGATCAGGAAAACCGTGGGCACCGGAGGACCTGGACCTTATTCATTCGATTATTGCTGATATTCCGGATGACAGAATCGACGATCATATACTCTGGCTGTCGAAGAAACTGCAGCGCACCCCTTATGCCATCACCCTCAAAATTGTCAGTGAAGGCCGTATGAACGAGGAATGGGCTAAAGGGTGGAAGCCTGCCGCAAAATCTATTCGTGAAGATTTCGCTCTGGTCAGGGAAAAAATTTCAGCAAATAATACAGATAATCCATGAGCGATCGCCACATATATAAAAGTGTCGATAAATTGGCCCAGATTTTGGGCGCTAATATGAATTTTTACTAGGAATTTTCCTACTCCGCTAAATATAATATTCATGCAGCCGATAATAAGAGTGTAAGAAAGGGGGCGGTGTGAACGATTTTCATAATTTAAGTATTTGTATTCAGAATAAGGATGTGGCAGGCGCAATGCGCGTGCTGCGTGATAAATCAGAATTTGCAGTGCGCAAGATTCTGGAGAAACTAAAGATCAGGGGCACTACGCAAACCGGCAGGGCATTCTGGCATTATGTTCAGGGCTGGCTGTTAACCGTGTGTCGCCAGGGGAATCTACAGCATGAATCATTCAGTACCCGACGTTCTTCCCAGTATCCGGGACGCCAGCCAGCTCAGTCCCGCAGCTCTCGATATGGTCAAACTTCTCGCACTTCTGGCCATGATTATCGACCACATCAATACGGTGTTTCTGTCGCCAGCATTGCCGGTGATGTATGCGCTTGGCCGGATGGCCTTCCCCCTGTTCACGCTTATATGGGCGATGAACGTACAGCGTACCCCGGAACGACTGCAGAAGAGAGCCAATCGTCTGTGGATCTGGGCAGTCATCACGCAGCCGGTGTTCAGCCTGGCCTTCTGGCATCACCAGCCCTGGTGGGCCCTGAACATTCTGTTCGTGTTTGCCGGCGTCACGCAGCTGATTGCCCTGCAGTACCAGCACGGCCTGAAAGGAATGTTTGTGGGATATCTGCTCCTGGCCATCATGATTTGGCCATTGCAGCCGGCAAGCTACGGGCTGGCAGGAATAACGCTGGCCATCAGTATGGCAACCGTTTCTGGCAACGAAAAACCCGAAGTGCAGCGTCTGGCGGCCATCACTGCCGTGCTGTCACTGATTTGTTTAAACGGGTTATCGCATCTCCTGGATATGCCCGCAGAAACATTATTACTGGCCACGCTGCCTACTCTGGCATTCCCCCTGGCAGTGGTTTCCTTCCGCAGAAAAATCTGTCCGGAGGGCCGCAAGCGTTTCATGCCGCGTAATTTCTTTTATTATGCTTACGCCGGCCACCTGGGGATTATTGGTCTGGTACAGTCTGCTTTTGGCTGACTTAGGATGACGTGATGGCTATCAGTGAGAAAGAGCTGATAGCCCGTAACCACCTGAGAGGTTATCGGTCGGGCTTAACTGGTTATTAGCGCAGGGCATGTTAAACTTCCCGCAGGGAAAAGGAGAGAAGCATGAACCATGAAAGTGATCTGACGAACCACGGCTTCAGTGAAGAGGACATTGTCCGGCTGCGGGCCAGTTCAGCTAAAACGGGTACGGAGATGGATACCCTGCTGAACGATCTGGCAAACCGTTTTAAGGCCCTGATATGGGTGCTGTCAGTCATGTTACTGATTTTTGTGGTCACACTTTTGGCGGGCTCGAGGATGCATGCCATTTCCTTTGGCGTGGCTATTCTTGTTCTTGGCACTCTGTTTACGATTACCATGCCTTTGAAGCTGGCCTATAAATCATGGCATTACCGCCGGAATCTCATTTCCCAGCCTCATCAGAAGTGATCAGATCGAAAACAACCTTAGCCTTTACCCCCCATCCCACAATTTTCATTGTCAGTTTGCCCCGGGACATGGTGTCGATTTTCCGGTAAAAATCGGTGCTGATATAGTTAAACAGACGCCATGTTCCAGGTCTGGCCATTAATCCATAGACACTGTAGATATTGCCTGCAAGCGCGATCCCGTTGTATAACCCCAACCCTGTTGATCGTTCAAATCCCATGAATTTAGCGATGTTCATGGCACCATCACCAAACATACCCTGCGTGTCAGGTTCATTCAGGAACTGACGACCAACTTCACGGGTTATCGTGTTGGCCGAGTCGACAATCAGAATAGCCCCGGCAAGAACGCCAACGGGGGTCATTGAGGAAGTCAGCACGAAGCCAAATACGCCCTGCATACCTGCCAGCACCACTTTAATTCCTGAGATGACATAACCGACCATCCGGTCTTCATCCCTGACGTATTTGATCTGGGCATATAGCTTCGCATAACCGGTCTGGAGCTGACGGCTCTGCTCAAGCAGACTGGTGTTTTCGGCTTGCAGGTTACGCAGGCAGGTCATGCACTCTTCGTCAGACTTTGCCCGCCGGGCACGCTCAAATTCGCCATTAATGACAGATTTAATTTCATCGATGAATTTGAGACGCGTCAATCCATCCCCCAGATGTCGGGCGCCAACAATATTAGCGGTATTGACGAGTTTGCGGGCCTCCAGATTAATCATGGTTTCTGCCCAGACTCGTGCCTGGCTTTTGTTTCCCGGAAGAATTATATCCATGTTTCTCATCCTGATTGAAAATCACCCGTTAAAGCTTATCGCGCTCCCGGATTTAGGCAACCCTGCTTTAAAGGGTACATATATGCCGCGAAGCGGCATGGAGACGCCAGCCGGAGCTGAACCGGGTGATTCTGGTGAGGGGCGTCGTAACCGGCATCAGCCGTTACGGATTGATAGGTTCTGCCAATCCCATCCCTTTCCCTGCAAAGCCATACCCGCTTAAAGCTTTCTGATTGCTAATGTGCGCGGTCGGAGTGAGTCCGTCAAGGCCTCTGGCCGCTGACGGGCTGTATCTCCGCGTTAGCGCCGTCAGGGGCTTACGAGCGTGTACAGCGGGCTTGCCGCGACGCTAACTGCAGCAGCTCTGATTTCTAGTTACAACATCCCTCTTAAAGCGAGGGTGTTCCGGCCCTTCGGGCCGGGGCGGCGTCGGTTTAGCAGGGGTCAGGTAAGTATGCAGTGTTGGGTTCTGGCCAGAACGGGGCCCGGCGCTTGTGACGGGAGGAACTTTTGATTTTATTCTGAGCGCGCGGCCGTGAGGCCGCTGCATGCGAAGGCATTTTACGTTATCCACAGAGTAGCCGAAGACAATGATCTACTCTGGAATGTAATGAACAGAGAGATAAAAACGGTGAAGTAAGACTGTTTTGCGGAATGTCTTTTATTCATTTCCGGGTTACTTCACTTATTCGTTTGCGGATTTCTGTGTTAAAAAATGAGACAGTGGTCATTGCGGACCATAACGACACGCAGTACGTCATGGTGACCGGAAGGAGAAAGGAGTAAAGGATGAAAAATGAGCAGAATGACCGAAAAAAACCAGCACGAAAAGCCCCGGTTAGGGGCCTGTAAACAGAAAGACTGTTGTTTCGTCTGTGACTAGTCAGGTGGAGAAAGCGCCAGATCCAGCTGGTAAAGATGCTGGATGGCCAAAGCCTTCAGGCGCTCAGATGTGCACCAGTACGCTTCGTCAGGCGGCAGGGTGCGGTAAATCCATTCAGACATTGCATGGAGTCGTTCATCTGCCGGCAGCTTAATCAGATTGTTGGCACGTTTACGCTCCGCGCCTTTTTTGCGGCGGTAAACGAGTGCCTCCCGGCGCTTACGGCCGGACCAGCATTTCCGCGCGGAGTGGGGCTGAACATCATCATGTTCGCTCATCACCCCTTCCCGGATCAGCTGCTCACGCTCGGCGCTCTGACGGAGCTTTTTCTCCTGCTCTTTAAACAGCTTGTCCATATCGACGCCCAGCATCTGGAATCCCACGGGGGTGATATAGACATACGTTGGCAGCCAGGAGCGGGATTCACGATCCCAGGTGCGCTCTTCCGCAAGGCCAAGAACGCCAAACCGTACCTGTTCCTCAATAAGCCGTGAAAGGCGTGACACCGTCACCTCCGTTTCCGGAATGACATTGCCTTTGGCGTCCTTTGCACTGAGCTCTTTTGCCAGACGGGAGATACACATGCCGACAGTATGCTTGCCGGCATCACAGAAGCTGATGAGCACTGGCCAGAGCGCATCGAGCAGGCGCTGACGTTCCGGACGGAAGCCATATTTACGTCCCGCTTTACGGCGGCCGGCGACATAGAGAGGGTGACGAGAAACATGCATGCGCAGACTGACCTGCCCGGTTTCTTTGTCTTTTTTCACCAGGCGATTGTAGGCATGACCGAGCTGTCCGGAGAGCTTTTTATAATGCTCCGGGCGATACCATGCCGGGTTCTCACATTTGGCTTTTGTGGAATGCTCACCGCGTTTGCGGCGGGTCAGTTTTTTGACCGGTGCAATGAGGAAATTACCCTGCGTGCCGGCATCGATATCCTGCCAGAAACGGGTTAGCTCATCTTTCGGTAGATCTGACCAGTGAACAGAAATCTGATCGTCATTCACGGCGGCCTGTTCTTATGGCGGCCGGGTGTTGTGTTATGTGGTGCATGCGTTATAATCCTTCACAGGCAACGTGCCTGCTTTTGGACCCCCTGATATCTGTGTCTTCCGCCAAGATGATGACAGTTATCGGGGGGTTTGTGCATTCAGGCACCGGGAAATCCCGTTACCTGCTCCTGAACGTTTTAACGGACACGTCCTGTCCCTGTTTGTTTCCGGAAGTCCGCATTTCTCCCGTAAACGCTTTTTGCCACCCGCCTGCCTCACCACAAAGCAGTCAAACCCTCAGTTTGAGTTAGGTCGCAAAAGTAATCTGAATCAACAATCTGTCCCACCACAAGACGATCGCTGACGATCCGAATACTACCTTCTCGCTGGCAATATTTCCAGATGTCAGGCCAGATTAGCGTCCATCATTTGCGTGCTAATTGTCCTGAAGGGATTTTTAACCGGCGCCGCGCACAGTAATGTCAGCGAGTTGGGTTTGATTAGGTTTGCCTGGGCAGGGTAGAGAAATTTAGAGGAGGGGCTTTAGCACAGTAGTTACACGCTGTCTCTTTCGTATTATCACTGCATTTGGATAAATCCGTATAGCGTTTGCTATACAACACCTTTATGATATGCTTGTATAGCAATTGCTTTACAAGGAGCGCACTCATGAAATCAGATGTTCAGCTCAACCTCAGAGCCAAAGAATCTCAAAGAGCACTTATTGATGCTGCAGCAGAGATTCTCCATAAATCACGCACAGACTTCATTCTGGAAATGGCATGCCAGGCGGCCGAGAATGTTATCCTCGACCGTCGCGTTTTTAATTTTAACGATGAGCAGTACGCAGAGTTTATTGATATGCTCGATGCACCAGTTGCTGATAACGTTGCCATTGATAAACTGCTGGCAAGGAAACCTCAGTGGGACGTGTAACAGCACCAGAACCATTATCCAGCTGCCATCAACTTGCTGAGTTCGCCAGTGGTGAGACTGTACTTGATGACTGGCTTAAACAGAGAGGATTGAAAAACCAGGCTCTAGGGGCTGCCCGAACGTTCGTAGTTTGTAAAGCAGACACGAAACAGGTTGCCGGTTTTTACTCTCTGGCCACCGGCAGCGTTAACCACGTGGAAGCAACGGGAAGTCTCAGGCGCAACATGCCAGATCCTATTCCGGTAATCATACTTGCTCGCCTGGCAGTCGATGTTTCATTCCGGGGAAAGGGGCTCGGGGCCGATTTACTGCATGATGCAGTTCTGCGCTGTTACCGTGTAGCTGAGAATATTGGAGTCCGTGCAATTATGGTTCATGCACTGACTGAAGAAGCCAAAAGTTTTTATCTTCATCATGGCTTTAAGCCATCGCAAACCCAGGAACGGACATTGTTTCTCAAACTACCTCAGTAAGTTGTGAGACCAGAAATGTATTATCTCTAAAATTTAACCATTTGATTATTAACATTAAACTAAGTCAATTTAACATAATCTTTGTTATGCGTATCAATAATCTCGTTCAGGCTACTGAAATGCTCGGCATCATGCCGCCGCGTCCTGACCGCTTGGCATGAACAATCAGAGTCGTGGCCGCACTGGTACCCATCTGTTGCCAACGTCACTTACTGATCAGGCACTTAGTATGCTCCGGGAGCACTACCGTGGTTTTGGCCCCGCGCTGGCGCGGGAAAACTCGAGGAAGTTCACGGTCTGGTTCTCATCAGACGCATCATGATAAAAACCGGACACTGGATCCCCTACAGACAACGCGCAGCGAAAATTCATCAACCTCGTTACCGGCGGCCTTGTACTGGCGAGCTGATACAAATTGATGGCTGCTACAACCACTGGTTTGAAAACCGGGGTCGACCCTGTAATGCTTTGGTTTATGTTGACGATGCCATCAGTCGCCTGATGCACCTGTTGTTTGTTAAATCTGAATCCACATTTACCTATTTTGAAGCGACACGTGGCTATATCGACAAATATGGTAAACCCATGATCCTCTACAGCGATAAAGCCAGCGTATTCAGAGTCAATACGCAACCACGAGGCCCGGTGAAACCCAGTTTGCCAAGGGCATGCGCTACCTTAAGATTACACGTTTAAGCGCTGAAACCTGCCTGGCGAAAGGTCGCGTTGAACGCGCCCGTCTGACACTTCAGGTCCGGTTTGTTAAGGAGTTCAGGCAGTACAATAGATGCAGCAAATTCGTTTGCTGAAGAATACGTGGCCGATTACAACCGACGATTTGCCAAAGCACCAAAGCATGATTTTAATGCGCATCGGCCACTGGTATTAACCGATGATCTTGATGTGGTATTTACCTGGCGTGAGCCTCGTCGTGCCTCAAATAGCCAGACATTACAGTATGATAAAATGCTGTATCTGATCGAGGACAGCGAGCATAGTCGTCGGGCCATCGGCAAATATATCGAAGTCTGGCATTATCCTGACGGGCTTAAGGAATTGCCGCTGAATGATGTACTGCTCCCCTATTCCATCTACGACCGGTTGTCGGAGGTGGACCCCGTCGCAATTGTGATAATAAAAGACTGGGGCATGTGCTTGAAGTCGTGCGCCAAGTCCAGAGAAAACGTGATAACAATCGTTCACAGTCGATACCTTAAGGTGGTGAACCTTCCCGAAGACGTCATGCTCCGGGCATAAATAAATGCCAGCGGCCGCTGAACGAAAATGACATGCTCGAAGCCATGATAAAGCTTCAGGGAAGCTCTGAGGCCATGTTAGGTAAAAAGTGAACTTGAAATTGACCAGCCGCGATGTGTGCGCTGTGGTGCAGCATTGCAATCAAATCCTGAAAGATTTCTGTGAAATGCAAATAACTTCAATGATATTATATACAAAGGAGACGCTGGGAAACCAAGGTAAAGTTCGGGTGTCACAGAACAGCGAACTGCTTCGCGGTGAGAAAAAAACACTACGGCATTAGCTACATTGAAAAAGAGCGACGACAGTATGGCTAAAAAAGCTAGATTTTATAAAGTACATATCAGAACTGCATATCGAGACCACGAAATCTTTTATATTCCAGTGCCTGCGCCTACAAAATATGCGGCAGAGATGCTGATTAAAAATCACGCCACCAATGTATTGAAAGTTGAGTTTATGGGGTGGTTTGATATTCAGATCGAACATGGTGATTACGTCGAGCGCAGTGATATGGCCGTTTTTGGAATGAGCCTTCCTAATGGGAAAGAGTTTTTTTATGGCTCAAATGATCCAGGATGGGATTATTTATGCAGCCAATTTCAGAAAAAACTTGATGATTTCATTGATGAAAACAATATCGACTATTAAATATACATATTGAAAAAATAGAATAATTTGCAATGAATAAAAAAATGAAACGAGTTGTGCGGTTTTCACTGGAAATATACAAATGCCCTGAAAGTGGGGATGAATATCAATCATCTGATGTTGAAAATGATTGGAAATGTCCTCACTGCGATAAATACATTATTATTTATGCTGAAGATAGAAACAGTGGTGAACGTGGTGTATTCATCAGAAAAAGAGCTGATGAAGTTGAAGAAGGTGATTTGGTTAAGCCTGACGGTATGTCATTAGATCAGCATTTCATGGTGAAAGGAATAACATCACTGAAAAATGGAAAATTAGGAGTAGGACTCAAAGAGTATACTCAAATTAAATTAGAACCAGATAGCTGTGTCGTTTGTAGAGTCGGAGGATGGTAAATTTAGTTCGCACAATAACGTTATGCTAATGAGGCCGCTGCGGGAGAGATTTTCGCAGCGGCCTTTTCATCATGTGGACATTTCTAACGAACCACTGATTAGACTTTTTCACTGAGCTTTGACATAAACTGTAACCTTAATATATTAAAAATAGATAAATTAATATCATTTCAATATACTTCCTAACTATCAACGCCATTATGATTTATGACATTTTTTAACGATATCGTAAGGACTGATTAACTTATCAGTTAATATCTCTGTAAACTAAGTTGTGAGAAGTATTTGATGTAAACAAATACTTCTCCCTTTTTATTTTAGCGGCTTAACTCCGCCTTTTCGACCCAGTTTAAATGAAATTCGATACACATCTGGCATTTGAACACGGCCATCCCAAAGGAATGTTATAATGCCGAGATCAAGCAAATCGTTAAGCAAACCCTTATTACCATCTTCTAAGCTTGGAGGAAGCAGTTTAACAGCTTCTCCATCTAAATAAGTCGGCGAACTCATCTTTTCTAGAACTTCAGCAGTTTTCCAGAGTTTAAATATCTCTTTATCATTACATGGAACTGTTAACCCACTGAGAGGTTCCATCACATCGGCAACCCATGGATAATCTTCCTTTGTCATCTCCCATACACGTATTTTAGACGCCTGCTGTACTCCGTTTTTGATACCATTATAATGCAATGGATAGCTCCAGCTAGACACTCCACCATGTTCCGCAGCATGCTTTAATGCAGCTGAGAAGCTTCTAGGACTAACCTGTTCTTTTCCGTCAATGAGATGATTGGGTAGCCATGTGTATGGAAAGCCTCTTTTACGCCCATGCAAACCGCCTGCCATAGCTGGGCCGGCGATATCATGAAAAATTTTCTTCTGAAGCTCTGGATCACATTTCAAATCATTTGGTAAAACCCATCCACCTGCAGAACTTTTTTTCCAAGAAACATCATATATTTCTTTGCAAATATCCCGAAAATGTTTTCCTCCTGCTTTGTCATTACCTATACATTGGAAGAAAAGAGCATATAAATCGACACGTTGCCAATTTAAAACAACTTTTCTTGCAACTAACTTAGAAGAGTCAGGAAACGCTAAAATAGTAGAATCTTCTAACATATCTGGACGAACAAAAATCTTAAAGCGGATATTTTTTGTAGACCTCATATCCAAACTTAATTGAAACAGAGCTTTAGCTAAAGGCCTAATCTCATTCCAGTCATCAGCTAATCGGTCAAGAGCATCAAAAAGGATCAATAGTTTTTGATCTTTTTTTGTACACTCCTCATCTTTTGACCATAATAATTCATCAAAGTCTTCAGGATTAGAGCTTATCCAATCTAATTTTTCATGCCATTTAGCTTTCTTAATAGCAGCAGGTATTTTAAGATCAGCACAAATTGCAAATATTGCTTTCCAAATATCTCGCGGATGATAACCTTTTTTTATTAATGCTCTCAGAACATCTTTACTAGGCCACTTGGAATTTTCATGAGAAAATGCGCCATATCCAGATTTCACTTTTATTTTGCTGGACATACCAGTTTCAGGAAATGCAATCTCCAAATATTGCATATTTTCTTGGGAAGATAATAAATTCCACCAGTGGCTTTTACCTGCCCCCCTCATACCTTCAACAATTGTATGTTCAAAGTTCAATGCTTTAGCATGACTTGGTGGAACATATGTAAATTTTGGATCAGGGTGACCTACAGAATGATCGTTCTGTGGCATCGAATCACATATCGCTTTTCTGATTATATCTGAATTAAAAATTGTCATCATGATTCCTCGATCGAATCAAAAGATAAATTAACCCAATCAATAAGTTCACCGAAACACATATCAAGATACTGTTCAGTTATTATCTCTTCAGCTAGTAGTAATGGTGAAAATTCCTGAAATCTGTTATTCCACATGATTCTAATAGGGTTATGTGGTGCAACATCATCATTTTCCTCAAAACTATATGACTCAAAGTCACTATTAACTACCTCAGTTATAGGTTCAATATTGTCATAAAGATATTTTGCGAAAATATCATAGGATTTTTGTCTGAAAAGACGTGACTTATTTACTTGATCAGTTTCTGGCAAAAGTGACTGAACAATTTTCAATTTTTCACGAATATTCCTAGCTACTTCTGGCCTACTTTTCCAAAAATCGAACAAAGTTTCATATCCCTGCCAGGATTGTTCACTGTCGATTCCAAACAGAAAAGTTACATCAGATAATCCAACAATACTAAGGGCTGCAATATCATGAAGGCCAGATCTGCTATCAATTAATATTATATCTGGCGTATGAATTTCTGCGATCTTTTCACATAGCTGAATGAGTTTATCATTAAATGTTGCGTCTTTATTTTCACTGTAAATCCTCGATAGTTTATCCATATAGGATGAACGATCACGACCCATAGCTGGAAAAACGAGGATTGAACCATTTGTATTAGTAGATAATGGACTGAATCCTACCATGTCATCTATCAACTGAGCAGTATCATTGGTGAAGTTACTTTCTAATAACCAGTCAACAACACCAAATTTTGGTTTAGAGTCTTCAGGTAGAACTAGCGAAGATAAACCTGGTGACTCTAAATCAAGGTCAAGTAAGACAACGTTTTTATTTTGCTTGGCTAATTTGTAGGCAAGAATTGTTAATGCAGTCGATCTACCTACACCACCTTTTAAGCCGAAAAAAGCAATTTTAGGGGTTTTCAATAATTGTTTATCAAGCTCATAATTATGATGTGTCCAACCTGAACCGGTGATAGTTCTATCAATTAATTTAAACGGTTTATCACTTTCATTACCTAAATAATTAACGAATTCTTTCTGGGAAAATATTTTCTCAGGGTTGAACATGTCCTTTTTTGTTTGTAGAAAAGGTTTAGAAGCGTAAAAAAATAAATTCTCACTCAACTTATTTATTTCTACATAAATATGCTCTGGTACAACATCAACATTAGCTAATATTCTAAATCTTCCTTGGATGTCCCTGAGAACCATATAGTCATCGTACAATTCCTGTCCGTGCTCATTATAAAAATTGCTAACAAGCTTCATCGCCTCATTGAAATTTATTTCATTTTTCATTATAAAACTCCATCAAGATTAGCTTGTTGCAACATATTTGCAATTTCATCGGCTCCAGTTTTCCAACGAGCTAAGCTTTGCGGAATACTGGCAGAGTCATAGTATCGGTGATCAACAGACCAATCTAAAAAATTATTTATGTTTGGTAAAAGCCCTAGATAATGAGCAGTTCTTCCTTGGCAATACAAATCTATGTTGTTAACAATAGGTACAATCTCATCAACATGAGATTTTAGTTTCGGCAGATGTTTGTTTCGTAGTGGATTTCCATCGGAATCAGTGGGGAAGTTACCTAAAAGGATAAACAATGCCTTAAGACCGCATTCAGCAACAAAACCGTATAATTGTCCTGCATTTTCCGTACAACCATGCTCGCTTAAAAAATCACCATCTTTGATATGGCGTTTAGCTGAGGCTAGAAAATTGACAGCTTGCCCTGCATTAGGTTGAGGTGCAGTGTGTGTAGCCACAGTAGCGACAGCAACATCGTTAGTTGCTGCATCTATAGCGGTTAATATATTGCCGATATTATCTGTCATATAATTGACCTTATGCCTATAGTCTCTCTTGATTTTACATGAACACTTTTAGTATTAAACCAAAAAGTAACTTAAAACTTTACATATGCGTTTAAATCTACTTATTAAAATGTATCTTTGAAAAAGTAGACTTTCTGCGTTACGCTCAGAACGTATCATTTACCCCGATTTTTCACGCAGCGCGCCGGACGGTTTCCGGCCCGGACGGAGCCTGGATGACCCTGATGCCTGATGATGATCCTGAGCTGGCCATGTCGCCGGCGGTCATTCCCCCGGATGTGGATTTCCTGCCGGCGCTGATCGGCGGCGAGGGTCCGGTCAGTCCCGCCAGGGCCTACCTGCTTTCCCTGAATTCCCCCCGCAGCCGGCAGACCATGGCCTCGTTCCTCAGCATTGTTGCCGGTCTGCTCGGCGCTGCGTCCCTCGACGCCTGCAGCTGGGGCAGCCTGCGCCGTCATCACGTGATGGCCGTGACCGAGCTGCTGCGTGACACCGGCCGGGCCACGGCCACCGTCAATACCTACCTTTCGGCACTGAAAGGTGTAGCGAAGGAGGCCTGGATGCTCAGGCTGATGGATGTTGAAAGCTTCCAGCACATCCGGGCGGTGCGTAACCTGCGCGGCAGCCGTCTTCCCCGCGGCCGGGCCCTGCCACCGGCGGAGATCCGTGCGCTGTTTGATTCCTGCGAGGCCGATGACTCCAGCATCGGGGTACGCGACGCGGCGATGCTGGCCGTCATTCTCGGTTGCGGCCTGCGCCGCTCGGAGGCCGTGGGGCTTGGTCTGAGTGACGTTGTCACAGATGAGCGGGCACTCAGGGTGCTGGGCAAGGGCAACAAGGAACGGCTGGCCTTCATGCCGATGGGAACCTGGCAGCGGCTCAGGACGTGGATCGATGACGTGCGGGGAGAAAAGGACGGACCGCTGTTCACCCGTATTCGCCGCTTTGACACCCTGACCAACGACCGGCTGACCGACCAGGCGGTGTACCATGTCCTGCAGGTCCGCCAGCGCCAGGCAGGAATTGCGAAATGCGCGCCGCACGATTTAAGGCGAACATTTGCGACCGCCATGCTGGATAATGGCGAGGATCTGATTACCGTAAAGGATGCGATGGGTCACGCCAGCGTCACCACCACCCAGCAGTACGACCGCCGCGGCGAAGCGCGCCTGCGTATGGCGCGAGAGCGTCTGGATCTGATATGAACATAACAACATGTTAAGAGGTTAAGTTAACAAGATGGTAAGTCAGGATGCTGGCTGGCTGCGCAATATTAAGTAATGGTGCCACAGCGGATCATCCTTTAAAGTAAGCCAGCCGGTTATCCTGCTTCCCCTTCTGAACCGGGGTGGTTTGGAACTGCGGGATCTCCGGCAACATTTATTCATGCTGTCCGGGCGTACCGGGCAATCTGCTTTCTAACTGAGTTCATCATTCTTTATCCGGAGATGAGATGATCAGAGACACCCTGACCGATGACCAACTGAGTGCCCTGCTCAGTGCAGCCAGAGCAAATCTGGAGATGCAGAGAATTTTCGGCTCAGCTGAGGTTATTGAAGAATGTCGCTTAATGGTGCTGGCGCTTGAAGAACTAAGGCGACTAAGACTGACTAACTGAGAACCAGAGGCCGGTAAGCGCACTGATTTTAATCAGGAGGCATGAAAGTTCTCAGCTATTTCAGCAAAATAGCTGAGTAACCGCGTATCCCTCGCCGGCATACACTAGTGCGCTGGCGTTATCAGTCCCATCAGTTGCCTCTTAAGGCTTCAGCATATCGATTTCACCGGAAACCAGAATGGAACCCGGCGATTTCTCAGGCCTTGATAAGGCGTCTGAACAAGAGTTGCTTGATGTCCTGTCGTTGCGCAAGAATCGCGTGTGTCGTGACGATTGAATCCTCTATGGTATACAAAACACGATAACCGTTTGCTGTATTACACTCACGGTATTTCGATACGCCTATTTTAAGTAGTTCCGGAGAGCTTTGACATCCATAGGGATAGATGCTTACGCGATTCTCGTATTGATCCAGTATTTCAGCCAGAACGGGCCCCGGGTCGATCTCTGCCTGTCTCAGGTGGGATGTGATCTCAGACAAACAGGTTCTCACTGTTTCGGTATATTCAATTTTAACGACGTTTTTTTCCATTTTTGTGCCTTAAGCAGAATGCGTCCTTACAATCCTTCAAGCAACTGTTTTCTGGTGAGCACTCTCCCTTCAGCTTTATCCTGTTCAGATAGCGTCAAAAGCTTAAGAAGTGCTATGGCATTTTCCCGTTCCTGTTGCTGGTCATATGACTCGATAACATAAGCAGGTACACCGTTTTGGGTAACCAGAATAGGTTCAGAAAGATCCAGGGATGCTGCATTCTTTTTTACGAAAGATATTGTTTCTACTTTCATAGTGGAGGCCTTGTCGTTAAATCAGAACTTAATATAGTCTAAATTTAGTTTCGTTACAATTCCTAACGACTGTGATTCGATGGCAACTTCCCGCCAGAAGACTACGACGGCAGGCCTGATCGTAAATGAATGAAAGCCCCTGGCGCGATACATCCCGTCATTTGACTCGGGTGGCTTTTCGGATTGCAGCCTGAAGCTTGTCAGCGGTAACAGCTTCCGGGAAAACAGTGATGGTGTCCGGAGTGGCTCCGCTAACGGGCATGACGATGATCCCCGGCGTTCCGGTGAGTCCCAGCGCCTCAGCCAGGTTACTGTTTTTCTCAAGGGATGCGGTATGGTCGCCAGGAATTGGGGTGGTCAGTCCCGCCTTTGACGCTGCTCCGTGAATATCCTCCGCCGTCAGTTTGCCTTCATTATGACCGGTGGCGTAGATGGCATTGTGATAGGTGACATAGGCCTGGGGCCCTTTCTTTTGCCAGACCGTCAGCCCCTGCTGCGCAGCCTGAAGTGAAGCTTCCCAGCGACCACCAAATATTGGCCAATCCTTAAAGAGGTAGCGGGCGTCCGGCTGCGCTTTCATGACCTTCTCCAGCTCCGGCGCGAAGCGGCTGCAGAACACGCACTGGTAATCAAAGAATTCAATCACCGCGACCTTTGCATTATCAGGTCCGTAAGCCGGTGTGTCCGGATCATGCAGAAGGTTCGCCTGATTCTCCATCACGCTGAGTGCGAACATCTTCTGCTTACGTGCCTCCTGCTGTTCCTGCAGCTTTTGACTGACCGTCACGAGAATCTCCGGGTGAGACACCAGATAGTCGGCAGCGATTTCGCCGATACGAGCCTCCTGCTCCGGACTGAATACCGGCTGAGGGGCCGAAGCGTGTGCCGTTGAAATAAAGCCAATGTATGTTGTAACTATTAATGCAGCTAATTTGTTTGCTTTCATTGTCTGATTCTCATGTTTAAAGGGGGATTAACGTTCTTTCTGAATGGTACGACTGAGGGTCTGTTCGTCATGTTCCGGCATACGCCCACGTTCGCCGGCGTCCGGCTGACGAACAATATCCCGTTCACTGTTGGCAAGCTGATTAACAATCAGTGATGCTGCATGTTGTTCTTTGCCTGAACGGGCAGTTTCAGGCTGGCTCTCGTGACGAAGTTCCCTTCCTGCTTCACTGGCGGCGTTACGGTCACTGGCAGCAATTTGTTTCAATACCCGACTGTCAGGTTTTATGGATTCAGTACCATCACTGTCCGTGAGCATATCAGGCCGAATGTGAATAACATCCGGATCTGTATACATGAATTTCTCCTCCACATCTTTTGTCGCATTCTCCTGTAACAGTGCCTTACTGATAAGAGGCTCCTGTTGCTGGCGTCTTGCTTCTTCCTGAGCCAGGGCAGCTTTAAGATCCACTGTTTCTGATGCGGTTTCATTACGTTCAGCTTTTGCCGAAAGCAGGATGTCACTCTCTTTGGCGTTGATACGCTGAGCAAGTCCTTCCTCCTCGCGCCTGAGACTTCCACCACTGACTTTCAGAAGGTAGGCTGAAGGAGGTTCATCGCTGGTCTGCCAGACCACACCGTCCTTTGGATGGTTGCGGACAGCATCGAGCGCGGCAGTCAGGTCGCTGGCCACAATCGTGTTTCCGGACTGACTCCGCTGCAGTACCGCACCACGGGCACGTTCTGTCATGACCATCCGGGTCTCCCCCTGTGTCATCCGCCCTTCCGGGCTGGCAACCAGGGAAACCAGGGCCAGGCCCGCACTCCGGCCGTTGTTGTCATACACCGGCAGCGCCAGCGCCGGTTCAGGAAAGCGCCGGGTGGCCGGAATGATTTTTGCCGTCAGTGACGCGTCCTGCATACCCTGATGGCGCACCCAGGCGCGGCCAATGGCCGTTTTATTCACCGGCTGTCCCATTGCCCAGATGGCTTTCGCCTGTTTACGCTGCGTTTCCGGTGCCAGCGCATCGTGCGCCGTTTTGATATCCCGCTCCGGCGTTTTTACCGCCTTAACCCAGTCCGCCTTCCCGTCGGTATAAATCTGGACGTGCTCTTTCACGCGCGAGGCCGAGATGTAGAAGGCGCGACGGGAGGCAAGTGCCTTACGCCCGCCTTCCGTGCCCTCAAGCGCAATGACATAGTCGCTACTGGCCCCCTGAGCACCGTACCCTGTGACGGCCCAGCCGTAGTCAATATGCTGCTGCGCCCTGACCGCCTGAGGATTGATGGTAATGCGGCCGTTTTCCCCCTTCAGACGAATATTGCCCGTTTCGCTGACCGACTCCACCGAATAGCGCTGGCTGGCCATCTGTCCCTGCTCCTTGTCTGTCGCCGTGAACTTCAGCAGATCGCCGGCACGGACTTCCCTCTCGCTGCGGCGAAACAGCTGCACGTCGCCGGTGATGAGTTCCTTCGGGGAATACAGTCCAATCTTCCCCTCCTCATCGCGTACCGTGACCGTACTGCCGTTGCGGTCAACGGCCAGCACGTCCTGGTAACGATCGCCGCGTTTAACCACCATACCGGCTTCCCAGGCATCGGTTTTATTGAACTCATGACGGGTGTGGGTGATTTTATCGAGCACCGGCACCGTAATGGCCTTCTCCCCCAGTTCTCCCCGGGCAGCCAGCACAGCATGAATGCCGGCATTTACCGCACGACGGTCGGCGTTCAGCTGGGTGATAATGAGGGTACGGGACCGCGCCTCCGGCGTCCGGTCCGTCCAGTCAGCCACGATGTCGTTAACAGGCGTCTCCGTTTCCTGAATGGCACTCCCCGGGAGCGAGGCTGAAGCGCTACGCGCCACACGGTCAGCCGGCTGGGTTTCAATGCGCTGCAGGGCCGCATCGATCCGGTTATCAATGATGTCGTGAACGGCACCGCGCAGCTGCAGGTCTTTCTGGCGGACGATTTGCTTCATGATGGCCACATCCATCGGGCTGCGCTCCTGCATCAGCTTAAACGGTGCGCCCACGTCGACCGATTCAAACTGGTCGATATCCCCCATCGAGACCGCGCGACCGCCGCCGCTGGCAATGGCCTGGAACAGTGCCGCCGTATCCTGGTTGCCTGCCATTGAGGACTCATCGATAAGAAACACCTGTCCTTTATAGTCGGGCTTACCGCCTGCGGCCGTCGCCTGGTCATGCTCAACGATAAAGGATTTAATGGTCTGCGCCCGGACACCGACGTCGCTCATCTCTTTCACCGCCTGGTGAGTTGGAGCAAGCCCCGTCATCACCGGACGAACGTCCGCCGGCAGGGTCTCCAGTGCAGATATCACCGCCTTCAGCTGCGTGGTTTTCCCCACGCCGGCATAGCCCTGAATCCCGATAAACTGATCCTTGGTACCCAGCACCAGGGTGGTCGCCTTTTTCTGGCCATCGGTGAGTCCGTTCAGCACGGCCTCCGGTACCTGTTCCAGCAACGGCTGCTGCGTACCTTTCCCTTCCTCCACCACGCGCAAGATAGCTTTCTCCATCTCCCAGGTGGACCGGGAAACCAGTACCGGCTCTCCCCCTGCGGATACGGACAACAGCTCGCCATTTTTGATCATCGCGCCAATTTCATTTCCGATGGCCTCAAGGTCGGGATGATATTTCTGCGCTTCTGTCGCGAGCTTCAGTTCGCTGATCACCACGGTGCGCTGGTCGTTGATAGCACGCCAGACGGCCAGCCCGGCGTCCGTCCGGACGCTGTCATGCAGTGAATCAACCGCCTGGCTGACGTCATCGTGGCCACTCAGGTTTCTGACCAGCTGCACGGGAGAGGCACTGATCTTCATGCGCTGCAGCCGGGCTTCCGCCCGGTCCTGCACTTCGGCGGTGAACACTTCCGCCCGGTGGCCACTCTGTGCCAGCGAGTTCATGGTCTGGGTCGAGATGTCGCGGCTGTTCAGCGCGGCCAGCACCACGCCGGTGTCGTTATCCCGGCCGCCCGGCGCCGTCACGTAAGCATGTGACAGATAGAGCGGCTGGTCTTTTGGCAGCGTCAGGGTCTCTTCCCCCCGTTTCACCTCAATCCCTTTTTCACTTATCCCGGTCACCTCAAGACGGTCTTTTGCCTTCAGGCTGTGCTCACGATCCCCCGCCACGGCCAGCAGTTTTTCGCCGGTGGCCACGCTGAGGGTTTCGCGGCTGAAGAGACGCCAGTCAGCGCTGATATCCCCGATTTTCATCCGGGTCAGCACGCCGTCCCCGTCGATGAGCGAGAGGACTCGCGTGTCCTCATGCACCCGGTCAATCACATACGACTTACGCGCTTTTGCGTCAGTGCGATCTTCAAGCACCATCCCGGGACGATATGAACCGGGCATGCGGCGCGTTTTGCTGTCGAGCCACACCGGCTGCCGGGCCTCTATCTCCACGCCGTCGCGCCCCAGCTGCCCTGCGTTCTGCAGCGCCTCACGTACCAGGCCCGTCAGCTGAGCCTGTTCACGTCTGCCGACCACGACGGCGGTGACGTTTTCACTGCCTCCGCTCAGCTCTGCAAACCGGTTGGCCAGCGCCTCGTAACGGTCGCGTTTGTTCGGAATACTGACCACTTCGGCCTCAAGCCCGGGCGCCGGCTCCGTGCGGCGGGAGCGGGCAACCCCCGCGGACTCCAGCACGGACATGGCGTTACCGTTCGCCTGACGTCCGGCACTGTCGAGAAACACCAGCTGTGCGTCCTGCGCGCGCGCTTCGCCCAGCAGAACCAGCGTCTCCTTTAGCCCCAGACGCTCTGCCCCTTCGATAATCAGCGTGCTCTGGGGTTTAAGGTGGAAATCACCGCTCAGAACATGCTGCCGGCTGATGATCCGTTCCCGCAAATCGTCGGATTTCGCCAGCGAAATGGCGCGCTCGGCAGAGCTGGCCAGCACCTGCACGTCACGACCGTTCGCGCCAGCAATACCGGCCAGCTGCGCGGTCAGGTCACGGATGCCCGCCACGCCTGACGGGGCATTCATCAGAACCAGGGCGTCCTTCTCCACCACTTCCAGCGCCGCCGGCGCGTACTGCGCCGGGCGGGTGAAACTGACGACTTTTGTGGATTTGAGATGCTCCTGACTCAGCGCCTGGATCGAGAGTTCATCCAGCAGGTGAATACGGGAGGTGAAAACTCCTTTCTCACTGTCCAGCGGCACAATCATGCCGTCCTTCAGCGCCGCATCGATGGCCACGCGAATATCCTGAATCTCCGGCAGCTGCTCGCTCAGCTCCGCCGTGGTCATCATCAGCTCGCCAAAGGTGAAGCGCGTTTTACTGTCGCTGAGCTGCGAGATGGCCAGCCGGACAGCCTCAGTCAGTTCCGGGCGAGGTATTTCAGTGTCCAGCTGCGCTGCAGGAAAGCTCCTGGCCGCTGGCGTCTTTTTGGGACCGGTCTGTGCCGGCTGACTCAGCGTGTCAGTCTGTTGTGGTACTTGCTCACGGGACTGGCTCTCCCGTTCTGCGGGTTGAGCAGGTGTGTCGGCGCTCTTTTCTGCCGTGGACGACGTCTGCAGAGAAGCCTGTTCAGGCCCGGCAGGAACCGGCTTAGCCTGATGATCTCGCTCCGGCTGAGTCGCGGTCTCACGAACACCTGCTTCACGCGGCACCACGCTCTCCTGATACTCCTTCAGGTCAAATCCCTTCTCCTTCATCTGGCCCAGCCAGCGTTCCATCAGGCGCATCCGCGAAGGATCAACTTTCGCCCTGCGGGTGTCTTTGGCGGCCACATCCCGGCTGCGCAGCGTGGCTTCAGCCCCCACGGCCCCCTGTATTTCCCTGCCCCGTGAGGAATATTCGTCCCTGACTTCTTCCGGAACGCCCTTGATCTCCCACATGCCATGCTTGCCTACTTCTTCCACTTCATGGCCAAGAGCTTCAACCCGCTCACGCAGCGCGCTTCGATAAATTTTCCCGAGGGTGACCTGGTGCTTCATGACGGTTTCGATAAAGCCGGCGTTATGGATATAGTCCGTGGCCAGGGCTTTCCATTTACCCGCATACTCCGTCATATTGGCTATCAGGAGATGGGTGTGCAGCTGCGGGTCGAGATTGCGCGAGGTATCATGCGTATAGGCGGCTGCCACCATCTTGCCGGTGTGTACGATGGACGTAACGCCGTCTTTCGTGTCGCGGGCCGAGATGAGCTTCTCCACATAGCCGGCTGCCACGCGGACGGCATGGTTATGTGCTTCCACCATTTCTTTATCGTTGCCGATGAGAGCCAGAATGGACACGCTCTTGGGAGCGGAAAAGGTCAGGTCATGGCCCGGACGGTGGACGTGCTGCCCGTTAACCTCTTTACCCAGCCGTGAGCCGTCCGGCAGACGGCCCTCGAGCACGGCCGTCAGATCATCGCCACGGACGTTGCCCTCCAGACCCAGCTCTTTTGCCCCCTCTCCCATCCAGAGGCTCTGCAGGCTGCCCAGAAAATAGTAGTTATCGGAATTGCTGTAGTAGCCTGCAGCCTCGCCGGCTGACGCTACTGGGGCGACTGACATCATAATTCAGGCTCTCTGTCGTAATAGTAATGGTCGTTTTCGTCGTAACCCGGGTCGTCCGCGTGACGGTGAAGTAAAATGTTCTCTTCTTCCTGCGCCAGCTGCCGGTGAGTACCGTGGGCTTCATCCGGGGTTTTCGGTGTCACTGGCTTCCCTACCGTCGTCACACTCAGGCCGCTGTCAGGCAGTGCCGTCACTTTCATGTCGAGGTTCATGGACTCACCGCCGTTTTCCTCTGTCTGCGGATCGCTTTCCGAAGAGGCCGGCCGCTGGCGTGCCCTGTGCAGCATGCTCAGAGGTGAGGCGACAGGTGGTTCCGGTACATGATGTCGGTTTCGCAGGGCCTTGAGGGCATCGGGCATTGTTTGTACAGAGTCAGCGGTACCCGGGTGACAGGTCACTCCGGGGGAGACCGGTAATTTGCCCGGTGCTTCAGTCGGTTTTTTCATTGCGCCAACAGAACGGAGAGAAACAACGTTATCTTTTTTCTCTGCAATGACAGGAGGTGTCACCGTGTTGTGTTTTCCGCCCCCCTCTTCCGGTACGACTGTCGCAGAACCGGAGATAACAGGCTCCATGACAGCAACCTGTTTCCGTTCAGGCACTGTGCCCTGAGGTAGCTTCGGCGCTGTCTCTGGTGTTGCTGTCTTTTTTTCGACGGGCGATGATGCCGGCGTACCGGCAGAAGCAACATGAGCCATACCGTCAGCTGCGGCTGTCATTTCGCTTCCCTTCTCCAGCACTTCTTCACCGGTCGGGAACGTCAGACCGGCAGCTGCCGCTGCGCGCTCGTTCTCCTGAATAACCCTCTCCAGCTCCGGACTGAGCGCATCGCGGATATTGCGCTCAATGAGGCCTGCCTGCCGTTTCTTCAGCGCGCGATATTTCAGCTTCAGACGGACGACCGGATACTCACCCGGGAGCCGCACGTAGAAGTTGAGGTTTGGCAGACGCATGATCTGCTCGTAATCGACAATGGGGTTATTGACCTCGTCCTTGCCGAGGGACACACCGTCACGCACCTGGTCCAGACCGTAGCTGTTCTGCTCACGGATTTTGCGCTTACGCTGATTGCCCAGCTCCTCTTCCACCACTTTGGCCATCTCGGCGCTCGGCGAACGTCCGTACATACGGGTGTTCATCAGGTCAAAGATGCTTTTGGCCAGCTCGCGGCCGTAGACGTGAACCAGCTGCGCCATGTTCTGCATGCCCAGCACGAAACAGCCGCCAAATTTACGCGCTTCCGCCAGCGTTTCGGCCAGCTCGGGTATGCGCTGCAGACTGGGTGCTTCATCGATAATGAACCATACGCGGCGGTCGCTGTTTTCCCCCATGCTCTGCAGCATCAGCGTGGCCAGCGACACCCAGAGTGAGATCAGCGGGCGTACACTTTTGCGATGCCGGGCCTGAGTGGAAATAAACAGCCAGCTGTTGTCATAGCGTTCCTGCGTCATCCACTCCCTGATAGTGAACGGCGGTTTCGTTCCGTCATCCAGCCCCTGCAGATAGCGAAGGGCTTTAGCGTAGTTGGTTACCACCGAGCGAATGGAAATGGCCGTTTTCTCGATCTTCTCCTCAACCAGGTTGGCAGAGGGCGTGTTGGCCAGATAGTCACGCAGATTTTTCATGCTGAGGGACAGCAGGGTTTTCAGGAACTTCTCAATGCTGCGTTCCGGGTCCGTCGACATACGAATTGCAAGGTCGGCATAAATGGTTCGCGAGCTGGATACCCAGAACGGATCGGACTCACCTTCAACCGGAATAAGGCTGGCGGCCAGGTTGTCGTAATCGACCGCGTCAACGCACTCACCCCACATCTGCCAGTTGGCACAGCGCTCGTCGTGGGCGTTAAGGATGATATCGGTAGACGGGTTATAGTGGGTTTCTGTGAAGGTACAACCTGAGTCGTAGATGATGGCCCGGTCACCGCGTTTGCGGATGTAGTCGAGTAACCAGCGTATCAGCGTCGACTTCCCCACCCCGATAGTGCCATGCATCAGGAAATTGAGTACCTCCGCCATCCTGACCATATGCAGGTCGCCTACGCGCAGATCAGAGAGTTCACCATTTTTACGCAGTAGCTTATTCACTTCCGCTGGCTTGTCGGTCAGCTGCATGCCGGAGAGATATTCGTCCTCGCTCTCCTTTCGGCCGATATTCGCGATAAACCAGGTCACGGCGATAAACACCACCATACTGAACAGCCCGCTGGCGCCGGCCGCCCATTGCAGCTCGCGCAGACACTGGTCGCCCATCGCCTGCATGTACGGGTCGGTATAAATCTGTGGCAAAGTCATTTTCAGCACCATTGCCGTCGCGGTAGGCGCATACCAGTAGTGAACGTCGTAGATTTTTGGCGTTCCCGATGCCGGCATCAGGTCGATAAAGCTGCTGTTGATACTGGCGAACCACCACAGGGAACCGTTATCCAGGGCTTCCTGAGGGATTCGCCAGAGAAAGATGGCGGTAGTCAGTACGGCGAACAGGATGAAGATCCAGAATCCTATCCAGTTGTTCACCTGAATGAACATGCGCCAGCGGTAGGCGGTCATCTGCCCGCCCTGGGTGAGGTTTTTTCCTGCGAAGCTCATAGAGTGTTGTCCGGCCGTTATCGCATCACCTGCGTGGTGATGTGTGTTATCAGAGAGAAACGTTGAAAAGGGTGATGAAAAAATGTGGTACCGCGTGGGGGTTAATCGTCAGGTTATTACATCTGACTCAGTTCATACCTGGCCTGCTGACATCCGTCCTCCCAGTCCTGTTTATTAATGTATGCAGCCACAGAACGGACTGACGAGGCCACATCCCTATAAACCGGTGAATGCCACCCCCGGGGCTCCAGATCGTAAAGGGTAAATTCATAGCCAGCCCAGAAAGCAACAATGGTCATACCCTGCCCCTCAGGAAGTGAACCGAATACATTCATCCAGGCCCTTGCTGCCATCAGCTCGCTTTCCAGATGGATAAGTGACCAGAATTCAGCTGAGTAATCTGCACGTTCATTTCTCTGACGCATCATGATGGACGAACTCCTTTGAAATTAAGGACGCAACGCTCGCCGCAGACAGGGCTGCGCCTGGCGCAGCCATGCGAGGAAGCGTAATTACTGGTAACTGACAGAAAGCACTGACGCACCCGGCTCCGGAAAGAACACGGTAAATATCAGTCTGAGGGGGAACAGGCTGTGACGGTCGCCACAGCCGCAGGGTATTACATGATGCCGGCGATGGATTTGGCCAGCTGAGCTTCCAGGACAGGTTTCGCCTCTTCGAACTTGAGGTTTACCTTGTTGGCATTGGATACCACACGGGTCTGGTATTTAGGGCGGTTACCCTGTTCTGAGCTGGTCTGTAGCTTGACGCCTGAGGTCCCCTGCTTCAGTGCAGCGATATTGTCAGTCGTGACGGTCGCTTTGCTGCGCTCGGAGATTTGCAGATCGGTCACCATCGTGTAGTTGACGTCTTCAACCATTGCATCTGCAGCCATACCAATCAGCCCGGTGGCCAGCCCTACACCCAGTGTCGCACCGGCAGAGCTGGAGTTGTAGGCTGTGATACCAGCCCCCAGAGCAGCGCCCATTGCACCACCTTCGTACCCGGTCTTGAGGAAGCCCTGCGCATCACGCAGATCCATTTTTTCGGCTTTCAGCACGTTTGCCTGAATCCAGTAGTAGGCGGTGTCAGGAGAACTTGTGACGCGGTAGCCTTTGGCGGCCAGTTCATTTGTAATTTGTGCCTGCAGACCAGACATGTCCTTGTCAGAGGTATTACGGATCTGAAGATAAACCGTTTTCTCTGATGATGGCTCCAGCCAGATGGTTTCACTCATCTGAGTTTTGACATCGAGATTACGCTTCTTCACCGCAGTGGACATGGCACCACAACCTGACAGTGCAAGAGTAGAAGCGATCAGACCTACAACGGCTAATTGTTTTAATTTCATGAATTCTTCCTGTGCATAGAAAAACGTCCCCGTTAGCGAGATATAGCTAACAGAGACGTTATCGGCTGATTTGAAAGGAAATTTAGGTTAAAAAGATGATTTGGCTTTGATTACTACAATAATTAAGGGGGCCATTGCCCCCTTACTTTCAGTATCCCCGGTTAGGGTCATACGTATTTGAAGGTTCGTTGAAGTTTGTTCCCCAACTATTTCCGTGTATATCCAGGCCAGAGATGCCACCAACCATTAGCATTCCTGACGCAGGGTTCACAGTTATTCCGTTGCCAAACGAATCGTTGAAGGAAGTATTCATAGGAATATTGGTTATACCACCTTCCTGGATACTCATTTGACTGCCTGAAAAACTGATAATTTTGTTGTCAGTATTGCTTATGAGCTGAGCTTCATTATCTGTCAACACATGAGCTCTCCCATTCCGGATAACATATACCCGGCCATCATCTTCATCCTTAAGAAGGGTATTATCCTTGTAAGTAATAGTCCGTAAGACTACTCCCGCAAAGACGAAAGCTATCAGCGAGTGAACAGCTATGCCTGCTATTAAAGCACTTTCGGTATCATTTCCTACAAATTCCACCAAGAAAGTTAATAAGACTGCAAGCAGCGTGTTAAACAGGAGAGTCGCTTTTAGGTTCATCCCTCTTTTGCTGCTTCGTAACTTCCAAAAGCAGAAAATATAGATGGCGCTGGGGATTACTGATAAGAGCATGCTCTTAGCCATAAATGGCACGTCAAAAAGTAATTGCAGGCTTAAAGAATAAGCTGCATAAATGCCGATTGGAATGAAACAACAATAAGCACTTACCTTTTTGGTCATTTTATCCTCCAGTTTTCTTCCTTAATTCTGCCACTCTCTGTTGCAGCTCATCTGGTTGGAGATCATTAAACGGATTGAGTTTACTTGATTGATCCAGTTCAGCTTCAGCACGACCAAGCTTAAATCGCCCTTGACCGATTAAGTTCTCTCCTTTCAGGATATCACTGGATGCCTGAACAGTGGATTGTTTTTTATCAATTTCCCCAGCAGATTCGTTGATTTTATGCTCATTTTCAGATCTTTGTTCCGCTACACGTCGCTGGATATCATTTTGCGGACCAAAACCCTGACCTGACTGTTCATGCAGTTTTGCCTGGTTTTCTTTGAAAGACGCCTGCATAGCATTACCCTGAACCCGCTGCTCCTCAACATTCATGGTTGCAGGGCTATGGCTCATTTCGTTCCTGTGGCCTGTTGCTCCCCCTTGTTCCCGTAAGGTCCCGGATTGGCGTAATTCCTGCTGCATCCCAGCGCTGGAGTCAGAGCGTTGCCTTTCAGTCGAATGTCTTCCGGTATCATGAACACTGGATTTAATGGAGAGGCTATCCTGTTCGCTTCTGTGAGTACCTGACTGGATTTGGGAGCTTTGTTCCTGTCTGCCGTAGTCAGAACGTACTTCGTTATGGCTGATTTCCCGTTGACCGGCTAAGTTCTCACTGTCCGTTTGATTTTGCGCTAACAATGATGACTCATGGCTACCCGAAGCAGAACCGCCTGTTCTTACAGACACGCTTCCCCCCCCAGACGAAACCTGTCCACCGTAAGTGCCCGCATATTCCGTCACCTGAGACGCTCCGTCTGTATGGTGGTTCCCCGTGCCGTTCGAATTATAAGAGCCACTCTCGACAGGGCTGTAACGTACACCTCCATCATTACCTGCCGGGCCTGATCCTTGCTGAATGCTGTTGGCTGGCTGAACCACGTGCTCACCACTGAATGCTGCATGCTCCTGGCCGCTGGTAAGATCTGAACGACCCTGCTGATAATCCCCCATAATTTCAGGTTTGAGACGCTCATTTACGAATTCCATTGCCGCTTCACGCGCCGACGGCGCACTTGTCAGCATGGACTGAGCCTTATCACCGTATTTATTAGCCGCCCAGTCCACAAACTCCTGTGTATAGTTCGTATCGAGGCTTGCGCTCTGGTTCTGCGCAACGGTGGCCATACGGCTGAACTCGTTACTCTGTGTAGAACTGGTGGTGTACTGATGGTACTGGCTTTCAGCATCATTGAGCGTTGCGGCCAGCTGCTGAACATTGCTGCTTGCAGCATTCTCGGAATGATTCGCGCCATCGGTGATACGGCTGCTTTTAACCATATCCATACCCTGACGGAAGTCATTAACAGCCTGGCTGTTCTGATCATGTCGAGAATCTTGAGTTTGGGATCCCGAATCCTGAACGCCTCTTGAACTGCCCGTCGAATGTCGCAAATCGCCAGAAACACTTCCTTCAGCGCCAAATTTAACAACGCCCAGATTAAGTCCGCCTCCGGCCGTCCCTTTAATGCCTGCAGACAGAGACCCCTGATTACTGATATCCATCAGTTTGTTATAGGCTTCCTGTGTCGAGATGTTGTTTGCTTTCGCATAACTCTCAGAGGCAGACAACATCATGCCAGCTCCGCGTGTCGCATTAGTGGCCTGGCTGTTTTCACTGCCTTGGTTCAGGCTGTCACTGGTACCGGTCTGATGAGAAAGCTGGGAGAGCTGCGACCAGCCACTGGTAACACTGTGGTTGTAACCATCGAGTGCAGTCTGCGCCTGAACCTGCGACTGGCGGGCAGACTCCTGGAAACCACTGCTGGCCAGCTGGCTGAGCTTCATGTTCACCGGCAGATTCGACATTGCACCCGAGCCGTCGATAACCGTATGGCCACCGGCCGTCTGAGTCTGCGTGGAGCCGTTATCCGCCTGCCAGGTTTGCTGACCCTGACGCTGCATCAGGTTGGTATCCATCTTGTTCTGGCTGACATTGTCCATCGACATGTTGTTAAACGACCAGTTTCCGTCCGCTGTGGTCGCTGCCACACCTGCTGACGTGAAGGCGCCCGAGCTGAGTACACTTCCTGCCACCTGAGAGCCCATTGCCGCAGCCCCCTTGGTCAAATAGAACGACAGCACCGGAATGGAAAGGGACAGATAACCTGCCAGATTCGCCACGTCCGAATGCTGCAGTGCCACAACATCCTTGTTGGCCAGCACCAGAGGCGTGCCCCCGGACTGACTCTGCAGCCAGTAGTTGGCGGCATAGTTAAGAATGGCGAACATCACCGGCCACATCTGGAAATAGATAAACCCGGAAACGTATATTTTCAGGGTGTTCAGGCCAAAAAGCGTGTGGTTTGACGCGGCCAGCGCAATCATCAGCGGGAACAGGCAAACCAGGATAAGCATCAGCAGAGACTGTGCAAACGGCAGCGTGCGGGTCGCCAGCTCGTTACCTGCAGCCCAGCTGAGTCGCTGTTTTGTTGCAGCGTTCTCGGTGGCCAGATTAAGCAGGTTAGCCGTATCGGATGAGCGAGCGGCAAAACCCTTGATCCCCTGCCGTACTGCACTGTTCGTGATGTTGTTCTTCATGATCTGCGCAGCAGTCATACCACCGGAATAAAAATATCCGTAGCTTTCCCCCATAGCGTTGGCCAGAAGCGTCGCGCCATTCAGCTTGTTGCCGAAGACCTTTCTCGTCAGCCAGGTAAACGTCGCACTCCCCGGGTTGACGTCAGTATTGGCGAGCTTCTGTATCTCCGTTGCGGCCTGCTGGCAGGTCAGGAACTGACGTGAGGTGGAGGTCATCTTAAAGATGCCCCGCAGAGGGCTTGGGTTACTGGTTATCAGCGTCAGCGGGTCAGTGGAATTGAGCAGCTGATTGATTGTGTATTTACCATTCAGAAGAATGTCGCCGATCACACAGTTTTCCACGTAATCCGGCAGCATCTGCGCCAGCTCCGGGTTTTGCGTGGCGAAGTCACTGGTTTCTGCCACAATCTGCGAGCCAAACAGCATCCCGGTTTTGCTGTAGGTCACCGAGTCGGGTCTGGCCATCAGCATGTCGTAAACTGATGCCATCTTATACCCGATACTGGTCGTCAGCGACGCGATAGCCGCCAGGCCAACCGGTACGTTATCGGTTACCCAGACCGCACCGGGATCGGACAGGTCAATGACCTGCACTGAGCGTTTCGGTACCAGCAGGATGGAAGTCAGGATCATGAAGACCGCCAGCCACTGAACGAAAACCATCGGGTTACGCTGTTTGATGAAGGTAAGCAGTACGGCCAGGACACCGAAGGTGCCGGCAATACGCAGTAAGGTGTGGAAAGTATTCTGGCCGACAAGGGTGACAACGGCGTCCAGCGCCGTTTTCCACATTCCCCCGCCATAAATGGTATATATCTCAAGCATCAGCGATCACCCCAGTGATAGTTGCTTTGATAGGAGCCTGAAACAATGGTGGATACCTGTTGCTGCAGGTACTGCATGTTGCGGTCGATACCGTCCAGCGCGTTCTGATCGGCTGCTGACTGCAGCTTCATGTCAGCGAGAAGTCCCTGCGCATGAACGATGTTGTCGCGTAGTTTTGCGGCTGCTTCTTCAGGGAAGTTCTTGCCGGCCAGAGACAGGCTTGCCTGTTTCACCAGCTCCTGGAGGTACTGAATCATCAGGTCCTGAGCAATGAAGTCGGAAACCTGCAGAAGGTACGTGGCGCTCATCCCCATACTCTGGGCGTTAGTCAGATACTTCAGCACCGGTACAGAGGTGGTGTTCACAAAGCCTTTTTCCTGATCGGTCAGCGCAGTATCGTCGACCAGCTTGTTCTGCATTGAGAGCATCAGGTTTTTAACCAGCGTGACCAGAGCGTTGGACTCAGAAATCGTCAGACTGGTGACAACAGGTCCCAGACACAGAGTGGATTCGTCGCATCCGTAGACCTTCGCCGTCCCCCCGCGCATCAGGACTTTAATCAGGTCGCGGTTATCAACCAGCGGCGTCAGAATTGTCACATCGCCATCCTTGTTGAAAATGATGGAGCCGACGGTACTCATGACCAGCTCCTTCAGCGCGCGGTCGTTGCCGAGAAGACCATTCTTACTGAGGGTGTCCCAGATAAGGTTTTTGTTCTTCAGCACCTGATCCTTCTCAGCATCCCCGGCCTTAGCCGTGACTTTGTCGCCCTGTCCTCCGACGGTGCAGCCCTGACGGGAAGCCGCCCAGTCGGAAAACATGTTGGTTTCGCCGGCAATGTCCTGACAGATTTTCTGCTGAGAGACCTGCGTCACTGGCCACAGCCCGCCGATGATGCCCTGAGCGGCCTGGCATGAACTCATGTTCATGCTGTTCACGTCACTGGCCAGTTTCTGCAGAAAGTCTTTCGCCTGCTTCAGCTCCGGTACCATCGTCTGAAGCGCCAGGTCGAAGGCATAGCCAGCGGCGTTGCTCATGATTTGCTTCACGAATCGCTGGATTTCTTCGCCGCTGATCATACTGAACGACCCCAGATAGGCATCGATACCGCCGCAGCCGGCGTTCAGGGAGGGCAACTGCATTGAGATGAGCTGCACGTTTTTGACGGGGTTTCGCAGATAGACAGAACCACCCGAGAAATACCCGGCCGCCTGTCCCTGCCAGGCCTGTGCCTGAGTCACGTTGCCGCTGTAGCCCAGATTATTGAAGAAACCGTTCAGGTCGCCGTTGACGTCCGCCTTCGCCGGCAGTGCAACCAGCCCAGCCAGAAAGACAGCGCCTGCCGTTATCAGTGCCTTAATCATTGGGCACCTCTGTTCTCTCAGGCTCCAACCCGCTGTCTTTTCGGGTTATCCGGCAGTACAGGGATTCCTCAAGTTTGCCCACACAGCACAGAATGCAGTGCAGTACCAGTACTGCAAACAGACCACTCATGATCGCCCACAGGAGATACTGCGGATAATGGATGAGCAGCGAGAGTGTAAACTGTTCAGAACGAACAAGCGGCTCCGGCATGGCAGCCAGCGTGTTGTCAGCCCACCACACATAAATTCTTTCAGCGAAGATAAAGAAAACAAGGCTGTACAGCAGTTTCAGCGTGAATAAATTCGCCCACTGCCGGGACTCTTTGCTCCCCTCAGAGTCCTTCATCTGTTTAATGAAGCCATTGCGGACACAGGTTTTCAGTCTGGTGAATTTCATGCGATCTCCTCACGGGGTTTCCGGGACAGGGTCAGACGGCAGATGTACAACCCGGTGGCAGTGAAAAAGAAGCCGACACTCAGCGAAATGAGCAGCAGCACCGGCACGTCCTGAAGGTAAAGAGTCATTTCCGGGCGGGACAGTGCGCTGACCACGCGATGGGCCAGCGTCCCGTAAAACGCGGCAGATACCAGCAACGTCATGCTGAACAGCAGCCACACGCGCTCGGCACGCGATAATGCATACGATGTTGTATTCATGTTGAAGTCCGGTTGTCTTACTGAGGGGTGACCTGCGCACTTGCCGGCATCGGCGGCAGCGATTTCGGGTCAACATTATCCAGGTCGGCCTGAATCAGGCTGGCCATACGGCTTTCAAGCGTGGGGATTTCCATCACGCCCTGGGTGAGTGGATAGGCTTTCAGGGTGTTGACGTTGACCATAAAGGCCGTCGGTGTCGCAATTGGCAAACCGTTTCCGAAGAAGGTGACAATCTCATCTGCGATGGGAGAGTTAGGGTCCGTCTTACGCGGGATCATCGGGGTCGGGTAAGATACGTCCCCGCCGCCGTCAAGGGTGTACGGGTACACCCTGATGGCATGCTCATCGGCCCAGCCCTTCAGCAGCGGGTCAAACTTCGCGCTGTACTGACAGTGCGCCTGCATAAAGAGCACCACCGCATAATCCTTCATGTTTGCCTGGCGACCGTCCGGCAGCGACATCAGGTTTACCGGCGCGGGAACCGGAATGGTGGAGGCGGTGACGGCTGCAGCGTCAGCAGAGGCCGTTTTTGTCGCTTCAAGCGCCACTAACTCCTCGCGCGCCCCGGCGTTCGCCAGCAGCGGCATGGCCATCAGCAGAGCCGTGAGTCCGGTTTTAATGTTCATGGTCGCCTTCCTTATGCGTTTGCCCTCTTTCGTCACGGAACCAGCGATACACGGCATACACCACCATGCCAGCCGCCCCGGCCCACATACCATTGCAGAGCCATAAAAGCCCCTGCTGCGTATGCTCAACCGACCAGGTCATCAGCTCGCTCAGTACGCGCGCCATCGTGCCCCAGAAAATCAGTCCTGCAACAAGGGATGCATTCATACATGTGTTTCCTTTTGGAAGATATCACGCCCCTCATGCACAGAGGCGCGACGATGAATATACAGATGGGTCAGAAAACCCAGAGTTGCGCCGAAGAGCGCAGCTATCAGCCAGAAGTTGAAAAGCGTGGCATCCATCGGCTTTGTCCAGCGTTCGCTGTCAACCGGTTCACGATGGCAAATCGACATCGGCGGGAGCTGATAAGAAGGAGGACTGGCCTCCTCGCCGGGTTCAGGTAGCCGGGGTCGTGGTGCCGGTTCATAATGCGTAACGCACTGCATTACCTTACCGTCGGGCGCGCCTTCGGTTAGCGTTTGCGCCTCTTTCACAAACTGCCCGGCCAGCGAGCCCTCCAGCGATATGGCTATCACAATACCGTACAGCAACAGCGCCGGGCCGAAGACAAGGGTGAACAGGGCAAAACGCCCTGCATCACGGATGAGGGGTAAAAGAATTTTTGTCATAAGAAACTCTCAGGAATTCGGTTTAAAGCCGGTGGCCACGTTCAGGAATCGCTTCGACAGATCATCCTGAGTCATGAAGCCGTATGACAGCGCGCGGTAATTCTTGCTCCGGGGGTCAACAAGGTAGAGCGCCGGGAAGTGCGTGATATTCATCGACCGGGACTGCCCCGTATCCGGACGGCTCTGCGGCAGGGAGGCGGCCACCTGACCGTCAACCGATACCGGGATAAGCGAAATCCCGTTGGTTTTCGCAAAGTCCGCCACCACGCCCGCCATCTGCACGTCAATCGGGTCACTGCCCCGGTAGAAGTAGAACAGACCGTACTGTTGCGCCAGCTGCTCCACGGCGCTCTGCCGCGTCTGCTGGTCGCGGGTCTGCATAAACGGCGCCATGCTGTTGTAGTGCGGATACTCCAGGTTGTAGTCGAGATCCGGGTGGCTCAGCTGCGCCGCCGCAAAGGACTGGCTGAACATCGATGCCCGATCGGTCCAGAACTTCTGCCAGCGCAGGAACGTCGCCGTGTTTTCCCGCGAGGGGTACAGGATGGCGCGATTAAGCGCCTCCTGTGTGTACCCTTTCAGTACCCGGGCCTGTTCCATAGGGGACATTTTGCTGAGATCCGGAATGGCCTGCGGTGCAGGCTGTTGTGGCTTTCTGGACTGCTCCGGCGGCTTTTTCGGTTCGTTGTACCAGGACCAGCCGGTGAACGGCTCTGCCGGCGTCACAATCTCCTCGGCCAGCACCATATGGCTCGCCAGCGCCATGAGCAGGCCACAGAGGACACGCTTCATTTACCACCTCCCTGCTGGTTCACCTGCGCGGCGATGCGATCCTTAATCTGCTTGACCTGCGCGCTGGTATCGGGGATTTTCTGGTTCTTCATCAAATCCTCGTAGAAGTCTGAGAAGTTGATTTTGTCGAAGTCGATACTCTGCAGCTCCGGAACCGTGATCCCCCGGCAGTTCGGACTGTCACCGCTGCCGAACTTAACGCCCAGCTGGTCGCGACGCCCCTGCTCCTGAATGATGCGAGCAAGCTTGCCGTCAAAAACACAGTACACCTGGCTTTTCTGGATACAGGCTCCGAGAACCTGATGGTCACAACGCTCACCCACGCTGACGGTGATTTTCTTGGCCTTTGCCTTTCCAAGAGCCAGTTCGTCGTCATTACAGGCGGCCAGACCCGAGTCCTGACCCCATCCGGAGTCTTTACAGCAGTTAGAGAATCCCGCAAATGCCTTACGGCAGCTCATGGGCTTGCCCGTAAAAGCTTTTACATCGATGGTGCTGCTCTCATCCCTCACGTCCTCAGCTGCTGAAGCCAAACCAGCAAGCTTTGCCACAGCAGTATCGAATCCGTTATCTCCTGCGCCGTTGGTCTCGTCGCAATCACCTGATTTACAGATGTACTCACCGCCGCAGACCAGGCCGGTAGATGAATGTACGGTCTGGCATTGATAGGTGTAGTCTTTATGGGAACAGGTGCCGTCCACATACTCTGAACAGGTTTCGCCGGATTTAGTGCAGGCGGAATTGCCGATCAAAGAAGCGCAGGTACCGGTGGTATTTTCACTGACCAGATAAGTGTCTGTGTACTGCCAGCAATCGCTGTGAACGGTCTGGGTTATTCCCTCAACCACGACCTGTCTGTCTCCGCCAGGAATAGAACAAACTGAGCCGGTCAGTTTCCCCCCGGGGCTGTTTGGGCAAACAGATGGGGTAGTGGTTGACGGTATCCATACCTTGATGGTTGTTGCCAACGTGATCGTTGCGGAGATTTTTGCGAGATTGTCATTTTTTCCATATTTGGCCTGCATTATCGTCTGCATCATCTGCTTAATGTAGTCAGGGATGCTATTGGTTAGCGTCCCCCGAAGTAAGCCATCTGCAGGGACAACCTGCTGTCCGACACCAACAGCAAACGTATTATTCACGTTTTTAAGCTTTACCGATGTTCCGTAGAACGTTAGCGTGGAACTGAAAAAGGGGTTTGAGACACTGTTTTTCTGGGAGGTTGTGATAGTTCCCTCCAGCATCGTTGATCCTGGTTCATTCAGGGGGAGAATAAATTCAAGTGTATTGTCATTAAGTTTATTCAGCTCAAGGGTTTCCGGCGGGATCACCACCGTTTTGGTGGAGGTACGGTCTTCATAGTGACCGTCGATTTGCGTGTCTCGTGTGCAGGTTTTTGACACTGCGACATCGGCGCTGCAGGTGTAGTTTTCAAACGTCGATTTGGACACCGTGGTCTCCTTACACTGCTGGCTGCTGCCATCCATGATCCCGCCTGCCGTACCCTCCGCATTTTTTCCTATGGTAATAAAGGGTGCGTTAGGATCAATTGTCGGGGCTGGGTTTTTAGTACCGGAACTGATCACCGACTGTGCTGCATCATTCCCCTGCAGGGCAGCCTGTCCCTTGCTGGCCAGCCCGCCATCGCCGCCATCCACGCCGCCGTAATACCCTTTCTCCGGTGGGTTAGCGGTATAGCCTGGTATTGCACCTGTAACGGTTCCCGGATTTTTCAGGGCCCCCGTACCGGCGGAGGCATTACCCTTGCCAAAGCTCGCTCCCGCCTCAAAGGCAGGATCGGCTGCGCCAGCCAGAAGCGGGAAAAGCATCAGTACAGTTAAAAATCGTTTTTTCATTTCGCAGCCTCCAGAAGATGGCGCGCCGTTACTGCACAATCACCGCTTTCAGCGACTTTCTCCAGCGCCTGCTGCAGGGGCAGGCTTCCCCTGATGACGTCATAGTGGCCAGGGCAGGTCACCACCAGAGCCGGCACTGTCGTGATGTTGTACTGCGTGAACAACGTCGGATCGATTTGCACGCCGGCGTCTTTGTCCTCCTTACTCAGCTCAAACATGGCCGCCGCGGTCTGTCGCATGTCGTTATTAACCAGGCCGCGCAGCGTTGGCGGAATGTTGTAACGGCGGGCATCCTTCAGCATGGGCAGCAGACCTTCACGTGGAATACCGAGACTCACAAAGTAAATAGCCGGGAACGTATCTTTTTCCCCCATCGTGTTGGTCCGGGCTGCGATATCGCCCTGAAGGTGGTTAATCAGGTCCAGTTGCCGCTGCGGTAAGACGGGTGCGGCCGCCGGATGCCCCTGCAGGTCTTCCTTCATCGCTGCCAGCGCATCCTGCTGACCTTTGATCCAGCTATGGTCGGAGACGGAGATATCGGTCTGGGCGCTCGCCAGGGCCAGCGGCGCGAAAGCAATCATGACGCTGATCGTCAGCGCCCGGAGATAAGCGTTTTTCATTGTCATGTCCTTAAAGGAATACGCAGTTACGTTTGCGCCAGAAGAGGTAACCGAAGTTCTTTTTGGAGGATGGCGAGTTATGCGTCGTGCCCCAGAGCTGCGTGCTGGCCCCGAAGGGATGGCAGTTGCCCGGTTCGGGGTACATGTTCACCATCTGGTATCGCCATCGCTCTTTCGGGATGATCGGGGATGGATACTGGTTACATACGGCGACGTCCGCGCCCACAGAGTTCCAGACCAGCCCCTCACGATGCATCTTGAAGGCCATTCGCTCTCCGACCAGCAGAGAGGCCTCGAGCGGAGAAAACTCACCGCTGGTAAAGCCTGTTAGCGGGTAGATAGACCCCTGACTTCCCGCGCACCAGAACAGCGGCGACAGAGGAAGACCCGCAGATGATGCAACTGCGTCAGCAGCACAGGCCCCCTGAGCGATCAGGTTGCCGAACAGCGCAGCCTCGGGGTTAATCAGCATCGAAAGCGTGCTGTCATTCCAGAGAGGATCAACTTCGGAGAGATAGGCAATATCCATGTCGCCGGTCTGCAGACACCCCAGACTGGTGATGATGTTCAGCCAGAAAATCAGCGGGTATTTGTACCAGTGAACATGGTAGAACGTGCCGGCAGCGGGCCGGTCACTCTGCCCGGCGGTTCCCGTTCCCGTTCGTCCGAGATCGATTTTAAAGCCGCCCATGTTGACCATGACGCCAGGCTCACGGGTTACGTCCACCATCGCCATTGGCTCCCAGAACCCGATGGCCAGACCGATACGATAAAACACACCATATGAGCAAATCTGGATCGGCGAAGCCGGGTTGTTGGTATCCTTTTGTGGACCGGCGGCCAGCTGAATATTCCCGAGCGTCATCGGAAACAGACACTTCCAGCAGACATCGCTTATCGGGTTAACCCAGCGGCCATCACCCGCGTTGCTGGCTGCGGCCGTTGCCTGAGCTGGCATCCAGGACAGCAGGACCAGCATCACGCCGGCAAGCCATGAAAAACGCTTCATTTCACCTCCCGCAGCCATACACAGACCGGGCCGTCCTCAGTGTCATGAATGGAGCCAATGAACCAGCCCTCCCCCTCTGGCGCGGAAGGAAGCCAGTCACTGATGTTTTGTTTTCCCTTTTCCCAGTCGGCGATCACCTGGGGAGGCGCGTCGTTTTCCATCCAGCGGGTGGCACAGATCAGATTGTGCTGGCGCATCCAGTCGCCAAACTCAGTCTGTGTGGCCTCTTCACTGGCAGGTGCAAAATAATGAGGGTGCGTCCAGAAGCCGTTGCGGTCACGGGTAACCGTCACCGGCCTGACAGATTCAGGGTGAGTCATGGGGTATCTCCGGGAGTGCCGCAGCCACCGGACGGCGGGAGGGCTTAAAACAGGATTAATGGTTTTTGGTTTTGTCGGCCGCCTTCATGATGAATGCCAGCCGCTGGTCTTTGGACATATCCTCAAGAGCCAGTAAGCCAGCTCTTAACACTATTGAGGGATAATAAAGGGGATTTTCTGCAAGAATGGCCTTAAGCCGTAAAGCCGATTTTTCATCATGACGAACGGCTGTAACATTCTGGCCCTTTTCAGTATCAGGGTCTTTTTTCATGGCATTACCTGGTCGGGGGTTAATCGGAAACCGTGAGGCCATTCAGGCTGAGGCGGAGCGCAACGCAGTGAGCACCGAACATCCTGAAGGGCAGCGCGGTTGAATCAGTGGGGTCTTCTGGTCCGCAGGACGATAAAGGCATACCCGTTGTCATCATCGTAATCAGCCGCATATTCCTCTCCTGCCGCAATACGGTCGCCGACGGTTCTGATGAATCGGGCCAGGACGTCTTTCGCAGGTGCTGACGTTATCTGCGCAAAGACGACAATACGCTTCTCACCGTACTTTAGCTCAGGCATCTGACTGAACAATTCATCCGGTACACTGCTGCCGCTTTCATCCGGGAAAAATCCCGGCGGGGTGCTGCAGAGCTGGCGCATCAGTGTCACCTGAAATCCACAGATGTTCACAGGCACAGCGCTGAGGTCTGGTTCATCAGCCATGTCGGGGAACGCCATGTTGCTTACAGCGTCGGCCGCTGCGTTCAGCCCCTGAACGAAATCACGGGTAATGACGAGGCTGTCTGACTTCAGGGTGATCATCACCTGCCTGAGCGGCCAGAGACATTTTTGCCTGTCGCTCAGTACCGCTCCTGCCGCCTCTGCGGTTCGGGTGATATACCACCCTTCCCGCTCACTGCCCTGGATAAGCAGATTCAGCCATTCATCTGCGGAACCATTTTTCATGGCATCATCAATGCTGTCATTCAGCATCTGTTCTGAGATGAGCGGGGTCATATAGCGGTGGCGCACACGAGTCACTTTCCGGCTGATGTCACGTCTGTCTGTATTTGCCAGCCGTGTGCTGCGCGATGCATCCCGCGTCAATTCATAGCCTGCCGAAAACAGCGCTTTTTCCATCTCGGCCAGCATCGCCTGGTAATAATTCCGGTTTGCAAAGTCATGCACAGCAGTTGCATGACAGGCATTACCAAATTGTGGGAGAGGGAGGGGTTTTCCCGGTCTGCTCTCCCACATCCGGCGTTCACGCCGTGCACATGCCACGTACTGAACAACAATCCAGGCAGCGAGCAGCGCAACGACGACCAGAATACCGGTCATGCCCTCGGTATCGCGCAAACAGGTGAGCACTCCCTGCAGCCCCTGCTGCCCCTGAGGGCCGGTGAAGCAGCCGATTAACGCCATGCGTTCATCTCCTCCATTCTGTTGCGGATAAGCCTGACGAGGTACAGGGGAAACGCCTCATCCCGTTCCTCCGGCGCTATAGGCTGACGCTGGTTATTCGCGCACCACTGATGCCAGGCACCGGCGATCAGCGCCGGTTGCCATGAAGCGATCTCAGGGTACAGCTGACAGAGTTGATTCACGGTTTCGTCGCCGCCTTTGGTATCAGCATTGTGGCCTGTCATGTGCTGAGACGCAGGGGGCACAGTGTTATTGTGTATCAGTGACATTCAGCGTTCTCCTGCCCTTCGCCTGCAAACAACCTGTCGAGACGCTCGGAAAGTGACAGCGTCGTGCCCTTTTTACGTTTCGCGCTGTCCTCGGCCCGCATGTTCTCCAGTAAGAGGTGAATGATGTAGTCCGGGAAACGTTCATCACGCCTGGACGGCTCCCGGCTGTCCTGCTGGTTCTGCTCACACCAGTGGAGCCAGGCTTTGGTCACCAGTACCGGATGCCAGGAGTCAATTTCGGGGTACAGCGTCTTCAGTCGTTCTGCTGTTCCCATGCGCGGCGTTATCTCAGCGGGTTTGCGCGGTTTTCTGGCGTAACGTCGAGGGGATGTAACCGCCTGACGCATTTCGGGAAACAGGTCACCTAACGTTGTTGCAGTCATTTTGAGTACCTTTAATGTATTTTACCGTGCATCATCAGAATTCTTGCGGACTGGCTAAAACACGGGAACGGAAAGAATGGGGAAAATGATGTACAGACTCAGGCGTATACAGCCAACTGATAATCAACTTGAAGCAACCCGAAATCTGGTGAGGGATTTAATTGCCTCCGGCACCTTATTTGCTCTTCTCAGTACTGGAGCGAGGTCGTGCATTCCAGCGACATCTTTTGCTGATTATGTCTTTCTGACTTTATTTTTTATCTGCTTCATGTTTGTTCTGACCTGGTCATCCTTAATTGCTGATTTAAACCTGCGGCAGATAACAGGTAGCGATGCCTCGAATTACCGCGTGCCGTATTTCATTCTGGCGATATGTTTCACTGTCGTATTTTTTGGACTGACTTTTTTACTTCTCAAAAGCTTCTGGTAAGCAGCTGGTATTATCTCATCTCAAAACCATCCAGATGGGAAACCAGCTGGCACCGATCAGCACCAGGCACAGGATGTACATCAGCAGATAACCGGGCACTGAAGGTATCCTGAAATGCACTTTCAATTTCCCTGTTTCTCTGGCGATAAGGGGGGCGAACCACTGGGAAAGCATCAGTCCGGCAGCAATCAAAAGTCCGCTACCGTCCGTGTCGAGTGGTATGACCTTAAGAATGCATTCCTGAATAATCAGGATAAATACTGCGCACTGGGCTCCCTGCCAGCGCAGATTCGCCGGTAACCATGCTGTTGTAATCACACAACCTGCGATCCCCGCTATACCGGACAGTACAAGCAGAAAGATCATTTACCGTCTCCCTTAACAGGTATTTCTTCCACCTTCATCACGCGGCCGTCGCGCGATACCCGCGCGGGGATGTGTTCAAAACCGAATTTACGGGTCAGTACGCCAGACTGGTCGAAGTAGATACGTTCATTCAGCGCATCACTGGTTTCTTTGATGTTGCCGTTCACCAGGATGACCTTCACGCTGGTCTGGCCGGCGAGCTGCTGTCGTGCCCAGTTCACCTGCTCCTTGTCATCGCCGTCGATAAAAAAGAGCACCTGGCTGAAGGGCACCTTATCCAGAGGATTGACCGTGTCACCCTTGCGGGCGATCACGTTGCCCTGCATGTCTGTGATCGTTTCCTTCACGGTAAATGTCGGGTCCCAGGCAAAGCTGCGGTATTCCTTCGCTTTTGTGAGCCCTTCCACCGGCGTCGGACGTACCGCATGCTCCTTCACTCTTTCCGTTGCCTCTTTGCGAAGGCGGTCCAGCTCGCCCGTCTGCTCCATTCCCTTCAGGCGATTCTGGATAAACGCCAGCATGTCCTGCTCTGCAGGCTCGAAGACGTTGCCCCAGGTACCGAGATCTTTCGCCCCGCTGCCGGCGGAGAGCATCAGCAGCATCATGGCCGTCAGCTGCAGTCGTTTTTTCACTGGCCCCCCTGGGTGCGTCGTGCGATATCAACACGGATTTCATTCGTGATATCGCGCTGCGGGCTTATCACCGCCGGTTTCACCAGGATGATGGCGTTGTGTGAGGCCTGCCACTCCGTGAGACTCTCCGTCAGCGCTGCGTTGAACTGCACTGTCATCGCTTTTGCCCGACCTTCATCGAGCGGCAGCTGCGCGGACTGCTGCTTAAAGAGGTCCACCGTTCCCTTCATGTCGAAGACCACCACCTCCGGGGTGACGGCTTTCGCCGTCACATATGCCACGCCTGTCATAACCAGAAGTCCCGCCAGCCCCTGCATGCCGGCTTTAACCCAGCGGGATGTTTTGCTGGCGATCGTTACACCGTCGCGGACGGTGTCGCCGTCATACGGCTTGTCCTGTTGTTCACTCATGCTGCTTTCACCCACTCTTCAAGTTCGCGAAGTTCACTGCCGTATTTTTTCTCCGCCAGCATATACGCCGCTTCTTCCGCAGTTGCCCCCGCTTCTTTCTGCGCTTTCTGCATGAAAGCAAAGTCCTCGCCGCGCGAGCTGAACATGGCACGCGTCACGGGATCGACGAACAGGCGATGGAAGGAGCTGTATTCACCGGCATTTATCAGCAGGGAGCTGTAGCCGGTCTGCAGGGCTGGCTGGAAGCCACGGATAACTTCTTTTTCCATGTCCGAGAACTGATCCGGGTTATCGGCAAGGTACTGTTTAAACGCCTTCGCATCCTGCAGGAGGGTGATTTTGGTGGAGCTGTTGTTCCAGGCGGCTTCCGCTTCCTTACTGGCGCTGAAGTCCTTAATGCCCTGGGTGATGGTTATAAACGCGCCACGGTGACGACGCACGGTGCGGTAGCCGGTTTCGATAAACCGTGCCGCGTGCGGGTTGGAGCCACCCAGCAGGCGCCAGGCCTCGTCGATGATGCAGACTTTTTTGAGGTCGCGCGGGCTGTGGTACATCTTTTCCTGAATCGCCAGAATGAGCGAGAACAGGATGGACGAGAGCAGCTTCGGCTTGTCTTCCAGGCTCAGCAGCTCCAGCACCGCGAAGCGGGTTTCACCATCGAGCGTCGGGGTGTCGGCGTTGAAGTATTCTCCGTCGGGTCCCCAGGTGCAGTAGGTCTCGAGCAGCATGGCCAGCTCAGCAAGGCGCGCGATGATGGTCGGCTTATCTGCGGACGCCTGATTCACGTCCTCATTGGTCAGGTAATTATGAACGTCGTCGATACGGGCTTTGTTTGCCTTCTTCTCCCACGCATCCATTACCGCTTTCTGCAGGATTGCTTCACAGACGCCATCCAGCGGCTGCGTCGGACTGGCGAGTACCGTCAGCAGGCGCACAATCCCTTCCGCAGAATGATTAATGTCCTTAACGTTGGCGAACGGGTTAAAGCGCAGTTTAGAGCCATCGAGATAAACCCCGCCGGCCTGGTGACAGTAGTTCTTGTAGCTGTCCCCCATGTCGATAACCCAGGCGAATCCCCCGGCATTCAGTACGTCACGAAGAATGCCCTGCGTCAGGAAGGATTTACCGGCCCCGGACGTGCCGGTGACGGCGATGTTAAAGTTGGTACTGCCGTTCTCTTCACCAAACATGTCGTAGAATGCCACCTGGTTGCGGTAGGTCGGCAGTGGCATACCCACGTTGGACAGCTGGCGTTCGGCGACGACCGGCATCAGGCTCACCGCGTTCCATGACTTGGAGCGTAGCGTTGCCCCCGTCATCTTCAGGTCTTCCCACATCCCTTCCTGCATGACGAACGGGAAGCTGGCCAGCCAGTTGCGCATCTGCTGGTACTGTATCGTCACCATTTCCAGCTCGTTCTTACGGAACACGTTGACGGCGGCCAGTTCACACTTCTGTGCCTCGGTATTGTTATCCGGGGCGAACAGGGTCAGGTTGAAGTAGGTATTGCAGAGCGCGATTTCATTGCTGTGAAGCTGCTCCCGGGTACGCCGCCATTCCTCTGCAGCCTTTTTGGTGTTGGGGAACAGTGCAGCGTAGGCTGAGTTGGCCTTTTTAGACAGGTCCTGGTCTTTACGGAAAGCCTCGCTCTGACTTTTGGTCTGTTCTTCCAGCGCCGTCGTCCAGGTCAGCATAAAGGGGCAGGGTATCCCGAGGTCGGGAAAACGCAGGTTCTGCAGATTGTCAGCCCCCTGCCAGAGCGCGAATCGACGCGGGTTTTTAGCAAGCTGCATGTTAATGATCCGACATGCTGATGCCGGCAGGCGTGTCCCGCGCGCGTCAATGGTTTCCGGCAGCTCCATCCGGATATGCGATGGATGCACCTTCAGGTCAATCCCGGGATCAACCACCTGGCGGTTGAGCTTCTCATCCTCGTTGTAGTCCCCGGAGGACGTCAGCACCTGTTCCTGACGGTAGTTCATCTGCTCGCGTACCGCAGACAGGAAAGCGTGCACATCGGTGTTCATGCTGTCGATGCGCGCGGCTCCCAGTGAGACGCGGATAGTGTTACGTATCTGAATCAGGTCATCCATCACCCGCTGAACCTGGGAAGCGCGCTTAATGGGCTGACCGTAGACAATAAAGATACGGTAGTTACGCAGGTAGAGCGGGTATTCCCGTTCGTTGGCCAGGCCGTGCAGCGCGGAACGCTGCCAGAACGCGCGGGTAATTTTATTGAGGTGTTCGGCCATCTCCCCTTTCCACATGTCGTTACTCACGCCGCGATCGATACGTTCCCCGACACACTTGCTGGCAAGCATAATGACGGTCACAGGAGTCTGGCGGGGAAGCTTCTTACGCAGCATGTCATCGAGCGCGGCCATCACCTGCTCGTTCGCGCCAGGAAGCGGGGCGGCCTCCATAATGAAGCCCGCAGAGCCGGCGTTGACGAAAATTTCATTCCTGTCGTCGTAATACCGGTACGGCAGCGCAGCGACCAGGGACGGATAGTCCCAGGTCTGGGAAAGGTTGTTGCGGGCCGTTGCTGCCCCGTCTTCCTCTTTCCCGTTTTTCAGCATATCCATCAGGCTGTCGACAAAACTCATTTTCGGCCCTCCGCAGCGGCCCGGATTAACTCCAGGCGACGCAGCTTCTCTTCGTTCATTTGCCCGGTTAGCGGTGCATCACCGGCTGTTTTAATCTGCCAGTCACAGCTCACGCTCAGAACGGCCAGCGTTTCATCGTCGGTATCGACTGACTGTGTGGCGGTGATTTGCGTCGTTCCTTTCCGTGAATGGACTAAAGATTTCGCCAGATGATCGATGCCGTTCTTGCCGGTAACGTAATGGCTGCTCATTCCCCGCCCTCCCCGATAACGCGGTAGCTCTCATCCCAGTGGGATTTGTTTTTCACGAACTCGACCACAGCTGGCTGATGAAAGTTGTCGTCTGTGTCCACCCAGGGGGCAATCCACAGGCGCTGCGTGGCGTCAGGAATACGCTGAACCGGAACGCGGCCCGCCGTGTTAACCGGCACAGGGGTGGCATGACTGGACGTGGTCAGCGGCGTGACCAGCGAACCAGACGATTTCGCCGGCGCAGTGGTCAGAGGGCGCTGTGCGCCAGGCTTAGCGGCGGTGATTCCGGTTGCTGCGGCGGAGACAGGACGGAAGGGATTCACGACCGGTGCTGAATTGCGCAGTGCCGGCAGGGTTTCACCCACAGGCTTTTTTGCGGTTTTCTCTGCCGTCAGGTCATCCAGACTTTTACCCTGAGCGGCCAGCTTGTTGGCCTCACCGGTAGTCAGGCACTGGTCGGTCGCGGTCTTGTTGCAGTCGAAATCAGAATTGAGACCGGCGCAGCCGGTCAGTGCGCTGCACAGCAGTGCAGCACCCAGTAGATTTTTCATGGGGTAACTCCGGTTTTAATTTAAGGGGTATTCAGGGAGGGGTGATACTCAGTTTCGATTATTTGCAGTTGCACTGAAGCACAGTGAAAACCAGCTGCACAACAAGGCTGCCAAACACGCCGGCATAAAACATATCCAGCGTCAGGAAGTTCAGGTCCATCTGGATAAAGCCATAAATACTCGCCACTATCAGCATTCCGCCCCACGGAACGACTGAACCATACATAAAGTACCAGTCATCGCGTTTGTTAAAGGCGGTGCCGCTAAAGTATACGAGGAACACGCTTAAGAGCAGGGACACTCGCCAGGAGACCCAGCCCATATCACCCACGCCTTTGATATTGAGCACTGCCCACACTGTGAGTTCGATAGTGAATACCAGTGCAGGAATGAGGATATAGCGGTAATTTTGCAGGATTTTGAGTAATGGGTAGCGTGCCATGTTGGCAGACATAAACACTCCAGTGAAATGAATTACAGGAAGACGTTGAGACATGAGCAAGTGCGCCTATGGTCACCAGGGTGAGTAATACAGTGAGCCCTCCGGTATGGTTGTAAACAGAAACACCGGTCGCGCCGGCAGTTATAACCAGTAATGCGATGGCTCTGGTACGCTTCATTACTCTCCGATTTCCTCGTTACCGTCAGTGGCTTTATGAAGGAACTTCAGGTGAAGTTTCTTTTCTGGCCAGACGGTCCTCACTTCTTCCTGATACCAGTTGCTGACAATGCTGACCGTCAGCCCTTCTGTTTCAGCCTGGTGCTTCAGGTGTTCCCAGGCAGAAAGGTTCAGGGGTTCATAATCAGAAAGTAACCTGTCGAATACCTCCTCCCAGCTTTCGTTGTAACGCGGGATAATTCGCTTAAATATCTCCTGACTCAGAAAAAACCAGGCAATCAGGAAACACAGTGCAAACAATGACGGGCGGAACACTGAAACCGTAGCTACCAGTACAACGATGAAGGTTGCAAGCCAAAGGAAAATGTACTTATTTCCTTGCGGAGTGGGCCGGCCAGCCTCCCATTCAGCAATATGCATCCGCATTTTCCTGAGCAGTGAGTTATTACGCTCTTCATCACGCATTACGGCTTCCCCCACGAAGAGCAGCATCAGAAATGGCGCTGAACTCCGCGTCCAGCCACTGTCTGAGTTCTTCCCGTGTCAGCTTATCCTTGTGAAAAACAGAAACGGCCAGGGTACGCATGGCATCAATATCAAGCGGCTCATATGACCGAATTTTCTTCTGTATTTTTTCTTCCCATGTTTCACCAGCCTGTAACAATCCGGCGAGAGTAAATGCTATTCCAATAGCAAAGGAAGCCACGGTAAGCCTCTGATTGCCTGACCAGAAGCTAAAAATCAGCATCCCTGTAGCGGTTAATACCCCTACCCAAAATATCCATTGGGGTTTTGTGTTTTTTCCTGCAGACCAGTCTTTCCAGTCCCGTTCAATACCCCTCAGAAAATTGATACGGTCATCTATGCGTGGTCCCTTCATTTCACTCCCTTTTGTCATCGTCTGTCGGCCCCGGGAGGGGTTCGGCGGTGTCATCTGGCCAGACGGGTGGTCGTATACGAATCAGGATGGTGGCAAAGAGGAATGCACCAAGGATGCGAAATGCATATTCCTCCCTAACTCCTTTGATAATGAGCGCAATAAAGCCCACCCACCCGAGGACCCAGCAAATCGAATACAGCCAGTTAACGGTCATCCTTAACCGACGGTTCACATCATTTGCTTTACGGTCGGGACCGCCTCCCTGTGCTTTTGCTTTACGTACAGACATCTGCATTTCCTCATCAGTTGATGGTGTCACCGAGGCGCAGCTGGCTGGCCTGGCGGAGAACGTCATCCGGGTTGATGTTGCCGACTGAGGTGGTGCTTGATGCGGTGGTCTGGTTCGCCGGTTGAGGAGTCACGGCGTTCTGCGCGGCGTTGCCGGCTTTCTGCAGTTCCTCTTTCGCTTTCGCGTCCTCGGCGTCCTCGATGGTTTCAAGGCGGAAGCCCTTCTGGAATACAACGGTCACCTGATTGCCGGCACCGATATCAATTACCGGGTGGTACTGCTCAGCGCGTTTAATCCAGTACTGGCTCAGCGTGTCGGCCGCCTTGCTGGCCCCGCCGCCTATGCCCTGCTTAAACACGTCGCCGGCACCGACATCCGCTGTGGCGCCGAGGCCGACGGATGGTGTAGCGGCAGATTTGATACCTTCACCAAAACCTGACAGGAGGCCTGCTGCACCGGCGTAGCCGACAATCATGCCGTTTCGCATGACTGGCTTGCCGCGAATGCCGCCTTTACCCTGGAAGCTGACATGCCCCTGAAACTCCATGTCCACGTGCTTGCCGTTTTTCAGGATGCAGCTGATGGACTGGGTGCGGACGTTTCCGCGTTCGCTGGAGATATCGCCCCACATCTCACCCACAATAAAGCAGCCGTCAGCGTTGAACTCCTTGTTGTTGGGCATCTGAATGTTGCCCTGCAGGCGGATGGTTACAGGACTGGTATTCTGCTGACCGGTGACGCTGGCGTTCGCGTCAGCCCCCTCAATCAGAACAGCATCAGAGAATGAGCCGGAAGGAATCCAGGGTAATTTAGTTGGCTTTTTCTTCAGGCTGTCGTAGCTGAACTTTGTTGTCGACAGGCCACCTGTCATTCTCTGGCCAGAGCCGCCCGGGTAGAACGCTGCGCCCTGCCCCATATTCACACCAGTGGCGGCCGGTGTGCCTGAAGGGGTTACGGTGTATTCGGGTGGCCGGGCCTGACCGCCAGCAACGGGACCGGGGAGTGGTGTTCCGTTCTGGCCAACAGGTGGTGTCTGCTGGCCAGTGGTCTGGTTGCTGCCGGGGGCTTTCGTTAGCTGGTCATTCAAGCGCTGTATTTCAGCGTCCTTCTCGGCCAGCTTCTGCTCGGTTGTGAGCTTGTTCTGCGCGAACTGCTGAGCAAGCGTGGCAAGGTTTTGCTCAAGAGCGGAGGTCTTTGCCTGCTGCTGTGTCAGCGCGGCATCGTTGACCTGTTCGTTAAACGTCGCGGTCACAACGCCGGTCAGGTTTGGTGTTGCAACCGGTGCGGGTTGCTTTTGTTTTTGCTGGTATTGCCCGTACCACATTACGCCGCCTGCTGCAGCTGCGCCGCCAATGATGACGGCGGCCAGGATGGCCAGTTGCTTGCGGCGGGTTTTCAGGTTTTCATTCAGGCTGATGGTCATGAGCGGGCGTCTCCGTCATCTGAAAACACAATCCAGGCATAGCCCTCACCGCCAGCGTAGAGCTGATTCTGCGACAGCATTACGGCCCGGACGCCCTTGCGCCAGAAATCGCGCTCGCGGAGGCTGCGGGTGATGCTGCCCGGGTTGCTCATCCGGAAGCGAACAACCCGCAGGTGGTTGCCCACAAACTGGCGTTCAGGCGTCAGGCGTACATCACTGGCGGGTGTGTAAGCCGGCATGCGGCTGACCGGGTATTCCCGGTAGTCGTCCGGCACCTGGCCATTGACTGCGGCGCGGGATAGCGCAACCAGCGTTTTTTCATAGGTCTGCCCTTCTTCCCATGCCTTCGCATCGTCGTTCTTGCGAAGTGGTGGTGACATCGGGGTGAAGCGCAGTGTTTTGCCGTTACCCGGCTGCGGCCTGACGTTCAGGCTCAGCGATGAACCGTGGTCAGTCTGGATAAACAGGGTGAAGTTCTGGCCAACAAGCGGAGACAAAATAAGCGCTCCGTCCTCGGTCTGGCTCTGGTCATACGCACCGGTTGGTCCGCTGATGCTGGTAATGAGTTCTCCGTCTACAACAACCTTACTCGGGTTGGTGTTGCTGAGAGTGACGTTAAAGGCGGCGTCGTTCTCAAACGGAATGGCTGCGGGTGAGGAAGCGGCCCGGAGGCCGCTGGTAAATAATCCCGCTGCCAGAAACACAGCAGCAGCTGCCGGTGAAATGCGAAATTTCATGGGCAGTCCTGTCAGTTAGTGGAAGATACCGGCTTGAGTTCTTCAAAGCTGTGGAGGTTAATCACACCGTTGTCATAACTCAGTTTCAGTCGGTAGGTTTTTTCCTGGTCTTTCAGTGGCGTGATGATTGCGCCGTTTGTGGTGGAGGATTTCAGTACCCCGCTGTACTGCACGGAGCCATCATCCATGACGCGAATTTCTTTCGTGTCGAACTGGGTGGTGATGCCCGCTTTCTGGATGCGCTCAGTTTCTATGTCCAGGGCTTTCTTGAGTACGTCCCGTTCGGCGGAGGGGACAAATCCAAGAATCATTTTCTGGTTATGTTCGATGTTTTCCGGGGTAACGTTGAGTCGCCAGTAAATAAAGGAAGCGGCGAACTGTGTCAGACCGGTCGCATCGACACTTTTAGAATCTGATGCAAATGGGCGGTTAAACGTTAACGGCGTGGTGATGGTTTTCTGGGTTGTGGCGAAATACCATGCCAGTGACCCTGTCAGTACATTCCCTGCGCTCATGAGTAAAGTTAAAGCTGAAAGACCAATAAACGCATAGCGGAGTTGTTTATCGCGCTCTCCTTTAATATTCAGTTTCATGAAAAACTATGCCCTCCAGTGCCGGAAACTTGAGTCAGGTATCTGGCGAAAGGTTACTTTGAATAAAAGTGATGGCAGGTGCCAGTAGCAGAAATTAAGCAACCAGTACGACCCCTGCCCTTTTTTCAGATATCTGACGATGAACCAGAGGATTCCCGCTATAACGCCAAGTTCAACTGACAGGTTGTTAAGCACCCCCAGAACAATAAGGGGTGCGGTAACAATCAATTCGTCAATCGGTAAGCCTAAATAGCGGTTCTGCTGGTTCATTGTTTCCGGGAAGTTATATTTATCTCCTTCCCCGTTCATCATTTAGCTCGCGATACCGAAGGCGACACGGGTAAAGATGATTGCCATAACGATACCGACGAATACCAGTGGTGAGCGGGCCTTAATGTAAATAAACAGGCCCATGATGATTTCGGCGATGTAGAACCATTTAACCAGTGATGAGCCGGAGCCGAAGGTGGAATTAACCGTGGCGTTCTGCGAGGAAAGAAGGTCGGTACCAGATGCGAATGCCGGGTGAGTGGCCATAAGTGCAATTAAAAAAGCGCCTGCTGACTTTAAGTAAAATTTAGCCTGGCGATTTTCGCGTGCTTTGCGGAATAAAGACGCTACCGCCCATCCCTTACCGACGTTAAGGGCACTGCCTTTGGTTAACATGTTTGTTTTCTCCGAAGTAAACAAAAGTGAATCGCGTAAGTGCTTGTTTACGCGGGCGCAATTGTCCCATGACCCTAAAAAAAAAAAACCGTGACACATGTCACACTTTTTGGAGCCATTCAGATTTATCCGAATATGTAAGTGAGTAGGCTTTGTAGACCGGAAAGTTCTGAAATGGCTTACAGGATCTATAGCTATGAAAGTTAAAGAAAAAATGTGGGATGGTCGCGGCCGTCCACGCAAGTTCCAGCCAGGTGAGGCGGTGGGGTGGCGATTGCGTGCACCGGATAATCTGCTTATGGAGCTGAGAATATGTGCCAGAGCTGGCAACAGAAGTGTGAATGAGGAAATTATTGCCAGGCTTTTGTTGTCGCTGAATTATCAGCCCGGCAAGCCTGTCATTAAAACTGCGGAGGGTGAACGGCTCATTGCTCTGGCGGTGAGATTTGAAGAGTGGCTAGGGCAATTACTTGATGGTGAATCTCTTGATGATGCTGGAGAAATTAAATCCTCGCCCAAGCAGGAGCAATTGTGGATGTGGCGTGAGGGTGAAAGAGTTTTGCTTCCGGGGAAAACAACCGGATATAGCATGCGAATTCCTGAAAACCTTGCAGATGAAATCAGGGCAATGGCAAAGGTGCATAACCGTAGTCTGAATGACGAAATGCTCACCAGGTTAATGAATACGCTTGGATATTTTACTGAGAGATTGCTTGACCAGAATGAGGATGCGCAGGCGCTGAAAGTGTTGTGTATGGAATTTGAAATTTTTTTAAAAGAAAAAATCACGGAGGTGGAAAAGGAAGACCTTCCGTGGGATGAGGGTGAGCCTCAGTGATCGACAGGGCCGGAAAAGTCCGGCCTGAAACCAATAATTAATCCGTCAGGAAGTGGTCTTTTTCAGCCTTATTTTCTGCATCGTTAATCGAGCTGATGTTGGCATTTATCAGTTCTTCAAGCTTCACTCCAGAGTCTGGCCCCTTCATCGTGACAAAGATATCAGAGACAAGTGCGGTGAGAATCATAATACCTTCACGTGAGCCAGAGACTTTCTTAATGAGGTCGCGTCGGAAACCATCGAGATCGAAAGTTGAGCCCTCTTCCTTTGATTTGTATACCATCAGTCCGAGTCGAACTAATTCGTTGACTATTGAAGAATAGTTCATGTCAGACGTTGTTGCGCCCTTTTGTAACTCAATCTCAAGAATATCATTTATTTCTCTGTCAATTTTATCTTTAAAGTAGATGTTCTTTCTTGGCATGATATTTTCTCAAAAATTTCATGCAGTGCCTGATGCGGCACTGCAATGCTACTTATATGTCAGTTCCCGGAGTTACGTTGTTCTGTAACTTACTGAGGATTTGCGTGAATCTGGCTTTTGGATGTGTGCTAATCAGGCACTGTCATGTGTGTGCATCAGGCACTGTAGTGTGTGTTCATCAGGCACTACCCATTTTTAAGTTACTCTATTTATTGAATACACACAATCCCCACACTCAGCAGTGCTGGATTAGCACACACTACAGTGCTTGATTAGGCACTGTAGTGTGTGGGGTTCAGGCACTGCAATGTGTGCTGATGCACACACCTTTATCGTTCACACAGCATAATTCCGCATAATAAGCACAGGTATACATCTGAATTAAAAGAAAAAATCTGCAAGACGAAGTCTTGCGTGGGGTGTGATGTTTTAAAGGGTTAGTAAAGAGCGGCATGTTAATACCGTCTACCGTTCTGGCATGTTTATTTCGGACAGGTGTTAAATCCCTTCAGGAGAGCGCTCACGCGCGTTTGTAGTGAATTTACTTGATTACGACGATTCGCCGGGGTATTTTTTAAAGCGCCTCTCCAGAGCCCGTTTATTTCGCTAAAAGGCCAAACCATGAAAATATCGTTACTGCCTGCTGCTTTACTGACTCTTTCACTATCTGCTGGCGCAGCTCCGCAGATGTGCTTTGATCAGGCCGGGAAAGATTACCAAATTGATCCGCTGCTGCTTATG